>JAABUS010003919.1_pt1 | contig 22769 bp, 21 predicted proteins | sample 5560161 | NCBI WGS metagenome assembly JAABUS01 (sample SAMN10711885, study PRJNA513376) | rock metagenome | isolation source: Antarctica rocks | place: Antarctica: Victoria Land, Trio Nunatak nord | collected 2016-01-04
GGCGGGAACGCGCGTGGCAGCGCCGCCATGCGCTCGGCGGATCAGGAGCGTGTACAGCGTTGCCGCTTCACTGGGGGCGGGCAGCCTGAGGGAAAGGCGATGAGCAACACAACTGACCCACTAGTGATCGTGCGGCGGCATCACTTGCAGTTCCCGCTCGACCTCGCGCTCCTGCTGAAGATGCTCGTGATGATCGAGGGGCTGGGCCGGAAACTCGATCCGACATTCAATGTGCTCGCGATCGCGCAGCCCTTCGGCCAGGAGGCCATCGCGCGGTTGTTCTCCCCGCAGTTCGTCGTTGGGCAATTGAAACGCGCCGCCATCGATTACGGCGAGTTCGCCATCGAGTTGCCGGTGCGCCTGGAGCGGCTCCTCTCGCAACTGGAGCAGGGCGACTTGCTGAACAAGACGGCGGAGATGGCGACCACCCGCGCGACGCACGCCCTGCATGTGATCGCGAACCGGCTGGTTCACGGCATCGCGAACATCGCGCTCCTGCTTGCACTCGTCCTCATCTTCATCACGACGCGGCGCGAGGGCGGCGGCGACAGCGTGCTGCAAATCGTGTTCCTTGTGGGGATCGGCGCGCTCGTGGTCTCCAGCGTCTCATTTCTCATTTCGGTGTGGCGGTCGCGCCAGTTGTGAGGGGCCGAACCCCCGACCCCCTTCCCCACGGGGAAGGGGGAGCGGATCCCGACAACGAAAAGAGGGCGCGGAAAACCCGCGCCCCTTTCCTCCGCTGGTTCTCTACGTGGTCGGTGTTGGCGAATTGACCTTGCCGTTGACGACGATACCATCGCTCTTCACCCCGCTCGTCTGCAAACCGGGGAGAGACTTGATGAGGTCCGCGATATTGATGCCGCTCAGGGCTTCAACGAGTGCGGGCACCTGTGCGACCATCGTCGCGACATCGTTCGTCAGGCGGCTCGCGCTCGGCGCGTCCGAGCCGGTCGAGACGATGGTGACGGAATCAATCGCCTTCACCGATTCGCCGAGGCCGCGCGCCAGTTCCGGCAGTGACGAGAGCAGTTTGTCGAGGACGGCGGCCTGATTGTAGAGCGCGAACGCATCGGCCCGCTTCTCCATCGCGTCCGCTTCCGCCTGACCCTTCTGCCGGATGATGTCCGCTTCTGCCTCACCGGTGGCACGGATCGCGGAGGCGCGGCCCTCGGCTTCGAGGCGGAGGCGGTTCTGCTCGGCGCCGGCGAGCGCCTCGATCTTCTGCTTCTCAATCTCGGCGGGCCGCAGGATCGTCGCGATCAGCTCCGACTCGCGCCGCGTGATCTCCGCCTGCTGCACCTGGGCCTCGCGCTGCTTGCGGACGAGTTCGACATTCACCTGCTCGGCGACGACCTTCTGCTGCGCGATGTTCGCTTGGATATCGTACGCCTTGTCCGTCTGCGCCTGCTGTGAGCGGACGGTCTGTTCGTACTCGGCCTTCTTCAGATTCAGGTCCCGGATCGCCTCGGCCTGCTTCGTCTCCGACGCGGCGCGGGCAATCGTCGTCTCCTGATCGGCGAGCGAGCGGGCGACGGCGGCCTCCCGTGTCGCCTGCGCCTTCTTGATCTCGGTGTCCCGCGTCGCCTCGGCGCCCGCGATGTCCGCCTCCCGCTTGATGCGCGCGATATCCGGGCGGCCCATGCTGGCAATGTACTCATTGTCGTCCCGCACCTCGCGGATCGTGAAGGAGATCACTTCGAGGCCCATCTTCGAGAGGTCATCGGAGACGCCGCTACGCACCTGCGCCGCCACCATCTCCGGTTCCTTGACGATGCTCTCGACGGTGAGCAGGCCCGTGATGCCGCGCAGATGCCCCTCCATCACCAGCCGGATGAGCGCCTGCCGCTCCTGCGGCGGCTTGGAGAGGAACTGTTCGGCGGCGGTGCGGATGCTGATGAGGTCGCTCTTGACCTTGATCTGCGAGACCGCCTCGACATTGAGCGCGACGCCCTGCTTGGTGTACAGCGCCTGCTGCGGAGCGACATCAAACGACATCAGTTCCATCGACAGGCGGCGGCTCTGCTGCACGAGGGGCCAGACGACGCGCCCGCCCCCCTGCACGACCTGCGTGCCGCCAAAGCCGGAGACGATCAGCGCCTCGTTCGGCCCGACCTTCTGGAACATGCCGGCGAGGATGATTAATGTGACCACCAGCGCGAGGACCAGCAACACCACGATGATGACGATGGGGTTCATGCCCGTCTCCCTTTCCTAACCAGTTCCGAAACACGAACGGCGTTCTCGCAAGTCCATACTGTATAACGATGACCGCCCCAAAAGTGGTTCCACTCATGTCAGGCGCGGGCGTGCGCATCACTTCCTTCGCCCAGCGCGTGCTGCCAGGTATCCACAAAGGCAGTGCCGCGCTCATACTTGAGGATCACCACTTCCGTGCCGCGCGGGATCTCCTCGTCGGTGACGCTGCGCGCCGCCGCGCTCTGGGTCGTCCCCGCCATCGTGTAGATCACCTCGCCGGCATACCCTGCATAGATCGTGCTGGAGACGCGCGCCACGGTACCGGACATCTCGTAGTCGCCTTCCCGCAGTTGTGGTGTCTGCCCCTTCTCCAACACGCGCGTGATGAAAAGCGCGACGATCGTTGCCCCGCCGATGCCGGACACACTCGCGATAATCAGGCTCGCGACACCACCGACGACCGTGTAGCGCGCGAGCAGGTAGCCAACTCCCCCGAACCACGTCACGAAGGTCATCACCGTTGTCAGGTTGAGGAAACCGCCCGCGATGCTGGGCGTATCCGTCGTGGAGCCATGCGCATGTAGATCGCCGTGGCCGATCTCGTGGCCACCATGGCCAATATGCATCCCGCCGAGATGACCCATCCCCAGCACGAGCGAGATGACCGTCATGCTCAAGCCAACGAGAAAGCAGACGAGAAACACCGCTTCCATACCCGCCGACCCTTCCGAATCCCTACCAATGCAACACCATCACCTTAGAGTATACGCCTCAATGCTACGGTTCGTTCCGGATGCTCCCGGTTGTCTAGCCGCGCCCCTGCGTTGTCGAAAATTTGTGGCGCTCCGGGCATCATCCGGTGCTATAGTGGTGCGGCACGAATCGCCACATACCCAATGGGACAGGTGCGTCGGGAGGGTGAAGAAGATGTCGATGATGCCGGAACCGGAATCACCACGACCGCCACCGCCCTATACCGCGCTGACCGTTGGCCGCGTCATGCTCTACACGGCAGCTGCGCTCTTCGTCATTTTTCTAGCGAATCTTCTCGCGCGCGTGATTGATCTGCTCTTTCTGCTGCTCATCGGCATCCTGCTCGCGACCGCGATTGACCCGCTCGCACGGCGACTGCGCGGGATCGGCTTTAACCGCCCGTCCAGCATCCTGAGCGTCTACCTCACGCTCTTCATGATCGTCGGGGCGCTCATCGCCTTCATTATCCCGCCCATCGTCAGCCAGGGGACGGACTTCGCCACGAATATCCCGCGCGTTGCGGATCACCTCGAACAGCGATATGGCACGAGCGACCGGGAGTGGATTCGCAACCTGTCATACGACACGGCGCAACGACTGCGCGACCTGTCGGCCCACCCGCCGGATATCACCGGCGTCGTGCAGAAACAGGCGCTCACCGTCGTTTCCAGCGTGTTCGGGGCGCTCCTCTCCATCATCACGGTGCTGCTGATCTCCTTCTATTGGTTGTCGGAGCGCGCGCTCATCCGGCGCGCGTTGCTCGGCTTTATTCGGCAAGAGCGCCGGACACGCGTCAACGAAGTCTGGAACCACATCGAGACGAAATTGGGCGCGTGGTTCCGCGCCCAGTTGATCCTCTGCGGCATCATCGGCGGCGCGAGCGCGCTCGGGTACGGCGTGCTGCAGATCGAGTACTGGCCGCTGCTCGCGCTCTTCGCGGGGGCGACGGAACTCATCCCGATCCTCGGCCCCTGGATCGGTGGTGTGCCCGCCGTGCTGATCGCGCTGACCGACGGCCCGGTGAAGGCGCTGATCGTCGCGGTGTTCATCATCGTCCTCCAGCAGGTCGAAGGGAACATCCTCGTCCCGCGTATTCAGGGGGACGCAATTGGCCTCTCGCCGCTCACAGTGATCCTCTCCATCCTCGCGGGCACATCGCTCGCGGGGCCACTCGGCGGCATCCTCGCGGTGCCGATCTCGGCGATCATCCAGGTGCTCGTGCAGGACCTCATCATCGCGCGGCAGACGCCGGAGGAGGACGACATTGACCGCATCCTCGCCGCCGCCGATGCCGCGCAGGAGCGCGGTGAGGATGGTGCCGCCGCCGCGTTTCGCCAATTGCGCCGCGTGCGTGCCGCTCGCCGCGTGGCGCGCGAAGCCGCGCAGGACGCCGCCGATACGAGCACGGCGAGCGACGCCGCGCTGCCCATCGATGACGATTCCTACGCCACCCGTACCGATGATTAAGGCGCTCTGCACGAGGCGCGGGCCGCTCTTTTCCCGGTAGCGTGGGCGCTCTTGAACGTATAGAACAGATGTGCGATCATCACCGCATGAGGTTCGTCGCGGAAGGAGCGTTCATGGCGGTCAGGGTGTCATCATCCGTACCTGTAACCATCAGCGTTGAGCAGGGGCGAAACTTCATTCTGCGCCGCCCCGGTGGGTTGTACGACCCTGCGGGCACACCAACAACGCCGCTGGATCTCGTGCGGCAAATTGGCATCCTGCAGGTCGATCCGGTGAGTGTCGTCGCGTCGAATCATCATCTCGTCGCCCGCGCTCGGATGCCGGGGTATGCCCAGTCCCATCTCGACCGGTCATTGTATGATGAACGCGCGCTCGTCGAGTCGTTCCATGGCATCCACGCGATCCTGCCAATGGAGGACTGGCGGTACTACGATCGCCGCCTCGGCCCGCCGTCGCGAATGGAGCAGGCCCATCCAGAGTTGATGCGCGTCGTCATGGAGCGCGTGTTGAACGAAATTCGCGCGCGTGGCCCCCTCGCGGCGCGCCACTTTGACACGGAGGATGACCGCACGCCGATGGAGTATGGCTGGGGCGTGACGCGGCGGTCGCAGGTCGCATTGCAGACGCTGCTCCGGCGCGGTTTCCTGCACGTCCACCACCGGGAGGGAACGCAGCGGTTCTACGACCTCGCGGAGCGGTTGTTGCCGTCCGGCCTCGATCTGACGCCCGCGACGGACGCGGAGCGGGAGCGGCATTTCGCCAATCGCGACGTGACGTACGCGGGCCTTGCGTTCGGCGCGGGCGGCATCAAACCCGCGATTGCGGCGGGCGACGTGGTGCCGGTCACCGTCGCGGGTATTCGGCAGCCATTCTACGTGGCGCGCGAGCGGCTGGACGCGCTCCAGCGGGTGGAACCGATCACCGAGGGCGAACGTCGCGCATCCATGCTCGCACCGCTCGACCCGCTGGTGTGGGATCGGAAGCGGCTCGCCGCGCTCTGGGGCTTTGCATATACATGGGAAGTCTACGTGCCGGTGGCGAAGCGCCGGTACGGCCCGTACACCCTCCCGGTGCTCTGGGGCGACCGGTTCGTGGCGCGGGTGGACCCGTCGCTGGATCGCAAGGGGCGCGTGCTCGTGCTGCGCGATCTCTGGTTCGAGGCCGATGCGCCCGCTGACTCTGCCTTGTACACCGACCTCGCAGCGGAGATCGCGCGGTTCGCGGCATTCCACGGTGATGTGGCCGTCGCGCTCGGCAACGTCCATCCCGCCACACGGGCGAAGCGTATCCGCTCCGCACTCAACCGCGTCGTGACGCTCACGGCGTAATGGGCGGCGGGAGCGGGACGGTTTCATCCGCGCCGTACGATGTTTCCGTCAGGCCGTGTACGAGGAGCACGCGCCCGTAGCCAACGACGTTCCACCGCTCCCCTTGCCACGCGAGCGCGGTCACGTCATCGATACCGAGCAGGGGGGCATCGTCGGGAACATTCTCCTTGAGGCGGCGCAACCAGACGGACGGCGTGCGGTTATGCCCCGACAGCACAACGACACCGCGCAGGATGCCGAGGCCGGGGAACCAGCGGAAGTACGCTTCGCCGGGCCGTGCGGGCAGATCGTCCGGGCGCGCGGGCACGTCCGCGCACAATGCCGCAGCGCCCGCGCCCGCGCCGATTACCGTCGCGCCCCGGTGATGCGCGGCGAGGATCGCGGCCTCGGTCACCGTCCCGTGAAGTGTGCGCACGAGCCGCCCGGTGTCGCCATCGCCCAGGTAGATCACATCCGCCGCCTCGACTGCCTCCGCATAGATGGGATTCTCCGCGTCCGGGCGGGAGCGGATTGGCACGGTGACGGCGACGCCCATACGCCCGAGTCGATACGCCGCGTCCTCGGTCTCGTCGTTCGGGAAGCGCTCGGCGGCGGTCGGCAGGAAGGCAACCGTCGGGCGATCCCCCGACGGTGCGGCGGCGCGCAGGAAACGCAGGTGGAACCGGTCGAACGGCTGCGTGAACGGCTCGCCGCCGACGAGGACGAGTGTCCCGCTCATCGCACTACAACGCGCCGACGGGCGCGGGCAGCAAGCCACGCAGCCGCGCGAGGTTTTCCAGGTCCTCGTGGCAATCGGCGCTCTTCGGCGTTTCCAGCACCATCGGCAGGCCCGCGAAGTGCGGGTCATTGACGACGAGGCGGAACCCCTCCAGCCCGATGTGCCCCTCGCCAATCGCCGCGTGCCGGTCTTTCCGATCCCCGAATGGCTGCAAGGCGTCGTTCAGGTGGAGCGCCTTCACCTTGCCATATCCCATAAGACGGTCGAAATCGGCCATCGTCGCCGCGTACGCCTCCGGTGTGCGGATGTCGTACCCCGCTGCGAAGATGTGGCAGGTGTCGATGCAGACGCCGAACGCCTCCGGGTGATCGACGCGCTCTAGGATGTGCGAGAGGTGTTCGAAGCGCGCGCCGAGGTTCGTCCCTTGCCCCGCCGTCGTTTCGAGGAGCACGGTCACGCCGTCGTACGCGCCCTCCGCGCCGAGGCGGTTGAGGGCGACGATCATCCGCGTCAGCCCGACATCCTCGCCGGAGCCGACGTGCGAGCCGGGGTGCGTGTTCAGGTAGGGGACGCCGAGGGCGCGCGCCCGCATCAACTCGTCCCGGAACGCATTGATCGATTTCTCCCACAACTCGTCGTTCGGGGAGGAGAGGTTGATGAGGTACGAGTCATGGATCATCACCGGGTGGACGTTCGTGCGCGTGCGCGCGTCGGTGAACTTCGCGATGTCGTCGTCGGTCAGCGGCTTGCCGAGCCATTGCCGCTCATTCTTGGAGAAGAGTTGGACGACCTCGCACCCCGCCTGCTCGCCCCAGTCCATGCAGCGGTACGCGCCGCCCGCGATGCTCATATGCGCGCCAAATTTCGGCATCCCGATCTCCCTTTCACCCCGTACGTTCCCTCACGCCGGGCAGTATACCGCGTCGGCGACCCGCCCGGTGCAACGGCGGCGATGGTTTTCGCGTACACTATCGGTCGGTACGACACGCTCCACGTGCACGAGAGGAACCGCCACGCATGACGTACGTGCAACCCGAGGGGCAACGCCCTCCCGAGGGGAACCAACCCGATCCCACTACCCATTCCCACGCCGAAACGCCACCGTCACTTCCCCCAATCGCCCCCGCGATGCCCTACGGCGCAACGCCGCAGCCGCAAGCGCCAAACTGGCCGTACTCCGGCGTGTTACCGTACAGCAGCATTCCACCCGATCTGCCGGGGCCATCGTCTCCGCCACCGTCGGACATCGGGCCGGATCATGTGCCGTGGCGATGGTATGACCTGCTCGCGCCCGCGCTGCCGCTCATCCTTGGACTCGTCGCGCAGGTCCTGACGGGATTGTTCAGCAGCGCGACCCCGACGACGAACAAGGACGTCATCTCCACACCGAACCTGATCCTCGGCGCGGTCATCGGCGTCATCGTCTACGGATTCATCCTCGTCATGATCTGGGTGTTCACGGTGCGGAAATACCACGTGAGTTGGTCCGCGCTCGGAATCCGGCGCATACCGGGATGGTACTACGCGGCGTTCATTCCCATCGTGCTTGGTATGTACAGCGCCGTCGCGATCATCTCCGCAATTATCATCCAGCTGTTCTTCGGCGGGGTGGCGGATAACCCGCAACTGAAGGGCATCACGGGCGGCCAGGGGTTCTCGTGGACGACGCTCATCATCGCGCTCATCACCTCATCCATCGCCGCGCCGGTGGTGGAGGAGTTGTTCTTCCGCGGGATGCTGTACGGGCTGCTCCGCACACGGTGGAATATCGTCGCCGGCGTCCTCGTGAGTGGCGCGCTCTTCTCCGCCGCACACGGGATCCCGCTCATCCTCGCGAGCATCTTTGTCGTTGGTATGACGCTCGCCATTGTGTACGAGAAGACGAAGTCGACGCTGGCGACGATGATGCTGCACAGCGCGTTCAACACTATCGGTGTGCTCTATATTTTCATCGACCTCGCGCGAAAATAGAGAACCCCTACCGCTTCTTCTTTTTCTTCTTGTTCTTGTTCGGCACGGGGCGCGGCGGGCGGGGGCCACCGAGGGCGCGGTTCGCGGGGCCGTTCATTCCACCAGCGAGCATCTCCTGGAGCGCGGCGGGGTCCATCTGCGGACCACCGCCGCCGATCATGTCCTTGAGGCCGCCGAGGCCGCCGCGCTTCGCCATCCGGCCCATCTGGCCCATCATCTTCTGCGCCTCGCCGAACTGCTTCAGGAGGGCGCGCACCTCGGCGCGACTCGTGCCGCTGCCATTGGCGATGCGCTGCTGGCGGCTGTAGTTGAGGATTTCCGGGTGCCGCCGCTCTTGCTTCGTCATGCTGTAGATGATCGCCTCGATGCGACCGATCTCCTTGTCGTCCACCTGCGCCTGCATCTCCTTGAGTTGCGCGCCGATGCCGGGGAGCATCTTCAGGATTTCGCCCATCGGGCCGAGCTTCTTCACCTGCTGCATCTGTGCGAGGAAATCCTCGAGGTTGAAGGAGCCTTCGATCATCTTCTCCTGCATCTCGGCGGCGTTTTCCTGATCGAAGTTCTGCTGCGCCTTCTCGATCAGCGAGAGCATGTCGCCCATGCCGAGGATGCGGGAGGCCATGCGCTCCGGGTAGAACGGGTCGAGTTGATCGACGCGCTCACCGACGCCGACGAACTTGATCGGCACGCCCGTCACCTCGCGGATCGAGAGGGCCGCGCCGCCGCGCGCGTCGCCATCGACCTTCGTGAGGATGAGGCCCGTCAGCCCGACCTGCGTGTTGAAGGTCTGCGCGACCTCGACCGCCGCCTGACCGGTCATCGCGTCCGCGACGAGCAGCGTCTCCGTCGGGTGGACGGCATCGCGAATCTGGACGAGTTCGGTCATCATCGCGTCGTCGATCTGGAGGCGACCGGCGGTGTCGATGATGACGACCTGCGTGCTGCGTGCTTTCGCCGCCGCGAGGCCGTTGCGGACGATCTGGAGCGGCGGGACGCGCGTCCCTTCCTCGTGCACCGGCACGCCGACCTGCGCGCCGAGCGTGACGAGTTGCGTCACGGCGGCGGGGCGGTAGATGTCCGCCGCGATCAGGAGGGAGGAGATATTCTGCTGCTGCAAGTGGAGCGCGAGTTTCGCCGCGTGCGTCGTCTTGCCGGAGCCTTGCAGACCGACGAGCATGATGATCGTCGGCGGCGCGGCGGCGACGGTGAGCGGCACGCGCTCCCGCCCGAGCAACTCGATCAGGGCGTCGTTGACGAGCGAGATGATCTGCTGCGCCGGATTCAGGCCGCGCTGCGCCTCCCCGCCGATCAGCGCCAGCGCCTGCTCCCGCACGCGCGCGACGAACGCCTTGACGACGCCGAGGTTGACGTCGGCCTCGATCAGCGCGATTCGCACCTCGCGCATCGCCTGCGAAACGTCGTCTTCATTAATGCGCGTCCGGCTGCCGAGGCGCTGGAAGACCGCCTGCAACCGGTCGCTGAGTGATTCGAACATGGGCGTTCATCCCCTTTACGCACGCAAATGGGCGACGATTGCCGCCGCCCGCGTATTGTACTCCGTTCCGCGCTCCCGCGCTTCCATACCAGTTGCCTCCAGTGTGCCGTCTGTTTCCCGCATGGTTGCAACGCAGACGTATTGTCGCTGGTTTCGCGACCGCCCGTCCCATGGGGAAATACTGCGCGCCCTATCGTGCTATTGTTCCCTCTGTGCACCCTTCGCAGTGGCGGTATAATTCTCGCGAAGGGACGTTCCGGGAGGGCATGATGCAGTGGGTTGTCGGAAGGCTCAGGGGGATGGGCTGGCGCGGCTGGCGCGGCTACCTGCTCGGCGTGCTCGGTATCGCGCTGGTGACGCTCGTCGCGGAACCGAACCGCGACCGCCTCAATAGCGTGACGGTGACGCTCAGTTACCTCGTGATTGTCCTTGCCGGCGCAACGCTCGGTGGATTGGGGCCGGGCATTTTCATCTCGGTGGTCGCGTTCCTGACCTTCAACTTCTTCTTCCTACCGCCGTATCACCTCTTTATCGTTGGTGCGTCGCAGGACATCGTCGCGCTCTTCGTCTTCCTGATTGTCGCGGGGGTGACGAGCGAACTGGTCGGCCGCCTGCAGGAGCGGGAACGGGAGGCGCAGCGGCGCGCGATTGAATCGGAGACGCTCTCGCGCCTCAGCACGGAATTGATCGCGGATGTAACGCTCGATACGGTCCTTGCCACCGTTGTCGAGCAGGTGACGCGCGTCTTCGGGTTGGAATCCGCCGCCGTCCTGCTCCCGGACGACGCGGGCGCGCTCCATGTGCGCCTTGCCTATCCCTCCATCGCGGCCGAGCACTATCTCTGGGATCGCGAGCACATCGCGGTCGCCGCGCATGTCTTCGCAACGGGCATCCCGGCGGGCGTCGGCAACCCGCGCCGCGTCTACCGCCCCCACGGGCCGGACAGGCGGGGGGACGCGATGCAGCCACGCGGTCGTCGTGTGCTCTACGTGCCGGTGCGCGCGGCGCACGGGGCGGTCGGGGTGATGCGTGTCTCCGCCCTCCGTGCCGACGAGTACTCCGTCGATGAACGCCGCCTCCTGACCACCTTCGCCAATCAGGCCGCTCTCGCCATCGATCGCGCCCGACTGATCGAGGAAGCGACCCGCGCCGTTGCGCTTGAAGAGGTGGGTCGCTTGAAATCTGCCCTGCTCGCCGCCGTCTCGCACGACCTGCGCACGCCGCTCGCCTCGATCAAAGCGTCCGCGACGAGCCTCTTGCAGGACGATGTGCAGTGGGACGCCGCCACGCAGCGCGAGTTCCTCACGGCGATTGACGAAGAGACGGACCGACTGAGCAGGCTTGTCAGCAACCTGCTCGATCTCACGCGTATCCAGGGAGGCGCGCTCAAGCCGGAGAAAGAGTGGAACGAGATCGGTGAAGTGATCGACAGCGTCGTCGATCGCCTCGCACCGCTGATCCAGACACACCCGGTACGCATCGATCTCGCGTTCGACACACCGCCCGTTGCCTTCGATTTCGTCGAGATCGCGCAAGTGCTCACGAACTTAATCGAGAACGCCGCCAAATACAGCGATGCCGGTGCGGAGATCGTCGTGCGCGTGGAACGCGACGGGGAGGAGATCCGCGTCTCTGTGACCGATCACGGCTTCGGTATTCCGGCGGAGGACCTTTCGCACGTTTTCGACACCTTCTATCGCGTGCGGCGCGAGGGGCGGGCGCGGCGCATCGGCGGCACGGGCATCGGCCTCGCGATTTGCAAGGGGTTCGTCGAGGCGCACGGCGGAACAATCAGCGTCACATCAGCCGTCGGTGAGGGCTCGACGTTCGCCTTCACCCTGCCGATCACGCCGTTGCCCGTGACGCCCGTTGCCGCGCTCGACGCGACCGTGCGGAGCGCATGAGCGCGCCGCCGATCCGCCTCCTCGTCGTCGATGACGAGCCGCAAATCCTGCGCGCGCTCCGCGCCGCGCTCAAAGGGCACGGTTACGATGTGCAGACCGCTGCGGATGGCGAGGAAGCCCTCGATCTGATCGCGCTCCACCCGCCGGACATCGTCATCCTCGATCTCGTCATGCCCGGCAAGAGCGGCTTCGATGTCGTGCGGGAGGTGCGGACATGGTCGCATTCTGCCCAAAGGGCGCCCGCGATCATCGTGCTGTCGGCGCGCGGCGAGGATCGGGATAAGGTGACCGCGCTTGATCTCGGCGCGGATGATTACCTCACCAAGCCCTTCAGCATGAACGAACTGCTCGCCCGCATCCGCGTCGCACTCCGCCACCGGCCGGAGCAGTCTGTGATCGAGCCGATTATCCACGCAGGGCCGGTCACGATTGATCTCTCGCGGCGCGTCGTCACGCGCGACGGCGCGGAAGTGCATCTGACGCCGACTGAGTGGCAACTCCTGGCGGAACTGGCGCACGAGGCAGGGAAAGTGCTCACCCAGCGGATGCTCCTCCAGCGCGTCTGGGGGCCGGAATACGCCGATGAAGCGCAATATCTGCGTGTCTACATCAACCAATTGCGCCGCAAGCTCGAAGCGGATCCCCCGCGCCCGCGTATCCTCATCACGGAACCCGGTGTCGGGTACCGTTTCATCGCCGACGAGATCTGATCGTCGCGCACACCATCCCACTCCACGTCCATTCATCTTTATACAACCCTTATACCGAACGCCTGCGCCTTTATCTCTCCTTGATGCCCGGCGGCGTATCCTGCGTGTGTAGCCCCACAACCCGTGTGAGGGAGGGGCGGCGTGATACGTGTTCGCGACCGGCAATGTGTCCCAATCGGGGAATCAACTGACATGAACCTTTTCGTCCCGTACGATGATTCCGACCTGAGCCGCTTCGCTTTGCGTGAGGCGTGCCTGATGATGACATCGCGCGATGCCATTTTCGTCATGGCGACGGTGGTCGTCCCGACGTCGTTGGACATCGACGTCTCTGCGGGCGAAGTCTGGAAACAGACCTGTGGCGCCGAGGTCCATCTCGCTGCGGCGCGGTCGTACGCCGAGCGGATCGACTTCGGGGTCGAGCTTCGCTGCGTGCGCGTGCAGGCGCACACGCGGGCCGGGGCGATTATCGCGGGCGCGACCTATTACGAGGCCGATACCATCTTCTTCGCGCAGCGCACGGGGATGCGGAGCCGCCTCGCCTCGCTCTTTGGCCCGATCCACACCGTGCTCCGTCATGCGCCGTGTGACGTGCATATCGTCTATACGGCGGCGGCGCCAGAATCGCTCCACCGGCCTTCCCCGCGCCGCTCGACGGTTGTCCGCCTTGCCCCGCCGCCCGTCGAAATCAGCTCGTCCGAACGCATGGTGCATGGTGTACCAGCCTACCCGGTGCAGCAGCATGGAGGAACGACCCCGTATGCCAGCGAATGACTCTGAAGCGCCGCAGTCGCGCGGCGTGCCCGCCGAGGAAGCCGCGCACGGGAGCGCTCCACAACGGCCCGAATTCTACGCCGATCTTAACGGTCGTGATGAGCGTGCGCCGCGCCGGGGCGCGGCGCCCCAGATCGATTTCCGCGAGGTGCGGCAGGGAACGCTGCCGGGCAACAAGTACATCCGCGTCCTGCGCGCGCAGGACCAGGCGCTGAAGCAGGTCTCACCGGATTACCTTGTAGCAGGGGAGCAGCTCTCGCGGCCGCACAGCCCGTTCGGCAAAGTGCGCCGCGTCCTCGTCGGCCGCCCGATCGCCAGCGAGCACGCGATCCACGAGCGGTTGACGAACGTCAAGGCGCTCGCGATCTTCTCCTCGGACGCTCTCTCGTCCGTCGCGTACGCGACCGAGGCGATCCTCGGCGTCCTCATCCTCGCCGGCGGCGCGGCCTTCGGCTACACGATCCCGATCTCGATTGCAATCGCCGTGCTGCTTGCCATTGTCGGCATCTCGTACCGGCAGACGATCCACGCCTACCCGAACGGCGCGAGCGCCTACCTCGTCGCCAAGGCGAACCTTGGCACGTTGCCGAGCCTGACAGCGGGCGCGTCGCTGCTGATCGACTACACCCTCACCGTTGCCGTCAGCGTCTCGGCGGGCGTGGCGGCGATCACCTCGGCCGCGCCGTCGCTCCACCCATGGCGCGTTGAGATCTGCGTGGCCTTCGTGGGCCTGATAATCCTCGGCAACCTGCGCGGTCTCCGGGAGAGCGGCTCGATCTTCGCCGTCCCGACCTATCTCTTCATCCTCAGCATCGCCGTGCTCGTCTTCCTCGGCATCTTCCGCTCGATCACGGGCGGCGATGTGCCGGTCAATGCCCCGCGCGAGACTGTCAACGCGGTGGAGGGCGTCTCGCTCTTCCTGATCCTCAAAGCGTTCACGGCGGGGTGTACGGCCCTGACGGGCGTGGAGGCGATCTCAGACGGCGTGCCTGCCTTCAAGCCGCCTGAGGCGAAGAACGCCGCCACCACCCTCACATGGATGTGTGCGATCCTCGGCGCGATGTTCATCGGCCTCTCCTTCCTCGCCCATCGCTACGGCATCGTGCCGAACCCGCAGGAGACCGTCGTCTCGCAGATCGCGCGGACGATCGTCGGGCATAACTTCTTCTACTACTTCATCCAGGCGATGACCGCGCTCATCCTCGTCCTCGCCGCGAACACGAGTTTCGCGGACTTCCCGCGCCTCTCGACGTGGCTGGCGAAGGACCACTTCATGCCGAAGCAGTTCCTCTTCCGCGGTGACCGCCTCGCCTTCAACACCGGCATCACCGTCCTCGGCGTGCTCGCAACCCTCCTGCTCATCATCTTCCACGGTGAGACGGATCGCCTGCTGCCGCTCTACGCGGTCGGCGTCTTCACGGCCTTCACGCTCTCGCAGGGTGGTATGGTCGTGCACTGGTACAAGGAGCGTGGCAAGGGGTGGACGCGACGCTTCGCCCTCAACCTCGTCGGCGCGACGGCCACCTTCTTCGTTCTCATCCTCGTCATCCTGACGAAATTCCAGGGTGGCGCGTGGATCGTCCTCGTGCTGATGCCGCTCCTGATTCTGCTCTTCCGCACCATCAACCGCCATTACACATCGGCGGCAGCGGAGTTGATCCTGACTGATGAAGATATGCCCACCGCCGCTCCCCAGCGAGAGCAGGTGGTGATCGTGCCGATCGCGGACCTCAACAAGTCGACGGTGCATGCCCTTAACTACGCGCGCACCCTCTCCCCCCGCGTCGTCGGCGTCCATGTGACCGACGATGCGGAGGAGGCGGCGCATTTGCATGAGAAGTGGGAGAAGTGGGGGGCGGGCGTCAATCTCGTCATCCTCGAATCACCCTACCGATCGCTGATGGCGCCGCTCCTGTCGTACATCGACATGGTGCAGAAGAAGCGGCCGAAGGCGATGATCACAGTGCTGGTGCCGGAGTACATCCCGGCGCACTGGTGGCAGCAGACCCTGCACTCGCAGACGGCGCTGCGGCTGAAGGCGGCATTGCTGTTGCGCCCTAACACGGTCGTCACGAGCGTGCCCTACCACAGCAAGAATGTGCGAGAGGCCCGGAGCCGACGCTAAGTAGGTTTGCCAATGCGTATTCAGGTGGCTCGCTTACAGGCTTCTGCCTGCACTACTACACTGGCGCCGGGCGAGACGGGTTATCTCCTCTGGTCACTCCTGGGCTATCTCGTGATCACCGCCGTCCTGCTCGTCACCTGCGTCCGCATCTCGGATATCTTTGGCCGCGTGCGGCTGTACAACCTCGGATTCGCTGTCTTCACCGTCGGTTCGATCATGCTCTTCTTCATCCAGGGAAGCAGCGACGGCGCGGCGATGCAGTTGATCAGTCCTCGGCAACACCTTTTTCCCGAACCTGATCTCCGAGCCGTTCATGGCTGGCGTCCGGGTCGCCTTCTCGGCGTGCGCGGCGGTGGCGGTGGTGGCGGCGATCGTCTCCTTCCTGCGCGGTGGGCGTATTGTCCATGAGCACGACACGGCAGGCAACGCGGAAGGTCTCGCGGAATTGGCAGGGCCGGAGATCGCGGTACTGGAGGCCGAACGGGCCGATTGAAGCCGTGCGCCGTGCTCCGCGTCTTCCGGGTATCGACCGACGCTCGCTGATGATGCATTCGCGCGCTGACAGGATCGCTTACGTGGTCCCGCGCGTCGCATACTCGTCATCGCCGAAGAGCGCATCGACAAAGCGCGTGGCGTCGAACTCGATCAGGTCGTCCGCCTGCTCGCCGACGCCGACGTAGGAGATCGGGATGCCCAGGTTCTTGACGATGGCGAAGGCGATGCCGCCCTTCGCCGTGCCGTCGAGCTTGGCGAGCGCGATGTCGGTCACATCGACGCGCTGCGTGAAGACGCGCGCCTGATGCAGGCCGTTCTGGCCGGTGTTCGCGTCGATCACGAGCAGCGTCTCCTGCGGGGCGTTCGGCACCGTCTTGCGCATGATGCCGCGCACCTTCTCCAGTTCGCGCATCAGCGGCTCCTTGTTTTCGAGCCGCCCCGCCGTGTCGACGATGAGGATGTCCATCTCACGGTTGTGCGCCGCCGTCATCGCGTCGAAGACGACCGCGCCGGGGTCGCCGCCCTGCTTCGTCGCGATCACGGGCACGCCGTTGAGCCGCTCCGCGCTCCATGTTTGCAACTGCTCGATGGCCGCCGCGCGGAAGGTGTCGCCCGCCGCGATCATCACCTTGCGCCTCGCCAGAACGTGGTGCAGGTAGGCGAGTTTGCCGATCGTCGTCGTCTTGCCCGCGCCGTTGACGCCGACGACCATGATGACCCAGGGTACGCCGCGCTGGAAGACCTTGACGGTGCGCTCACGCTTCGTGTCCTCAAGGAGGTAGACCATCGCCGCCTTGAGCAGCGTCTTCGCCTCCTGCGGGTCGCGGATGCCCTGCACGCGCACGGCGTTTCGCAATTCCTTCAGCAGCAGGTCAGTCGTCTCCACGCCGACATCCGAGCCGATCAGAGCGGTCTCGATATCCTCGTACAATTCCTCGTCGATGACCGCGCGATTGAAGAGTGTCGAGAAGAGATTCGTCCGCCGCGTCTTCGCGAGGGCGACATCCTGCTTCTGCTGCTCTTCCTGCGGCGTGTGCCCGAACAGGCGGCGAAATATCACGGACTGGCACTCCTTTAATTCACCTATAATTCACCGGCAACGACAAACTACGCATCGGAGTTTCCAACGCGCGCCCTATTGTCGCATACTGCTCAACGCGATCGGTAGACGCGATGAGAGAGACGTAGGAGGTTGGGCGATGCGACTGGCGGAGATGACCTGGCCCGAAGCGCGGGATGCATTCGCGGCGGGCGCGGTCGCGTTCCTGCCGATTGGCGCGACGGAGGCGCACGGCCCCCATCTGCCGCTCGATACGGACGTGCACATCGCGGTCGGCGCGGCGGATCGCGCGGCGGCGTTGCTCGCATCCGAGGGGACGCCCGCGCTCGTGCTGCCGCCGCTCACGTACGGCGTCTCCTTCATCGGCACATCGTTCGCGGGCACGCTGCCGCTGACGAGCGAGACGATGCGCGCCCTCGTGCGGGACGTGCTCGTCGGCCTTGACCGCTATGGCTGCACTGCCGCCGTGATCGTCAACAGCCACCTCGAACCCGCGCACGCCGACGCGCTGCGGGCTGGACTGAGTGCGGCGGAGACAGAGACGGTGGGGCGGTTGCGGGCGGTCTTCCCCGATCTACGCGAGGAACGATGGGCGGCGCTGCTCTCCGATGAGTTCCGCCGTGGTGCGCGTCATGCGGGGGCGTATGAGACGGCGCTGATGCTCGCCCAGGCGCCGGAAACCGTGCGCGAGGACGAGCGGCGCGAATTGCCCCCGGTCTGGATCGATCTCCCGGCGCGGATTCGCGCCGGGGCGCCCACCTTCGCGGCGGCGGGGGCGACGATGGGGTACTTCGGTGATCCCGCCGTCGCAACCACTGCGGAGGGCGTCGCGCTGTTCGACATTCTGGCGCGCATCTATGTGACGGCACTGCGCGAACGCCTCGCCGACCCATCGACCGCAGGAAAGGGAGATGATGCAATCACCGGTCGCGATAGAAATTGAACGCGAACGCATCGGGGAGGTGCCGACGATCACCGGCCGCCCGCGTGGAGCGGGGGCCTATCCCCTCGTGCTGGCGCTGCACGGTCTCACCGGCAACAAGGAGACGATGCTACCGCTGGTCGAGCCGCTCGCGGCGGCAGGGTACGTCGTTCTTGCGCCGGATGCGCGCTTCCACGGCGAGCGGTACGACGCGCGCTGGGTGCAACGGATGCAGGCGAACGAGCCGGTCGCGGTCGCGCAGTGCGTCACCGAGACTGCCGCCGAGTTGCCGGGCCTGATTGATGCCCTGCTCGCGCAGCCCTCCGTCCGCGCGGACGCGACGACGGGTGTCGGCATCGTGGGGGTGAGCATGGGCGCGCTCACGCTGTACGCAGCGGCACCCGCCGAGCCACGGTTCACCGTCGCGGTCTCGCTGATCGGCGGGGGGACGTGGGGGGACCGGTTCGACGAGCACTTCGCGAGCCTGTCGCCCGACGCCCGCGCGGCATTGCAGGCGCGCGATGTCCGCAACTCCCTTGATGCGTACGCGCGGCTGGCGTTCCTGCTCCTCGCGGGCGAGAACGACCCGGTCCTGCCCGCCGCGATGACCCAGGCGTTCTACGACGCGCTGCGCCCGAAGGTGCCGGAGCAGGAGCGACTCCGGCTCGTGATCGAACCGGGCGTCGATCACACGGTCACGCCGTCGATGGGCATGGAGACGATTGCGTGGTTCCGTCGCTGGCTCCGCTGAACCGTGAATTGACGGTGGCGCAGGCTCCAGGCTGCGTTTCTGTTTAATGGGTCGGTGGCTGCCAGCGGAGCACCTTCGGGTCGCGCGCGTAGAACTCGACGTAGCCGCAGGTGGTGCAGACGAGCGCGAAGAGGGTCGTGCCGACGACGCGCTTGTATTGCCTGCGAGCCGCCGGTGTCGCGCGGTCGAGGGCGCTTTCGGCGCGGACGAGATCGACCTTCTCCGCGTCGCGCACGTTGGCGACGGCCATGGTGCCCTTGCATTTCGGGCAGCGGGCGTCGTGGGGCGCGGTGAATGTTTCATCCGGCATTGGTGTGCTCCTCAGATCGGCGGTTCGAGTAGCCCGCGAAGCGGCGGCTCCGTGGGGACGGCTTTGCCCTGGAACAGGACCCGGTTGCGGCCCATCGCCCTCGGCTCGATCAGCCGGATCACGGCGTTGCGCGCGTTGATGTACCCAAAGGCGTCGGCGGCGGCCTGTGTCGCCGCGTACAGCATCTCCCCGAGGCCCAGGGACGAGAGGAGCGCAGCTTGCGTCGTCAGGCCGAGCGTTGTCAGGCCCGCCAGTGTACCCGCCCGTTCCAGCGCAGTGAAATCGACGTGCGCCGTCATATCCTGCTCGCCGACCGTGCGCAACGGCTCGCGGTTGGCGGTATGGCGGTGATAGCACATCAGCGACCCTTCGGGGAACCGCCCGGCGCGGTAGCGCGCGCGGGCTTCGTCGCCGTAGTCAATCGTGACCACGTACCCGCGTGCCATCCGCGCGGCGACGGCGTTGACCCACCCGATTGCCGCCAGACAGACCTCCGCGACCTGCCCCTCGATGAGCGCAATTTCCTCGGCGGCGAAATATTCGGACAGTGTCGGTGTCGATGGTTCGGCCCACGCCTCGATAAAGGCCTCCGTTTCGTCGCTCCACGCAACATACGCCTCTTCCATCTGGCCACCATGGATGCGGACGCGGTGGACGGGGAGCGCATCGACGAACTCATTGGCGATCGCCACACCGGTCATGCCCAAATCCGGCGCGCCCCACCCGATATGACCCGCCGCACCGTGCGCCGCGAGTTTCGCGCGCGCCCGCTCCAATGACGGCGGCGCGACATCATCCAGCCAGTACGTCGTCGCGCCGTACGCACCCGGTGACTGCTCCATGAGTGCATCGAGGAGCGTCAGTGCGAGCGTGCCCGCACCCGCGCCATGCTCCCAGACGGTGAACGGGGCGCGCCTGTCGAGTCGCTCCCAGCATTCCGCGACCTGCACCGCGAGGCAGCGACCGAAGTAGGGCGAGGTTTCCGGCGCGGTGAGGAAGTCCGCCCCTGCCCGCCCCGGCGCGCCCCGCCCGCTGGCGTAGTATCCGTGCGCAGGGTGCGTGAGCGCGCGCTCCATAAAGTGAGCGAACGGGATGCGCCCGCCCGCCCCCCGAATCTCAGCGCGGATGATTGCGATCAGCGCGTCGTTGCCTGCCGTCAGTGCATCGTCATTCATGGCGCAATGGTAGCCGCCCTTCGCAGCAGCGGCAATGGCGGCCCTCGCGGCGCGCCGCGCGCTTCGCTATCATGGTGAGGGAGGGTGCGCGTGGACCTGCACGAACGCCGGTTTCTGACGACGACCGACCGGGCTTACCTCGAAGACATCGAGGTCGCGCTCGTGCGCGTGCATGGCGTCGCGCCGGAGCGGGCGGCGCGCGCCGTGCGCCCGCTCGTCGTGGCGGTGCGGCGGCAGCGGGCTGCGGGGTCACAGACGCCCACAACGTCGTTCTTCGGGTATGGGAGCGCGGGCGTGCACGCGGAGGCGCTCGCCGCGCTGCTCGTCGCGCCACGTGCGTCGGGCACTGTGTCACTGGTGTTGCTCGGGTTGCTCGCGGCGGTCGCGGGGCTGCTCGGCATCCGGGTCGCGCTCGGGCTTGCATTCCGGCGGTTCGAGCCGGTGCGCCTCGGCACCGTCGATCTCTCGCTCGCCGTGCTGGTCGTCATTGTCATCCTCGCCATTGCGCGATCCTCGGCGCTGCTCGCGTCCCCGAAGCGCGGCACCTGGATCGCGCTTTCGCTCATCCTCGGTGCGGCGCTCGGCGTCGGCGCGACCTTTTTTCTGCGCGTCGCGACCATCGAGCGGACGCTCGTGACGATCCCGTGGTGGCTCGCAGCGGTGATCGCGCTCCTCAGTGGCGCGGTCACCTGGTTGCTAACGTGGCCGGACGATCAACGAGCGCTCGGCAACCCGGAATAGTCGGCGAGCCTCGCCGCAACGGTGTCGAGAGGGCATAGGGATTTCAACACAGAGGGCACGGAGCACGCAGAGGACACAGAGAATTCAAAATTCTCTGTGTCCTCTGTGTTCGCATTTCCCCGGTGTGCGGGCAGGGCCGCCCCTTCGCTTCCTATCGTCGGTCGTTTGTGCGATCAGCCGCCCTTTGGCCCCGCGATACCGGGCTTCGCGACCGGCGGCTGCCCCGGCGGGACGAAGGTGCTCGCCGACGGCTGGGGCGCGGCTGCGGCAACGGGCGCGCCGGAGTGCTCGATGAAGACCGGGTCCGCGCCGACATCGACGTGAATCTGCCCGTTGCTCACGTCCACCGCCAGCGGGTTCCCCGCCATGTTGAACGCCTGCGCCTTCGGGGAGGTTGTCGGCAGGTTCGTGCGGCCACCGCCCCAGACGACATCGACCATCGTCCCGTTGCGGTTGAACCGGTACGCGATGCCTGCGCCGGAATCGACCGTGCCCGCCGGGGCCGCGCCGTTGAGGTGCGTTGTCATCTGCTGGTACGCGGCGTAGGAAAACTTCGGGGTGCGCCAGTCGTTGTGGATCAGGCCGTAGTTGTTCTCGGCATTGCCGGGGTCCGTGCCATCGTCGCGGAAGTTGTACCAGAAGATGTGCTGCACATCGAGGCCGGGAAAGTCGATCGATTCGACGTACTGCCGGATCATGTAACTCGCCTGCGCCTGCTCGGAGCCGACGCCACCGCCGTAATCGGGGCCGTTCGACGCGCTGGACCAGCCGATCTCCGTGAACCACCACGGCTTGCCCGTCCTGGCCTGAATATCGCGGAAGTGCGCGAGATCGGTCTTCTGATACTGCCCGTTATCGAGGTTGGATTTCTGCGCATACGGGTGGAAGGCGAGCACGTCCGTGTACTGCGCGCCGCCCTGATTGAGGAAGTCGTTGAACCAGTTGAGGTCGAGATTCGAGCACGCGCCGTTCATCACTGTCGCGGTCGGATCGACGGACTTAATCGCGGTGTATGTCTCGCGCAGGAGATTGACGTAGTCCGCGACGCTGCCATTCCAGAAGTACGGGACATCCGGTTCGTTCCAGACCTCCCATGTGTGGATTTGCCCCTTGTAGTGGTTGACGACACTCGCGACGTACTTCTTCCACAGCCCGATGTCGGGGGTCGTGTACGCGATCTGCCCAGCGGTCTGCGCCGCGTTGTTGTACCCGAGGAGACCAAGAATCTCCAGATTCCGCCCCTTGGCATCCCGCACCATCTCATCGGTGAAGCCCCAGTCCCACTGCCCGAGGGGATGCTCCACCCAGTCCCAGCGGATCTCCTCGCGGATCCAGCCCGCGCCGGTGCCGCTGGCAACATCCATCGGGCCATTCTGCTGCCCGTAGTGCCCGAAGCGGGTCGCGATGTGCGTGACGACGCCGAACCGCGAACTGCTGTTTGCGCTGAATGTCGTCACGGTCGCCGGGGCGGATGCGCTGGGTGCGGCGATCGCCCCACCGGCGCCCATCAGCAGGAGTGCGATCAGCGCGCTGAAGATACCGAAACGCGCGCGGAAATTCGTTACCCTCATGCCCCTCGAAACTCCCCACGATGGCGCGTTCACGATCCCATTCGCGACGCGCCTGCTTCCCGCATCCCCCGGAACACGAGAGAGTCTACACGATAGTTTCGTGTATGTCTGTACAGACTTACCATATTTTTAACAGGAGTACAAGTCCGGGTCCTGACGGAATATCTACTCGCTCGGGTCAAGTCCGGGTTCTTCTGTAGATTCCTCCACGGCGCTCAATCCTATCGCGCCACCTCGCCGCCCTCCCTCCCTCTGCGCTCACAGCGCCTTCCACAGATTCCGGTTGAAGGTCGTGTAGCCGAG
>JAABUS010003920.1_pt1 | contig 22768 bp, 20 predicted proteins | sample 5560161 | NCBI WGS metagenome assembly JAABUS01 (sample SAMN10711885, study PRJNA513376) | rock metagenome | isolation source: Antarctica rocks | place: Antarctica: Victoria Land, Trio Nunatak nord | collected 2016-01-04
ACTTGCTGCGCCATAAGCTGCACCGGTTTCAATAAAACGCGGATCAAACGGACGGTTGTAAAATACAATTTTGCCTTTTATAACATTTTCGCCTAAAGCTTTCAACGCCTGCAAACTTTGGACTTCAATCACGCTGGCTGTTAAACCATCTTTTGCCGTGGCAACAGAACCGCCTAAGGCAACTATTGCTACAGGGACATGCTGATTGCCGGATACTATTTTTGCCTGTTCTTTTTCTCCGCGCACCCAATGCGGCACCATTACTTCCTGCAAAAAAACACGGTCAAAACCGTATTGCCCCATCAGTATTTTAGTCCAGTCAACTGCTTTTTGTGCGTTTGCCGATCCGCTTAACCTCGGCCCAATCTTTTTACACAGGTATTCCAGGTTCTGGTAAGGTTTCCCGTTGACCAAAGCTTCATCAAAAATTTTTCGCAAAAACAAAGAATCAGTATTTTGAGCGGATGCGGTTAGTGACGTGCATAGCAAAAGGGAAAGTAAAAATTTTAATTTCATAAAAACAGCTTTATCAGCAAAGTAAAAATTTGTATTGGTTTTGCAAAAATATCAGGAGATTTTATTCCAGCTTAACCCTTCTTTTTTTTGTTGAAAGTATTGCTGCAGCAATTGATTTTTGGGCATTTCCAACTGCTGGTCTTCTTTAAAAATAGCTTCGACCGCTTGCCTTGCCTGCATTAGTATTTCCTGATCGGTCGTTAAATTGGCCAGTTTTAAATCGAGCACACCACTTTGCTGCTTGCCTTCAATATTTCCCGGGCCGCGCAGTTGCAAGTCGATTTCTGCAATCTCAAAACCATCGGTTGTGCGCACCATCGTTTCCAAACGCAGCTTCCCGTCTTTGGATAATTTGTGGTTGCTCATCAAAATACAAAACGATTGCTCAGCTCCCCGGCCTACGCGTCCACGCAGTTGATGCAGTTGTGATAACCCAAACCGTTCGGCATTTTCAATGATCATCACCGAAGCATTAGGCACGTTCACACCAACTTCAATCACCGTTGTGGCTACCATAATCTGTGTTTCGCCTTTTACAAAACGGTTCATTTCAAACTCTTTGTCTGCTGCGGAAAGTTGCCCGTGCACAATACTGATGCGATAATCAGGAAGCGGAAATTCACGCGACATCACTTCTACGCCATCGTTCAGGTTTTTGAGATCAAGCTTTTCACTTTCTTTAATCAGCGGATAAACCACATAAACCTGTCGTCCTTTGGCAATTTCTTCTTTCATAAAGCCAAACATGCGCAGCCGGTTATTTTCAAAAAAATGTTTCGTGGTGATCGGTTTTCTACCGGCTGGCAATTCATCAATCACAGAAATATCAAGATCGCCATATAAAGTCATAGCCAGCGTACGCGGAATTGGCGTGGCCGTCATCACTAAGATATGCGGAGGGACACTGTTTTTACGCCATAATTTCGCACGTTGCTCTACGCCAAAACGATGCTGCTCATCAATTACTACAAAACCCAGATTTTTAAACTGAACTTTATCTTCGATCAAAGCATGTGTGCCGATTAGGATATTTAATTTGCCGCTTTCCAGATTTTCGTGGATCATCCTTCGCGCTTTTGTTTTGGTAGAACCTGTCAGCAAAGCAACTTCCAAAAAGCCCTCGCCCAATAGTTGTTCTATAGATTGAAAATGCTGGTTGGCCAAAATTTCTGTGGGTGCCATCATGCAGGTTTGGTAGCCGTTATCAATCGCCAACAAAATGCTCATCAAAGCCACTACTGTTTTGCCGCTGCCCACGTCGCCTTGCAGCAAGCGGTTCATCTGCACGCCTTTTTGGGTATCCAAACGGATTTCTTTCAGCGTCCGTTTTTGTGCTGAAGTCAATGCAAACGGCAGCTTTTCATTATAAAACTTGTTGAAGCAGGCACCAACTTTTCCAAAAACGTTCCCTTTAAATTTTAGCTCCCTAAACAGTTTATTTTTAAGCAATTTAAGCTGAAGGAAAAAAAGCTCTTCAAACTTCAGCCGCTGCGATGCTTCTTTTAGCTGTATAAAGTTCTCGGGAAAATGGATATTCTGATAGGCCGCACTTCTGTTGACGAGCTTATTATTTTCCAGGACATAAGCCGGCAGGTTCTCCTCCAAATTTCTGGCATACTGCTCCAGCAAAGCGGCGACCAGTTTCTGGATCCCTTTAGAATCCAGTGCAAATTTTTTAAGTTTTTCTGTAGAAGTATAAGCGGGCTGCAAAGCTAAGCTGCCTTTACTTTGAGTTGCTTCCGTACTATAAAGCTCCATTTCCGGATGGGCCAGTTGAAGCTTGCCGCTAAAAAATCCAGGTTTTCCAAAAAAAACGTATGCTTTGCCGACCACCAGGTTTTGAAAAATCCGTGTAATTCCCTGAAACCAAACTAATTCTATCGGCCCGGTTTCATCCTGCGCAACAGCAACTAATCTTTTGCCGGCTTTCTCGCCAATTATTTCCTTATGCTTTACCCGGGCAATAATCTGGACATAAGGCATTTCTGGTAATGCTTCTTTTACCTTATAAAAACGAGTGCGGTCAATGTATTTAAAGGGGAAATGTTGCAGTAAATCGCCGTAAGAAGATATGCCAAGCTCTTTTTTTAAGGCATCACCACGAACAGCTCCAACGCCCTTCAGATATTCAACCGGCGTTTGAAAAAATTCATCCAAAATTCAACAGCTTAGGACAACAAAGATTTTAGGTGCATAAAAACAGTATTGAGCTTTTGTGCCAAAATCAATCAGGCTTTAACAGCAATGGCAGAAATTTCTACATTGACATTTTTGGGCAGCACAGAAACTTCAACCGTTTCCCTCGCCGGAAAATTTCCGCTGAAATAGGAACCGTAAATTTCATTTACCAAACCAAAATTATCCATGTCTGATAAAAAAATAGTGGTTTTAACGATATGATCAAAGGTCAGTCCGGCTGCTGTTAATATCGCTTTCAGGTTTTTTAAAACCAACTGTGTTTCTGCTTCTATCTCATCCGTTACTAATGCACCCGATGCTGCATCGATCGCAATTTGGCCGGAAATAAACAGAAAACCTCCCGCGGCAATAGCTTGGTTGTACGGTCCGATAGGTTGCGGTGCTTCTTTTGTATTGATAATTTCTTTCATCGTTTTAATATAAACCAATCGATCAGTTTCCAAATAATGCCCAGCAAAAATATGATGATCGCAGTTTTATTTATAAAGTGCATGGCCCTGATATTGAAATTATCCGGCCTGTTTTCATCTTTTTTTCTGAAAAAATACATAACACAAATATAAAAAAGGGGTTCAGATAAAATCTGAACCCCTTCAATATGAATTAACTTATTTAATTACATACCTGATTTCAATTCAACACGACGGTTTAGTACACGTCCTTGTTCTGTTGAGTTATCAGCAACCGGATTAGTTTCTCCGTAAGCTTTAACAGTTAAACGTTTGGCATCAACACCAGAGTTAACCAAGTAAGTTTTTACTGAATTTGCCCTGTCTTTAGATAAACGCATGTTATGTGCGGTAGAACCTTCGGAAGAAGCGTAACCATCTAACTCGATCATCATGGTAGCATTGCTTCTTAAGTCAGCAGATAATTTGTCCAAAGTTGGGTAAGCTGAAGTTCTCAATACTGAACTGTCAAACTCAAATTGGATATTAGAATAGGTTCCGGGAGTAGCGGCCATAGTAGTATCCGGTTTAGGGAATTTGATTTCGCAACCAGAACCATCTACAACAGTACCGGCAGGAGTACCCGGACATTTGTCAAACTGATCAGAAACACCATCACCGTCAGAATCTTTTTTCAGGTCATCAACTGCTTTTTCAACATTTGATACACGGCCTTTCAAAGCTTCTACTTCCTGACGTAAAGTTGGGTCTTTCAACTCATCATACATCATTGCAAGCGGGTTTACCCATTCTAAACTTGGTTTAGAAGGTTTTCCTAAAGTAAATTCTAAACCACCGTAACCGTAAGAAAACCTGTCTTTTGTTGGATACCTGATAGCAGCACCATCCAGGTTATCACCATCAACAAAGTTCGCGTTATAACCTAAGTTTAAAGCCACACCATCAGACAGTTTGAATTTTACACCTACACCAACCGGGATAATCAGTTCATGGATATATTTGTTCCCTCCGTTAGCATGGTCTTTGTAATCAAATGTAGTACCATCGGCATAAGTAACTTTAGGCGCATAAGCAGCATAACCGCCGCCGGCAGTTACAAATAAATTTATGAAATTTTGTCTGTGGAGGAAACTTGCCGTAGCAACGTTAACTACACCGCCTAAAGTTGCATAATAAGCTAATTGGGTTTTGAAAGCACTATAACCATCACGTGTGCCATTATTGGCACCGGAAATGCTTCTGCTGTCATTGCCGGAAAGCGTACCGCGGATAATGGTTGCTTGCAAGCTAAAAGCATGAGCTAATTGTTTTCTAAGAGAAATACCATAACCAAGTTCCAGGTTGCTTTTGGTAAAATCATTAGAGCCAAAAGGGATTTCGGGTGCTAATACACCAGCATTTGCTCCAATACTCCAAGTTCTGTACTGCGCCCTACCACCAAATACCTTTGATGAACCAGGGGCAACAGTTGTGGTCGAATCTGAAGAGGTTTGTGCATGGGCGGCAACAACACTCATCAAGGAAGCAATCGACAGCACAACCGTTTTCTTTAAGGTAGAATAATTCATAATTTTAAGATTAACGATTTTAATTGTGATTTTTTTTCAAAAATAGTTATTAAGTTTGATTCGTTGCACCAAACTCCGTTCCATTTTATATTTTATTTTCTTTAATAAATATAAAATTCTTAACATCAAACATAAATTATTGTTTTTCAATGAAGTATGAACTAATAGCTAATGACGCATTTTATACGAACAGAAGTAACTTTTGTTCAAAATTAAAACCAAAATCATTAGTGCTCATCAATTCCAACGATGAATTTCCGCGCAGCGGCGACCAAAACCATGCTTTTAAGCAAAATGCAGACCTTTTTTATCTGACCGGCATTGACCAGGAACAAACGATTTTACTCTTATTTCCGGATTGCCCCAATCCTTTATACAAGGAAGTACTCTTTTTAAGACAAACAAACGAGCAAATTGCTGTTTGGGAAGGCCATAAATACACACGTGAAGAAGCAGAAAAAGCATCCGGCATCAAAACGATTTTCTGGCTGCAGGAAATTGATGCTGTCCTGTCAGCAGTTATATTTTATGCGGAAAATATCTACCTCAACACCAACGAAAACGACCGCTATCAGCATACCGTTTCTTACCGGGACCTGCGGTTTATCCAGCAGTTAAAGGAAAAATATCCCTTGCACCAGTATTTGAGGGCGGCACCTGTTCTCAGGGAATTGCGCGCCGTAAAATCACAGGTAGAAGTTGAGCTGATCAGCAAAGCCTGTGGAATTACGAAAGATGCTTTTTTTAGGGTGTTAAAATTTGTAAAACACGGTGTTGCCGAGTATGAGATCGAGGCTGAAATTATCCACGAATTTATCCGGCAAAGAGGGACCGGACACGCTTATAACCCGATCATCGCTTCCGGCATGAATGCTACAATCCTCCATTATACCGATAATAACCAATTATGTAAATCAGGGGACGTGATCCTAATGGATTTTGGCGCTGAATACGCCAATTACAACGCCGATATGACACGTTCTATCCCTGTCAGCGGCCGGTTTACGACTCGCCAAAAAGCGGTTTACAATTCGGTTTTAAGGGTGATGAAAGACGCGGTACAGCTTTTACAAGCTGGGACAATTTGGAACACTTACCATGAAGAAGTTGGCAAGATCATGACTTCGGAATTGGTTCAATTAGGCTTACTGGATCAACACGATGTAGAAAAGCAAGACCCGACCATGCCACTTTATAAAAAATATTTCATGCATGGCACTTCCCATCATTTAGGATTAGATGTTCATGATTTTGCCGGAAGATATACACCTTTTGCAGCCGGAAATGTATTGACTGTTGAGCCAGGTATTTATATCCCGGCAGAAGGTTTGGGTATCCGGTTGGAAAACAATATTCTAATCACCGAAAACGGCAATATAGACCTGATGGCTGACATTCCTTTGGAAGCAGATCATATTGAAGTATTGATGAATGCTTAATTATATCGGTAAAAGCAGCATTGCGCACACTGCTGCTTAGTTGGGGGCGATGACCGAAAACTAAAAAAACAGCGGCTAAAGTAGCAAAAGTTAACTTTAGTATTTTTCTCAAAGCTGTTTTTTCTTTTTTGCTTAAATTTACAGTATAATTAAAAAACTAAATACAAGTCTTTTGACCCATAAACCTATTGATTAAACTAGATAATATGAGACAGGTAACCATATATACAACAGATAAAGACTATAGCCATTTTGTGCAATTGGCCAAAAATCTTCATTATGTTAAAAAAATAGAAACTGACGACGAACCAACAAAAGCAGAAATCATTGAAAATTTGAAAGCTGGCTTTGAGGAAGTTCGGCTTTTTGAAAAAGGTGAATTAAGAACTACGCCTGCAAAAGAATTTTTAGATGAGTTATAAAATCGAACTTTTTTCGAATTTTAAAAAAGAAGCCAAAAAATTAACTAAAAAATATCTTTCTTTAAAATCAGAATTAGATTTCCTCTTTACTGAGTTGGAAGATAATCCAACTTTAGGTATTTCGCTTGGCAATAATATTTATAAAATCCGTTTGGCTATTGCATCTAAAAACAAAGGCAAGTCTGGAGACGCGAGGGTAATGTCTTTTGTAAAAGTTACAAAAACAGTTGTACTTTTGTTTTCCATTTATGATAAGGGTGAAAAAGGCACAATATCTGATCAGGAAATTGAAGAATTGTTAAAAGGTTATATGTAGATCAACAATTTTCATCTTCAGCTTCACTAATTACTTCTCCCTAAACCTTGATATTTTTTTAATTTTGTAGGCTTAACGCTTTGAATGAAAACCTATGTCCGCCTGCTTTCTTTTGCAAAACCGATAGAAAAATTTGCCATTCCTTATATCATTGCCACTATTTTATCTGTCATATTCAATACGCTTAACCTGGCGCTTTTAGCGCCGCTTTTAAATACGCTTTTTAATAAAAACACGCAGCACATAGTTGCAAAGCCCGAAAGTCTGTTTTCTGTTATTGATACTTTTAATTATTACGCTTACCGCGCTACGGTAGAATATGGTATTGATGGCGCTTTGAAATTCGTGTGCATCACCATTGTTGTCTCGGTTTTTTTAAGCAACCTGTTCCGTTATTTATCCCAACGGATTATGGAGAACCTGCGCATCCATACTTTATTAAACCTGCGTAAAGCTGTTTTTAACAATGTGATGGACTTACATTTGGGTTACTTCAGTAACGAGCGCAAAGGCGATATTATCTCCAAGGTGGCTTCGGATGTGCAGGTAGTTCAATTTTCGGTTACCGGGACCTTGCAGGTTGTTTTTAAAGAACCTTTTCAATTGATTGCCTATATCGTGATGCTGTTCCTGATTAGCTATAAGCTCACTTTATTTTCATTATTGGTGATCCCGGTTTCTGCTTTCATTATTTCGAGGATTGTGAAAAGTTTAAAACAACAGGCAACCGCATCCCAGCAATCTTATGGCAACATGATCAGTTACTTAGATGAAGCTTTATCCGGCATCAAGATCATCAAAGCTTTTAATGCTACTTCTTTTATCAAACAAAAATTCAGCTCTGAAAATAATAACTATTCGCGCATCATCCGTTCTATGGCCCGGCGCCAGCAATTGGCTTCCCCCGTTTCCGAATTTTTGGGCGTTTCGATGGTTGCCGGTATTGTTTTATATGGTGGTTCACTGATCATTGCAGGGACTTCTTCTTTGAAAGCTGCTGATTTTATCGTTTACATCGCTTTGTTTTCGCAGGTAATGCGCCCGGCAAAAGCCCTTTCCGATGCTTTTAGCAACATCCACTCGGGGATTGCAGCAGGCGAACGAGTGTTGGAACTGATTGATGAAAAGCCAAAAATCAAGGATGCGCCTGATGCTGTTTTTACCGATACTTTTTCTGATTGTATCCGTTTGGAAAATGTTTCTTTTGCCTATAACGAAAAAGAGGTGCTAAAAGAAGTATCGCTCATCATCCCGAAAGGAAAAAACATTGCATTGGTTGGTCCGTCCGGAGGCGGAAAATCTACGTTGATGGATCTGTTGCCAAGATTTATCGAACCAACAGGCGGACGGATTTTGATTGACGGAAAAGATATCCGGCAGGTAAAAACCGATTCGCTTCGTGCTTTGATGGGCATCGTAAACCAGGAATCTATTTTGTTCAATGATACTATTTTTAACAATATCGCTTTTGCCAAACCTAATGCCAATCAGGCAGAAGTGGAAGCTGCCGCACAAATTGCCAATGCGCACGAGTTTATTTTAAATACTGAAAACGGTTATCAAACCAATATTGGCGACCGCGGCTCAAAACTTTCCGGCGGACAAAAACAGCGGATATCTATTGCCCGTGCCGTTTTAAGCAATCCGCCAATTATGCTTTTGGACGAAGCCACTTCGGCATTGGATACCGAATCGGAAAAGTTAGTGCAGGACGCTTTGAACAACCTTACCAAAAACCGCACTTCCTTAATTATTGCACATCGTTTAAGCACCATCCAAAATGCAGATGAAATTGTAGTTTTAGAAAACGGGGAAATTGCGGAGCAGGGAAACCACCAGCAACTCATTAACAAAAACGGCTTGTATAAAAGGTTGATTGATATGCAAACTTTTGATAAGTAAGAAAGAGAGCAAATAAGTAGATGATTTTAATTTCTTTGCAGAAAGGGTTTATCTCAATATATATATTTAGAGCCTTTTTAAATTTATATTTAAAAAAATACAATGCTTCTTTTAGCCCTTAAAAACTTGTGTTTTGAACTCTGGAGTTTAAGATTAAACTTGAATATGTTATGTTTTTTTACGTGATAAAACAAGCATGAAAATTTCTCAATGAATTTTAACAGGCTTTTACATAATGATAATAAATCTTAATTGCAATGATAGAAGTATCCGTTATCATACCCAACTATAACCATGCCCCTTTTCTAAGACAAAGAATAGACACTGTACTTCATCAAACATTTCAAAATTTTGAGTTGATCATCTTAGATGATTGTTCTACAGACAACAGCAAAGAGGTAATAGAGTCATATGCCGGAAATCCAAAGATCAGTCATATTATATTCAATAGTACAAATAGCGGAAGTCCGTTTTTGCAGTGGGAAAAAGGCATTAACCTTGCTACTGGAAAATATGTTTGGATCGCTGAAAGTGATGACTGGTGCGAACCTTCACTTTTAGAAACCCTTGTTGAAGGCATGAGGAAGGATGACCAATGCGTGATCAGTTATTGCCAAATGTCTTGCATCTATAAGTATAATGATATTAAATGGCAGTCTAACCATCGTTGTTTATCGGAAATGATAGAAAGCAAGGCTTTTATCCAGGATTATCTGGCTATCAAGGTATCCATTTACAATGCAAGTATGGCCATCTTTAAAAGAGAAAAATTCCAATATGTATCACCAGAATTTACAACATACAAATTTTCCGGCGACCGCCTTTTTTGGATTCAAATTGCAAGGCAAGGCAAAACCCATATCAGTGGAAAAGTATTGAACTATTTCAGGAAACACGATCAGGACGTAAGCGGCAATGCGTATAAAAGCGGATTAAATTTTATAGAAGAACTTAATATCATCAATTGGATGTATAGGGAAAATTTAATTGATGACGTGATCTATACAAGGGCATTTAAAAAGCAATACAAGGAATATTGGATAGTAAGAAATTCTATTGACCGTAATAATAAAAATACAATTACCGCTTTATTAAACCATCCTCTTTCAAAAAAAACCAATACGATAAATTTACTATCGTCGGCAATTTGGAGTGCATACAAAAAGAAAGATAAATAGTAATGAAATTGGTACAGGTATTTATTATTTGGACGTTTAATAGCCTGTTCAAATTTATACAAGATCCTTCGATATTCTCAGGATTGATGTTGATGCTTCTTTTACCCTATGAAAATTGGTGTTTGCATCAACTTAAAAAAAACTTTCTACACACCAATTTTTAGGTGATAAAAGAAGCATAGGAAGCTTGATAAGTAAATTTTAAACAGGTTCTAACATGAAGGATGTAATTAAGTTATTTTTGTAGAAACATACAGCATGTCTACCAGTATTGATGTCATTATTCCTTCTTTTCGTTTAATTCCGGAAACCCTGTTGCCTATCCTTAAGCTTCAAAAACCGGCAAATGCAACCATACATTTTTATCTTATTGCCGATAACCCGGACATCGTTATTGATATTTCTATACAAAACTTGGTAGATAATCAAACTGTTACTTTATTAATTAATAAAGAAAATATGGGAGCCTCGGCTACCCGTAACCGGGGCATAGAAGCCGGGCACGGTGATTGGATCCTTTTTTTAGATGACGATATAAAAGTTGCACCCGACATTTTACTTACTTATGCCCAGGCTGCCATAAAATACCCGGATGAAACAGGCTTTATTGGCTTGGTAGATATGCCGCCGCCGCCAACTTCCTTTGCCAAAGCCGTTGATGCCGATGGCTCGATGAGTATCTTCGGTGCAGCGCGCAACAACGAATCTTACCCTTGGGGCGCAACCGCTAATATCATGATTAAACGCAGCGCGGTAGGTGATGTCCGCTTTTCATCTGCTTATCCCAAAAAAGGCGGCGGAGAAGAGGTTGATTTCTTTTTAAGGGTCAGGCAGCTTAATGGGTCTAAAAATTACAAATGTTTGCCCGCAGCCCAAGTTGAACATCCCTGGTGGAAAAACGGGCAAACAGATTATACTCGCTTTTACCGTTTAGGTATTGGTAATAGCCATCTTGCTGAGCGCAATCCGCAATACAAATTGTATGACTTCTTAAATACTTCAGAAATGTTACTGATTACTGTACTAACAGCTTTTGCAGCTTTAGCAGTAAATCATAACTTTATTATATATATAATGTATTTTGCCTTAATTACAATTATCACTGAGTATATAGTGAATATAGTAAGGCTACACCGTAAAGTCCGTAAAATAGAATTGGTTACAGCATTTAATGTAATGCTAATACGCAATACTTGTGAGTTTGGAATTTTAGCAGGCAATATGTTTCGTTTTAGACTAACTGGCATAGGCGAACGCTTTAACTATGATGGTACTATTGCTAAATCTAAGATTTTCAGACTTAATAGATATAAAATTATCAAGCTAATAATTTATACTACTGCTATAATATTAGTTCGATATTTTAAAGCAGTATAAATTTATATCGAAAAATTTATACTGCTTCTTTTAGCCCTAAAAAGTTTTTGTTTGCATCAGATTCAATAGATTGAAATAGACTAATTAATGTTTTTTATATTTTAAAAGAAGCATGAAAAATATTCTGAATAAATTTTAAACAAGTTCTTACATTTTAGAATGATAGCCAACTGCATAATACTACTTAGAGGTTTTCATTATTTTATGTATTGTTTTGCATTGATATGCATTATTTCACGGTTTTTTTGACTTGTAATAGGTAAAACATATTATAACAAAGATACTTTTACAACAATGACAGTAAGCATCGATATCGTAATTCCCTCCTTCAGGTTGGATGAACAATACTTAGTACCAATGCTGAACTTAAATTCACCTCAAGGCTTTATTGTTAATTATTATATTGTTGCAGATAACCCCAGTTTACAAATTCCAGCTTCTGTTCAGCAGCTTAGTGAACGTAATAATGTAAATCTACTCATTAATCCTGTTAACCTTGGCTTTTCAAAAACCCGTAATAAAGGTATAGATGCCGGACAGGGGCAATGGATATTATTATTAGATGATGATGTACTTCCCAATGCCGATCTATTATCTGCTTATGCTAGGCAAGTTTTACTTAAACCAGATGCTTTAGGCTTTGTTGGTGTAACCGAGTTTCCACCGCCTATTAATTCAGTAACCGAGGCACTGCAAATTATAGGGGTTTCTACTCATTTTCAGATGGCCAGACGAGAGGTGGATATGTATTGGTCAGCAACAGCTAATATACTACTTAATCGTAGCTTACTTAGTAACCGCCGGTTCTTACCTGAGCTTACTAAAAGCACCGAAGACATGGAACTACTGTTTAGAAACGCATTTGAAAACCATTTAAAAAAATATCAGTCAGTACCTGATGCAATAGTTAAACATCCGTGGTGGGGAAAAGGCACAGGACAAACCCGAAGACTATTTTTGTATGGGGAAGGAGCCTCTGAAGTTGCCCGACTCCATCCCGTTAATTTATATACCTACTACGACTTCACAAATACTATCGAAACACTGTTATTAATCCTGATAGTATCGATCTCCTCTATTATTTTTTCGGTATCGGTAAAATGGTTGTTTCTATTAGCCTTTGCACAAATTGTGGCTGAATTACTTACCAATTATTACCGCACTATTAAAATTGGTAAATCTTTAAGCCCTATTATAGTTTGGCAAGTAACCTGGCAAAAAAATATTTTGGAAGCGGGCAGGCTATGGGGAAATATAACACATGCCTATTTAAAAGGATTTGCTTTACGCATAGATGGGAGTTTTTACAAACAGCACCCGCAACCTTTCCGGCTTAACCGGTTTAAAATTATTAAGCTTGTAATCTTCACTATGATAATGTTACTGCTCTGCCTAATTTAAACCTCATTATAGCCGCTACTGCAATAGGTTAAGTTTTCCGCTATTGTTTTACGATAGATCAGCTCGTTGGGCAAAAAGTTTTCACGGTCGTGTTGCGGATGAAAGATATGGTAGCTGATGGCGGCCATTTTTAAGCGCTTTTTCGAGATACCGGCATTAATCAGGCGGGCGGCAAACTCGTAATCTTCCCATCCCCAGCCTTCAAAATCATTATAATAACCATTGACCCGGATATAATCATCACGCCAAAAAGCCAGGTTACATCCTTTTACATTCCACGAGCTGCGCGGATCCGGATTAAAAAAAACAGACAATAATGGGATACGGACAGCATTAAACCGACTATACACACCTTTGGACAGCGAATGAAAGTTAATTTGCCTGGTTTTGAATATCTCTATAGTTTTTGCCTCGGTAAGCATCGCACGGCTGCCTTGCACGAAGTACCCTTTAAACGCAGCACATGCATGATCGGCAATAAATTTAGGATTTACAATAATATCACCATCAATCTCAATGATATATTCAGCTTCTGCTAATTTAACAGCTTTATTTAGGATCAGGCATTTTCTAAAACCTTTATCCTCCTGCCAGGCATGTTTTAAAGGAACAGGAAATAAGCTCCGGAAATGATCTATCAATGCTTTTGTATCTGTCCCGGAGCCATCGTCAGCAATCAGTATCTCATCTGGCAGGCGGGTTTGCTTTAATAAGCTCAGCAATACCAGCTCTAATGCTTCGGGCCAGTTATAGGTAGATATCAATACTGCTATAGTTAACTTACCCTCGTTCATCTAATTAAAATTGTTAAAATTAGAAATAAGGAATGTTATTACAAACTTTAAAATCCAAGGCTCGTTTTAAATTTATTCAGGTTATTTCTATGCTTCTTTTATCGTATAAAAACTGTAACTTTTTTATGATTTTAAGATACAGGCATGATACTAAATTTTATACGATAAAAGAAGCATTATCATTTTTTCGGATACAAGCTTAAACAAGCTTAAAAAAATAAGGTAGAATTTATATCGGTTTTTTGCCCCTATCTATTTCACATGTGGTTATACTAATTAAAGCCGCATATTGACCTCTTTTTAAAAAGGTTAGTCATTTGTTTATATCATATCATCCATTTTAAACTGCGGAATTTCATGTTGTGCTATAATCCAATAACTACTACTTACTGGCCTGCAACCCATTTCATCCTGGTTTTGCTGATACCTATAGTCAACAAAAAGCTTAGTACATAAACTATTATAAAACGTACAAGTGTAAAAATTATATTGCCACTTGCATTAAACGTAGTGTTGTTGATTTTTAAAGGGGTAAAAATCAATGGCAGTACATTGACAATCAATACTTGATGAATCAGGTATATTCCAAAGGTTGTTTGTCTTGGGTTTAATTTGCTTTGTATAAAGTTTATACCCCCTATTTTTAACAAAGCAGCAAACATGCTTAAAGAATAAAGAATATTTGTAAACTTTAATGTATCAAATGAATCTCCTGAACCTAAGTAGGCTAAGTGAATCCCTTCTGCTACGCTTAAAACAAAAAATACTATATTTATTAGGATCAGTTTATTCCAAGCTATTTTATTGATAAAAGCCATTACTTTATGAAAATGTTTATTCAGCATCACACCAAGCCACAGGTAAAATACAAACCCAAACAAAGCAGTGGAATGTTCGGTAGGGACCCAATTGCCATATAAATTTATACTATAAAAAACAGACAACATCCCTAAAAACACACCAAACCAGATATTGTACAGATGCTTTTTAAAAATCAGGAGCAAAGCAATACAAATTAAAAAATTGGGAATAAACCAATAAGAAGTATAAAACAAAATGTGCCCTGTCTCTTCAATCAGATATATTGGTAAATTATCAAAAGTATCATTGCTGCCATAATGCAAGTAAATAGTTACCTGACCAACTATGTCCAAAACAAAGAACACTCCTACCCAGAACAACCATGGCTTAACTGTATTTCTAAACCTGTTTTTTAAATATTGTCCCGCACTGTATTCATTAAACTTGTGATTGATTAAAAATCCGCCAATTAAAAAAAATGCAATCGTGGAAAATTTTAAAATTTGCATTACTGCCGTTTCAATGAGCGTTTCCAAAAAGTTTTTGTATTTTAAATCCCAAAAAACAGAACAATGCAAGAACACAATACCCATCATTGAAATACAACGGATGGTATCAACAAAATTATAATTTACAGTACCGGAAAGTTTTTTAGCACTATTAGATTGATCCATATATTGACTTATACTATTTCCGGGGATAAAATTTATATTCTAACTCTTAGAAGCTGTTTAAATGTTGTTCAATTTATTTTCTTTGCTTCTTTTATCACCTAAAAATTATCAGATTTTCATGCTTCTTGTATCAGTATAAATTATAAACACAAATTTATATGCCTAAAAGAAGCAATCAAATTCTTCTGATATAAATCTAAACAGGCCCTTATTCTATTAACTTTATAAAAATATATAACATTTAACCCGGTAAAAGAAACATTAAAAAAAGCCTTGCTATTTTTTCAATAGTAAGGCTTTGTAAAAGCTCATATAAATATTAGAATTATGCTATCTTCCTCTTAACTTCCACGTTTTCATAAGCTTCCACAATATCCCCAACTTCAATATTATTGAAATTGTTAATGTTCAAGCCGCATTCATATCCGGTCGCTACTTCTTTTACATCATCTTTATACCGTTTTAAAGAAGCCAGTTCACCAGTATAAACCACAACACCATCACGGACAATCCTGATCTTACTGTTACGGGTGATCTTTCCGTCCAACACCATACAACCTGCAATTGTACCCACTTTACTGATCTTAAAGGTTTCACGGATTTCTACGTTGGCCACAATCTTCTCTTCAAAAGTTGGCGCCAACATACCTTCCATAGCTGCTTTTATTTCGTTGATGGCATCGTAAATGATCGAGTATAAACGGATGTCGATTTGCTCCTGCTCTGCTAATTTACGCGCACTGCCGGAAGGACGAACCTGGAAACCGATAATGATCGCATCAGATGCAGAAGCCAGCAAAACATCAGACTCTGAAATCTGACCAACTGCTTTTCCTATAATGTTAACTTGAATTTGGTCGGTTGAAAGTTTCAGCAAAGAATCGGAAAGTGCTTCGATAGAACCATCCACATCACCTTTTACAATAATATTCAGTTCCTTAAAGTTTCCAATCGCCAAACGACGTCCGATTTCATCAAGTGTAATATGCTTCTGTGTGCGTAGTCCTTGTTCCCGCTGTAACTGCAAACGTTTATTTGCAATTTCCCTTGCTTCAACTTCACTTTCCATAGAATTGAACTTATCGCCTGCAGTTGGGGCACCTTGCATACCCAAAACCTGTACCGGAGTAGACGGGCCAGCTTCTTCCACACGTTGTCCGCGTTCATTGGTCAATGCTTTTACACGACCGCTATAACAACCAGCCAAAATCGGATCGCCGACTTTCAATTTTCCGGCCTGAACCAAAACTGTAGTAACAATACCGCGGCCTTTATCCAAAGCAGCTTCAATTACAGTTCCAACTGCACGCTTATTCGGGTTAGCGGTTAATTCCAATAATTCAGCTTCCAACAGTATTTTTTCAAGCAATAACTCAACATTTAAACCTGTTTTTGCTGATATTTCCTGTGCCTGATATTTTCCGCCCCAATCTTCTACCAAAATATTCATGGCAGCCAATTGCTCGCGTATTTTATTTGCGTTTGCACCCGGTCGGTCAATTTTATTAAAAGCAAAAATAATTGGTGCACCCGCTGCTTGTGCATGGTTAATTGCCTCACGCGTTTGCGGCATAATACTATCATCCGCAGCAATTACAATTATGACAATATCCGTTACCTGGGCACCACGTGCACGCATTGCTGTAAAAGCTTCGTGTCCGGGAGTATCCAAGAAGGTAATTTTTTTATTATTTTCTATGGTAACTTCATAAGCACCAATATGTTGCGTAATCCCGCCTGCTTCACCAGCAATAACATTAGTCTTGCGGATAAAATCCAACAATGATGTTTTACCATGATCTACATGTCCCATTATGGTTACAATCGGTGCACGGGGTATTAAAGTATCTGCTGCATCTGCTTCATCTAAACTGCCTTCTTCATCCTGCGGTTTCACGAACTCTACTTCATAGCCAAATTCATCAGCTACGATAGTCAGCGTTTCTGCATCCAAACGTTGGTTGATAGAAACAAACAAACCCAAGCTCATGCAAGTAGAAATAATCTGGGTTACAGATACATCCATCATCGAAGCCAGTTCGTTTGCCGTAACAAATTCGGTAACTTTTAAAATCTTGGACTGCAATTGCTGCTCCATTGCTGCATCTTCTGCAGAGGAAGCATAATCGTCCCGTTTTTGACGGCGAAGCTTTGAACGCTGCGCGAACTTACCGGATTTACCGGCACCGCTCAATCGGGCTAAAGTAGCTTTTATTTGATCCTGAATTTCTTTTTCTGTAGGCTCTTCTTTCGGTCCGGAAGCCACTGGCCGGTTGTTTCCCGGTGCATTTCTATTATCAGGCCTGGCATTGTTTGCATTTCTGTTGAACGGCGGACGGCTGCCGGCACCTATACCTGTAGGACGCTGGTTATTGTTGTTTTGACCTGGGGCATGAGAACCCTGGCCAGGTGTATTTGGGCTACGGGAACCCGGGACCTGGCCTGTATGAGGCGGTTGGCCCGGTGTGTTTTCTTTACGTTTGCGTTTTCTTTTATGATCCGCAGCACTATTGCCGCCAGCGTTAGAAGAAGCTACCGGCTGATCCTTGCGTTTCGGCGGATTGACCGGCAAAGTCATTCTGCCAATTACATTTGGCCCGCTCAACCTGTCTGCCCTTGCCCGAATAACGTCTGTTTCCGAATGCGCCTCCTCTGGTGATTCCGGCGCAACTGCAACCGGTTCTGCAACTTTAACGGCTTCAGGTACTTTTGCTTCGGGTGCTTTAACTACAACCGGCGGAATTATAACTGGTGTAGGTTGTACTTCCGCTTTTGGTGCTTCTTTTACCACCTCTTTTTCTATGACTGCCTGTTTTTGTTCTTCCACAAAAGCCGGAGCGGGTATAATTTCCGATTGTTTCTGCTGAACAGTCTCTGTTACAGCAACCGGTTTGGTTACTTCAGGCTCAATTGGTTCCGGCTTAATCAATACAGGTTTTACTGATTCGGCCGGTTTAATTATTTCAACGGGTTTAACTTCGGCAACAGGTACTTCTTTTACCACCTCTTTTTCATGGCGGCCTTTACCGTTCAAATCAGCTAAATTCATTTTACCTACCACCGTTACACCAGGCAAAGAAGAATTATCTTTCGTGCCATGTGCTGATGCAGGTCGGGCAGTATCAGCATAATTGCCGGAGTTTTTGATCAGCACTTCCTGATGTTCCGTTTCCCGTCCAGAAAAAGCAACGAGCCTTTCCGCAACCTGAACAGCTTCTTCTTTTCTTATTTTTCCGATGCTGATCTGTTTCGCTTCTTCCTTTATGTTTTTATCACCCTGAAATTCTTTCAAAAGAGCTTCATACATATTGCCTTCCAGCTTGGTCGTAGGTTTATTCTCTACTTTATAGCCTTTCCCACTCAGGAAACCAACTATTGTACTGGTGCCAATGTTCAGCTCTTTTGCTGCTTTAAATAATTTTATAGATTTGTCTTCTGACATTTATATTGCTTTCTGCACTTTTACACAAAAGTACATTTTTTTATTTCGTTTTTTTATTTTTATTCAAATTCCGACTGTAAAACCGATAACACTTCTTTCACTGTTTCCTCTTCCAAATCAGTACGTTTTACCAGTTCATCAACACTTAGGTTCAATATTGATTTTGCGGTATCAAGACCAATCCGTTTGAACTCATCCAATATCCAACCGTCTATTTCATCAGAAAATTCTTCAATGTCCACGTCCTCTTCATGCTCATCCACTTCGCGGTAAACGTCCACTTCATACCCCGTCAATTTACCTGCCAGTTTTATGTTGTGGCCTCCCCGGCCGATAGCCAGAGATACCTGATCAGGTTTTAAATAAACGGCTGCTGTCTTCTTTTCATCATCCAGCTTGATAGAAGTGATTTTAGCAGGAGACAAAGCACGCTGCACATATAAAGATAAGTTGGTCGTGTAATTGATAACGTCAATATTTTCGTTTTTCAACTCGCGTACAATCCCATGGATGCGGGACCCTTTCATACCAACGCAGGCACCAACCGGGTCAATCCGGTCGTCATAAGATTCTACCGCCACTTTTGCACGTTCGCCGGGTTCGCGGACAATCTTTTTTATCACAATCAAACCGTCGAATATTTCCGGCACTTCCAGTTCAAACAAACGCTGCAAAAACTCCGGGGCTGTACGGGAGATAATAATTTTAGGATTACTGTTCAGCATGTCCACTTTATGGATCACAGCCCGTACAGCATCCCCTTTTTTAAAATAATCCGCCGGGATTTGTTCCGATTTCGGAAGCAATAATTCGTTGCCTTCATCATCCAAAATCAGCGTTTCTTTTTTCCAAACCTGGTAAACTTCTCCGGTTACAATTTCGCCAACACGGTCTTTGTATTTTTTGTAGATCTCGTCTTTTTCTAATTCCAGGATTTTGGAAACCAATGTTTGGCGCGCAGCCAAAATTGCCCGGCGGCCGAAACTTTCCAGCGTGATCAATTCAATCTGCTCATCGCCCACTTCCAAATCCGGATCATAGGTTTTTGCTTCTGCCAGTTCTACTTCCAGGTCGTCATCTTCAGAAAAACCATCTTCCATCACCATACGGGTACGCCATATTTCCAAATCGCCATTATCAGTGTTCACGATAATGTCGCAATTTTCGTCTGTACCATATTTTTTCCTGATCATGCTCCGCAAAACATCTTCCATTACACTCATCATCGTTGGGCGGTCGATGTTCTTGAAATCTTTAAATTCCTGAAAAGAATCAATTAAATTTATGTTGCTCATTTTTTCACTAAAATTTTTTGTTCAATTTTTCATGCTGTTTTTATCCCTATAAAAACAGTATGGAAAGGTTTTATTTAAATGATATTAAAACTGTTGTTTCATTAAGCTGATTGTATAGCAAACGTGTTTCTGCAAACGTCGCTTTTTTGCCTTTTACAGCTATTTTTTCTTCTATCGATATGCCTTCTTCATCGGCAGTTAATAATTTGCCTTCTTTCTGGCTGCCTTGTGTTAATTTCAAAAGCAAAGTGCGGCCGATATTTTTTTGAAACTGCCTGACAGATTTTAAAGGAAAATCAATCCCGGGAGAAGAAACTTCCAGGTTATAAGCCTGTTCGATCACGTTCCCTTCTTCCAGATGAAAACCCACATGCCTGCTGATTGCCGCACAATCCTGTATCCCAATTCCCTGATCGCCATCTACCAGCACGGTCAGGTTTCCGTTGGTGTGCATTTTTACATCCACTAAAAACAGTTCCGGCCGGTCGCTGATTTTCTCTTCTACCAGGTTTTTTACCTGCTGCTCAATACTCATTTTTCAAAATTAACGGTTAAAAGAAAAGAGGGGACAATGTCCCCTCTTTTCTTTAATCACACAAATGTAGATAAAATATTTAACAGTCAAGCCTTTAATACCTTTATTGCAGGAATCAATTTTATTTAAATACTGTTTTTATGGCATAAAAGTTAGCATGGCTTTTTAATAATGATAAATTTGCAATTGATAACGATCCCTATGAGATTCATCATTGAAATTTTACTGACCGGGTTTGCTGTTTTTATAGCCGCACAAATTATTCCCGGCGTACACGTAAACGGTTATTTTACAGCCGTGCTTACCGGCGTTTTATTAGCGGTGGTAAATGCAACCATCGGGTTTTTGCTGCGGATACTTACTTTCCCGATCAATATCCTAACATTAGGGTTGGTTTCTTTTGTGATTACCGTTTGCATGGTATTGCTGGTTTCCAGGATGCTGACCGGTTTTAAAGTAGATGGCTTTTTTACAGCAGCGATATTTGCATTTGTATTAGCTATCTTGAAAATGATTTTCGGTGCTTTTGAAGGAAGATAAGGCTTATTTTTCTGCCAACAACTGATCGGTCAGGGTTTCAAACTCATGTGTAAATTCGGTATAATAATCTCCGGTTCCGGGACCGCTGAAACCGGTATGGATTTTACGGACATTACCTTTTTTATCAATAATAATCGTGGTTGGAAAAGCAACAAAAGCAGATAAGGCAGGCAAACTTTTGGCCGCTTCGTTTTTGTTGTTTGTATATCCGGTAATCAGCAAATCATATGGAATATGGAAGCGGTTTTTCAACTGCTCGATATTTTTTCTGGAAGTGGCAAAATCTGTTGTCCGCTCGTAAGCCAAACCCAAAACCTGTACTCCTTTTACATGGTATTTTTTGTAGAAACCTACCAGGTAAGCCGTTTCGTCCATGCAATTCGGGCACCAGGAACCCATGATTTGTAAAATCACTACTTTGTTTTTAAACTGGTTATCTGAAAGCGAAACCGGTTTTTTATCAAGATCAGGAAAAGTGAAATCAATCTTTTTATAACCAGGTTTTAAAACCGTAAGCGAATAAGCGTCCGGCAGTTTCGCGTTTTCATCTTTTGTAGCATTCCACACTTGAACAGAAGAAGCCCCGGAATAAAACTTTCCGTTGGTAATGGTTTGCTCATTGCTTATCTTCCCGGTAAACAAAAAAGCGTGCGAACCATCAAAGCAAGATAAATACAAATCCTCGCCCGAAACCGTACCCTGCAAAAAACGGTAATCGCCGGTGGTGGTTAAAAACGTACCGGTAATATCATTGCCATTTTGCCGGAATTCGCCCACGGTAACATCTTTGTTCTGCAAATCTTCATCGGTAAAAACAGCAGACCACCGGCCGGAAATAGTGTATTTTGGTTTTGCAGGAGAGGAAAAGAAACGCCAGGAAGCATTGGCCTCGGCAGAAAACGGTATCAAAATATTTTTGCTTCCGATGTGCCGCACCCAGTTTCCCTGCAACGCATTTTCTTTTAAAGCCGCCCTGATTTCGGTATCAAACAAAGGCATTTTTATCAAAACAGAATCACCTTTAACGGTAATATCAGTTACTTTAAACCTTTCTTTTCCGTTGATAATCGTCATTTGCTTTCTGCCGGCACTATCTTTCAACTCAAAATTAAAAGGGATATATTGGCCGGAAGCCGTTTTTAATTTAGCCAGCCAGATGCCGTTTTTTAAATTTATGCCGGTAAAAGAAGTATGCAGCAGGAATAAAGCTGCCGCAACGGGAAGGATGTTGAAATATTTTTTTTTCATGTTGATTTTATTGTCAATTGCAGAAACACGCCCCTGCTTCTATCAAGAGGGGAAATGCAGGGCGAAAACCTAAATAAACTTGTAAACCTTTATATTTTACAGGCTTTCCCTGATCTTTTTGATGATTTTAGTGCTGGAACTATTATCCAGATAAGGGATCAGTTCTACTTTTCCGCCGTGTTCTAATACCCATTCTGCACCTGCAATATCTGCTACTTTATAATCGCCGCCTTTTACCATTACGTCCGGATTGATTGATTTAATCAGGTTTTCGGGCGTATCTTCTTCAAAAACAATAACCATATCCACCAAGTGCATGACAGCCAGCAGCAAGGCCCGGTCGTTTTCGTTTTGGACTGGCCTTCCAGCCGCTTTCAACCGCCGTACGGAAGCATCAGAATTTAACCCAACAATTAAACGGTCGCCAAAGGAAGCTGCACCAGCCAGGCTCATTACATGGCCGGCATGTAAAATATCAAAGCAACCGTTGGTAAAAACAATTTTTTGCCCCACGATACGCCAGGAAGCAATCATGCGCTGAGCCTGCTTTATGTCAACTATTTTTTTTCTGATAACCGCTAATTTATCTGCCATCGTTACAGTAATTTATTGTCTTTATCCGGAAAAACCAAAACGGGTTCATAAGCTTTCGCTTCTTCCATTGGCAAAAACCCATACGACATGATGATTACAATATCACCAACTTGTGCC
>JAABUS010003921.1_pt1 | contig 22765 bp, 23 predicted proteins | sample 5560161 | NCBI WGS metagenome assembly JAABUS01 (sample SAMN10711885, study PRJNA513376) | rock metagenome | isolation source: Antarctica rocks | place: Antarctica: Victoria Land, Trio Nunatak nord | collected 2016-01-04
TGGTCGGTCGCAGCCTTGAGCAACAGTTCCCCAAGGAGATTGTTCCGCTCGGCGATGAGGTGCTGCGGGTCGAGGGCCTGACGCGGCAGGGGGTCATCAGCGATGTCTCCTTCACCGTTCACGCCGGCGAGATCGTCGGCATGGCCGGGCTTGTCGGCGCCGGACGGTCGGAAACGGCGCGCGCCCTCTTTGGCGCCGATCGCCGCGACGCCGGCGCGGTCTTCATCGACGGCCGTCTGGTCGACATCCAGTCGCCGGGCGACGCGATCGCGGCCGGGATCGGTCTGCTGCCGGAGGATCGCAAAACCCAGGGACTGGTCCTTCCCCTCTCGATCGCGACCAACATCTCGCTGGCCAGCCTGCCCGAGGTCTCGGCCGGTGGGATCGTCCGTCACGCCGAGCGGGCCGGGTTGGCTCGACGCTTCACGCGCGATCTCCGGATTCGGACGCCAGGCATTCTCTTTCGGGTCCGCAACCTGTCCGGTGGCAACCAACAGAAAGTGGTGCTGGCGAAGTGGCTGGCGACCGATCCACGGGTGCTGATCTTCGATGAGCCAACCCGTGGGATTGACGTCGGCGCCAAGGTCGAGGTCTACGGCCTGATGACGGCCCTCGCTCGTCGCGGCGTCGGCATTCTCCTGATCTCGTCCGAGCTGCCCGAGGTGCTGGGGATGAGCGATCGCGTGCTCGTGATGCACGACGGGCGGATCGTCGCCGATCTGCCCCGGAACGAGGCGACCCAGGAGCGCGTCATCGCCTACGCGAGTGGAGAAACGGCCCATGTCTGACGAGCAGCGAGAGCAGATCCCGATCGCGCCCGCGGCGGACACGACGTCCTCCCCACGCGAGGAGCAAGCGGCGGCACGGTCGCGTGGCGGCGGTCAGGTCGCCCAGTTCCTGCTGCGCTACGGGATCGTCCTGGCGCTGATCGCCCTCGGCACGGTGCTGTCGTTCCTGACATCGGCATTTCTCGATGTCGATAATCTGCTCCAGGTGCTGCTGCAGGCGTCGATCAATGCTACGATCGCGCTCGGTCTGACCTTCGTCATCATCACCTCGGGGATCGACCTCTCGGTCGGCTCGACCGCAGCCCTCGCCGGGATGGTCGGGGCCAGGGCGATGAAAGGGGAGATCCCCTGGGGGGTGGCGATCCTGATCGCCCTCGCCGTCGGTCTAGCGGTTGGCGCCGTCAATGGTCTCCTGATCACCCGGCTGCGAATCACGCCCTTCATCGTCACCCTCGGCACCCTGAGCGTGGTTCGGGGATTGACCCTGATTTACAGTGCCGGCCGTCCCGTCTTTGGCTTCCCGAAGACGTTCAGCCAGACGATCGCCGGTGATGTAGGACCGATCCCGATGCCGGTCATCATCGCCTCGGCCATGGCACTCCTGTCCTGGTTCGTCCTCCGCTACACCCGGCTCGGGGAGTATGCCTACGCGATTGGCGGCAACGAGGAAGCGACGCGGCTCTCTGGCGTTGCCGTCGACCGCTACAAGGTCGCCATCTACATGCTCTGCGGTCTCTTCGCGGCGGTTGCGGGGGTGATGCTGACGGCACGGCTGCGCGCCGCCGAACCGAACGCCGCCTCCGGCTACGAGCTCGATGCCATCGCCGCCACCGTCATGGGCGGGACCAGCCTCTTCGGCGGCGAGGGCGGGGTCGTCGGCACCATCATCGGCGCCTTGATCATCGCCACACTCCGCAACGGGCTGAACCTGCTCAACGTCCAAGCCTATTATCAGCAGCTCGCGATCGGCCTCGTTATTATCCTGGCCGTTGCTCTTGATCGCTTCCGGCAATAGCCGCCATGTCAGCCGCCAGCCACCGATCAGTGGCGAAAGGAGGTCATCGCCCCCCAGAGCAGCCAGAACAGACCCGCCTGTCCCCAGGAGGGTGGCCGTCACGGTCGTTTCCAGGGGTCACACCCCCCGGACAACCATAGTCCCGCGCAGATCGAGAAGAGGCGCCTGAAGGAGCTGACGCCCCGGTTGCACCACGGGAAGTGGGGCTCGGGACCGGCTCATGTCACGTCAACGACGATACAGGAGAAGAGATTGATGACCACAACGCGCGCGATGACGAGACTCACGATTGGCCTGGTAGCGCTGCTCCTCATGCTCGGCATCGGCTCAGCCGCCACCGCCGCTCAGGACGCGACTCCCGCCGCCGGTGGCACGCTGTCGAACGGGATGACCGTCGAGGAGGTCGGCGCGGTCAAAGCCGACAAGCCATACAAGCTGCTGGCGGTCGTGAAGACGCTTTCGAACGAGTACTGGCAGACGATGGCCGATGGCTATGCCGCCGCGGCGGCCGAGAAGGGCGTCACCATCGACGTGATCTCGGTACCAACCGAGCAAGATACTGAGCAGCAGCTAAGCCAGCTGCAGACCAAGCTCGGCGAAGACTACGACGCGATCCTCGTCTCACCGATCAGCTCGGTGAATCTGATTCCGGCCCTGGCCCAGGCCTCGGAGCAGGGCATGCCGATCATCAACGTCGATGAGAAAGTCGACCCGCAGGGGGCGGAGGACGCTGGCGTCAAGATCACCAGCGTGATCGCGTCGGACAACCGGGACGCCGGCGCCAGGGCGGCCCAGCGCATGATCGAGAAATTGCCGGAGGGCGGTCAGGTCGCGATCGTCGAAGGGAAGGCGGGCAACCCGTCAGGGCAGGACCGCAAAGAAGGCTTCCAGGAGGCGATCGAAGCCGCCGGCAACTTCCAGGTCGTCGCCAGCCAGCCCGCCGATTGGGATGGTCCCAAGGCGCTCGATGTCGCCACCAATATTTTGCAGGCGAACGCCGATATCGTCGGCATCTATGCCGCCAACGACACGATGGCGCTCGGTGTGGTCGAGGCGGTTCGCGCCGCTGGCAAGCAGGATCAGGTCCTGGTGATCGGGACTGATGCCATCCCGGCCGCGCTCTCGGCGGTGCAGGCCGGCGATATGGAAGCGACCGTCGCGCAGTTCCCGGCTGAAGAAGCCCGGATCGCGACCGGTCTGGCGATTCTGGCCCTGCAAGGCAATCCGGTCAACGGTTTCATCCCATCGCCGATCAAGCTGATCACCGCTGAGAACGTCGGCGAGATGCTCAACGGGGCCGCGACACCCGCACCCTAGTGCCATCTCCCGCTCGGGGGGACGATCGATTCGTGGTTCGCGGGTGGTCAGCGATGCTGGCCACCCGCGACACGACGGCATGGCTCGGGGCCGCACACGGTGGCATGTCACAGGCGGCGACCGGATCAGCCGGGGCTGCCGCGGATTGGTCGGTCCGCGTTCGACGAATGGAGTCAAACGATGCCCACCTTTGGGGCCCACGCGTTCATTTGGGTCGGTGATTGGACCAGCGAGAGCGGCGGCGACGCCATCGCCGCCGCGGGTCGCGCCGGGGTCGATGTGATCGAGATCCCGATGCTGCGGCCCGAGCGCTTCGATGCGCCCCTGACGCGGCGACAGCTGGAGGCCGCCAGGCTGAGCGCGATCTGCTCGCTCGTCTTGCCGCCAGAAGCGCATCTACCCGCCCATCCTGAGGAGGCGCTCAGCTTTCTTCGCCTCGCCCTCGATCAGGTCGCGGCAATCGGCGCCGATTTCCTGGGCGGCGTTCTCTTCGCCCACCTCGGGCAGCTGACCGGCTTGCCACCGACCGCCGCCGAACGGTCGACCTGTGCCCGGGTGCTGCGCGATGTCGCGCGGGATGCGAAGGCGCGGGGAATCACGCTTGGCCTGGAACCGGTCAACCGCTACGAGACCTATCTCTACAACACCATCGGCGACACCCTGCAGCTGATCGACGCGATCGGCGCCGACAACGTCACCATCCACGCCGACACGTACCACATGAACATCGAGGAGGCCGGCTTCCGCCAGGCGCTCCAGGCGGCCGGGCGCCGGCTCGGCTGTATCCATTGCTCCGAGAGCGACCGCGGCGTGCCAGGACAGGGCAATGTCCACTGGCATGAAGTCTTCGCCGGCCTTTCAGCCATCGACTACGGTGGTCCGCTGGTGCTGGAGTCGTTCGCGGCGATCAACCCCGATCTCGCCGGCGCCACCTGTATGTGGCGCACCCCGTCCTATACGTCCGACCAGCTGGTCACCGAAGGGATCGCCTTTCTCCGCAAGCAGGCGGCAAGCGCGGGGTTAACATGAACGATCGACCACATGACGCCTCGACCCAGGAGCATCTCCGTGACAGCGCACGCCAGGCGCTCGCCGAGCTCGACGGCGTCTTCATGGCGGCGCGGCCCGAAATCGCAAACGCCCTGATCGACGAGCTGCTCCGGGCGCGCCGGATCGCCTGCGCGGGCGCTGGCCGCGAGGGTTTGATGATCCGCGCCTTCTGTATGCGGCTGATGCATCTCGGCCTCGACGCCCACATGACCGGGGACATGTCGACGCCACCGGTCGGACCGGGCGACCTCTTCATCGCGACCGTTGGGCCGGGTCGCCTGCCGACAATGGAGGCACTGCTGACGGTCGCGCACACCGCCGGCGCCCGTACCGCGATCATCACCGCCCAGCCCGATGGACCGGCCTCCCGGATCGCTGACACGACCATCCATCTGCCGGCCCAGACGATGGCCGACGATCGCGGCGATACTGGTAGCACGCTCCCGATGGGCACCCTCTTCGAGATCGCCGAGCTGATCTTCTTCGACCTCGTCGCCATCCAGCTGCGCGGCCAGACTGGTCAGTCGCCGGACGACCTGCGCGCCCGGCACACGAACCTGGAATAGCGGCCGGCGGACGCTTCGAGCATCAGCGGACCGCTGGCGGGACTCAACTCGCTTGTCGGCCAGTCCCGGGTGCGATATCCGACCGCCGCCGACCCTGACGCCGGACGGCGATACCTCGCCGCGGCTCGTCACCACCGCAATGAGAGGACATCATGACTGACGATCGCGCCACCTTCGTCCGAGAGGAGATGCGGCGGGATTGGGGGCGGCGAACCCGTGCCTATGCCGATGTCTCGGCGCCGCGCAACCGCCCCTGTGCCGAGGCGCTCGTCGATCTGACCGGGATTGCGCCGGGCGATCGAGTGCTCGATGTCGCGACCGGACCCGGGGTCGTCGCGCTCCTCGCCGCCGCGCGCGGGGGGCCTACAGGATCGGTGCTGGCCACCGACCTCGCGCCGGAATGGGAAGAGATCGTTATGGAAAGAGCGGTTGCCGCCGGGGTCGCTGACCGCGTCGCCTTCCGGGCGATGGGCGCCGAGGCGCTCGATCTGCCGGACGCGACCTTCGACGCGGCGCTCTGCCAGTTTGGTTTGATGTTCCTTCCGGACCCCGTCCAGGGACTGCGGGAGATGCACCGGATACTGAGACCGGGAGGACGCCTTGGCATCGCCGTCTGGAGCACCCTCGACCGGGTCCAGCACCAGCTGGTAACCAGCACGATCCTGGCCGCCGCACCCCCACCGGCGGCGGACCAGCGCCTGCCGACGCCGCTTGAGCTGGGCGAGCCGGGACTAATCGAGCAGCACGTCGCCACGGCCGGTTTCCAGGAGATCGCCGTCACACGTCGATCGTTCGAAGGGGTCTACAGCGAGCCAGAGGACGAGTGGCGGTCCCGCACCTCAGCCCCAACGGGCGCTCTCGCCCAGGCGATCGCCGCGATCGGTTCCCAGGAGATGGAGCGGCTCCATCAGGAAGTCATCACGATTCTGGAGCGGCATCGCCGGGACGGGCACATCCATCTGACCAGCGAGGCGATCCTGGTTACCGCGGTTCGCTGAGCGCCCTGGTCAACGCCCGCCACGGGTTGAGACTGCGAGGTCGAGGATCGTGGTACGCCTGACCGAACCTTGACATCAACGCCAGCGGCGCTACAACCAGGGGTGGGACCTCGATCCCTGATGGCCGTCGCCACAACGCTGTAGGAGGTCATCCATGGGCTCCACCGCCCCCGCGGCGATCCCCGCCTCGGCCGAAACCCTCGTCGAGCGGCTCTTTGGAGCCACGATTGCCGCGCTTGATCTCTTCTCCGTCTATCTCGGCGATCGCCTGGGCTATTACCGGTCGCTCGCCGAGGGAGGACCCGCGACCAGTCACGATCTGGCGCGGAGGACCGGCACCGCGGAACGCTACGCTCGCGAATGGCTCGAGCAGCAAGCGGTCACCGGAATCATCATCGCCGAGAATCCAGACGCTCCGGCCGATGAGCGGCGGTTCCGGCTCCCTGCTGGCTACGAGGCGGTACTCGTCGATCCGGAGAGCCTGACGGCAATGACCTCGATGGCGCAGATCGTCGCGGGGTGCATCAAACCCCTACCCCAGATCCTGGAGGCGTTTCGCACCGGTGGCGGCGTGCCGTACGAAGACTACGGGGTGGACCTGCACGAAGGGCAGGCCGGGACGACCAGGCCCCAATTTCGTCACCTCCTGGCCCAGCAGTGGCTCCCTGCCATGCCTGACGTCGACGCGCGGCTCCAGGCCAATCCGCCAGCTCGCGTCGCCGACATCGGGATGGGACTCGGGTGGTCCAGCATCGCCATCGCGCGAGGCTACCCGAACGTCCGTGTGGATGGGTTCGACCTTGACGAGGCGTCAGTCGAGGCAGCCCGCGCCAACGCCGAGACCGCCGGTGTCGCCGACCGGGTGAGGTTCCACGTTCGAGATGTGGGGGACCAAGAGCTTGCTGGCAGCTATGACTTCGCCATGGCCGTGGAGTGCATCCACGACATGCCAAATCCTGTAGCCGTCCTCGGAGCCATGCGGCGACTTGTCGGCGATGGCGGACCGGTGCTGATCGTGGACGAGAAGGTGGCCGATCGCTTCACACCAGCGGGTGATGATGTCGAGCGGTATATGTACGGGTTCAGCATCCTCCATTGCCTTCCGGTCGGGATGGTGGAGCAACCGTCGGCTGCGACAGGCACGGTGATCCGCGAGTCGACCATGCGCCGCTACGCGGCGGAAGCGGGGTTCAGCGCGGTCGAGGTACTTCCGCTCGACCACGACTACTTTCGCTTCTATCGCCTGACCGCGTAAGCGAGTCGACGAGGTTTCGGCAAGACGGACCGCACGCCATGGTGGTCGAGCAAGCTGGGCGTCGGGGGTATGTCCCCCGATCATCGAGGCCGCCAAAGGACCTGCTCGCGGACGAATCCAGTCCATCGGTCGACCCGGGACGGTCGCGCATGACAACCAACGAGCCCGGAGAGGATTCGCCCAACCATGCACCGGGGGTCCCCTGGCCGCGCCTGGTGGTCCACTCGATCCGAAGCCGTCAGGAGTACACCTCGTCAGAACATGGTTGACACCCGTGGGACGCATCAATGGCCGACCTTGGCGTTGGGGGCTCGCACGCCTCGCCACGACCTGCTTGACCCATGTCTACGGTCGGGCCTGGCAGAAAGCCCTGTCGAGTTCCCCTCCGCGTGCTGGATGGTCCGCCGACCGGTTCCCTGCAACTCCGAACCCCCAGGGGGGCAGGCGGAACGCGCCCAGGGCGCTCGCGTCAGTCTCGCGCCTTTGCCCACGCCACGCGCTCGTCGACCCGTCGCTCCAGCCGCGTCGTGGCGGGCGCAAAGCCTCGGTTCGGCCAGAACCGGCTCGCCAGCGCTCCGGCGGTGTACCAGCCCACGACGCAGGCCCGATAGCCCGACTCGCGGGCCCACGCGAGTCCATCCTCGACCAGACTGGTGCCGAGCCCCTGGCCCCGCACGCCCGATGTACAGGTAGGCGCTCCGGTCCGGCCGGCGGAGCTCGTCGACGAACTCCTCGGCCGGATGCATGCCGATCACGCCGACCGCCTCGCCATCGATCTCGGCGAGGAAGTAGGCAACCGCGGGGTTTGACAGCCAGGCGGCGATCTCGTGGCGCTCGGATTTCACGGCCTCGGGCAGGAATGGCATGAAGATCGAGGAGGGCGCGTGGTGGCGCATGAGGTCCCCAATCAGGGCGTGGACGGCGTCGCATTCGTCGGGGCCCGCTCTCCGCGCGGGGATGCCGGCCCGCGCGTTCCAGGCGTCTCCGCCGTCCGGGCCACCGATCGGCCGTATCCCGTGCAGGACCCGCTGCCCGAACCCGAGCGAAAACCACGGCTCGATGGTGGCCGGCAGCAGGGCCGTCGTCACGTAGTGCGCGAAGAAGCCTTCGTCGACACACGCCGTGGCCGCTACGGCGTAGAGCTCGCGCAGAACGGTCGCCTCGCTCCCGGCTGTGGCGGCGAAGCCCGCGAACGGCACCACCATCGCCCGCTGATCGAACTTGATCGCCATGATGGTCGTTTCCGGCGAAAGCTACCGCCGGCCGATGAGGTACCCAGCCACCTGCCCATGGGTCATCGCCACGAATCCGGCGCAGTCCGGGTTCTGGAGCAGCCGCTCGATCACGACGCGGGCGGCCGCAGGTTCCTCATAGGCCACGGGCAAGACGGGGAGCTGAGCGCGGACGGTTTGAAGCCGCGCGGCGAGCAGCTCGGCGGCCTCTACGACGTGCGACGACGCGAATGGCAGGACGTCCGTATGCATGGCACTGGCTCCCCGTCGATGCGCGACTCCGTGGAGGCCTGAACCGCGAACGTCAGGGCCGTGGTTCGGGGCGCGCATTATAGAAGGGGATCGAGCTGCTCCGGGCATCGCCATCTCCGAGTACACACAGGTGTCAAGCATGTCGTGGCGCGGTGTGGTCAGGAGCGACCAGTCTCCGCTCGCGGGCACTCGCCAGGCTCACACCCGCCGGATGAACGCCCCGGCGTCGAGATCGCACAGATCGCCGATCGCATCGAGGATCAGATCGGCGCCGGACCAGGCGCCCGGTGGCACCGCCGCCGCGTACTTCCCCTGCCGCACCAGCACCGTAGTTAGGGAGACGCGGGGGTCGTCCGTTAACCTGGCGCGGACGCGCGTCAGGATCTCCGGCTTGTCCTCCACGAGCACGTAGTGATCGGCCGGAAAGGCGGCGATCACCTCGTCCAGGTGTTGGTCTTTATGCCCAAAGACGAGGACGTAACCGTCGACGGCGGCATCGAGCCCCGCCCGCCAGATCTTGCTCGGCTGAAAGGTCGGGTCGCCATCGGAGAGAATCGCCACCCGGCCGAACTCTCGTAGGTGGGCGATCGCGTCGAGCGCCCCCGGAAAGAGGTAGCGATCGTACGGAAAGGCCATTAGGAGGTCGGCCATCGCAAACCGCCGGGCGCGACCGACTGGTGTCGCGTAGTCAGTCGCGGTCGTCGCGTCCGGCCGCTCGAACCGTGCCAGGGTAAGGGGAACATTGACCATCCCTTCCTCGTGGCGCACCTCCTCGTACAACCGCCAGAAGCGAGCGGTTTGCTCCTCGCCGAGCAGGTCGAGCAGACCCCGGGCGAGCTGCTCCTTTGCCGCGTCGTTATCGATCAGCGTGTTATCGACATCCAGCAAGAACGTCAGCCGCGGCGCTTCCGCCATTCTCCGGTCCCCTCTCCCTTGTCCCCACGGTCGTCATCGCCGCCGCGATGCCTCCAGCCCGTTCGACCCGATCATCCCTGGCCACCGCACACGTGCCGCGGTTAGGCGCCAATCGTCGCGAACGCTACGAAGGTCGCGTCGCGATTGGCGACGAAACGGACGTTGCCGTCGAACGAGCCAGCCGCGTACGAGGTTCCACTCCCCACCACCGTGGTCAGGTCGGTCAGCCCGGCGTCAGTCGCCACCGTCACCGATCCTTGCAAGACCAACACGAGGGTCGGCGACCCCGAGCCGACGACGACAACCGGGTCGCCAGCCCGAAGGTCCGTTTCATAGAGGGTCAGCGACCGTTCACCATCCAGCGCGGGAAAGGGATCGCCCGCGAAGATCAGCCGGTCTCCGCCGGGATCATCGCGCCGCTCGCTCGGCACCACCGCGAGGCGCAGGTAGGAGGCGGTTTGCCCGCCCAGACTCTCCCGCTTCTCCGTGACGCCGTCCGCGACGAACGCCGCCTCGGTTTGCCCGATCACCCGCTCGGCACCAGTCATCTGATCGGTCAGACGCAGCGGATCGGTCGACCAGAAGGCGAAGCCAAGGGCGCGCTCCTCGAACGCCGCCTCACCAGGAAGCTCGGCGACATCGGCGACGATTCGCCAGGCCACCTCCGGCATCGGCAAGCGGTCCGTGCCCTCCGCCAGCACCGCCGGCAGGCCATCATGCTGTGAGGAAGCTTGCCGTGCGGCGACTGGGATCGCCCCGCCGCCGCCAAGCAGCACCAGCGCGCTGGCGATCGTAGTGATCAACCAATGCCGACGGGTCGCCCGCCGTGGGCTGAACCGGATTCTGGCTTGCCGCGGCATGCACAGCTGTTTCACAATCACGGAGCACTCCTCTCTCAATCTCCCCACCTCGCAGAATCGGGGGCTGACGGATCGCCGATGACCGCCGACACGCCGGCTGCAGCGCGTAGGGCATGTTCACTTCCTGGCGGTTAGAAGCGGGCCGCGATCGCCTCGAACGTCTCGATCCACGCCGGCCCCTCACCCTCCAGCCCGTACCGGGTTCCGCACCGGACGATGACAAGACCTTTCTCCGGAGCAACGAAGATGTACTGTCCGAGGTTGCCGCGGGCGGCGTAGTGACCATCCGTGCCGATCCACCAGAAGTAGCCGTAGCCGAGCCCCGACGGTGTCGTGATCTGCGTCATGGTCGATGCTTCCACCCAGGCTCGGGGCACCACCTGCTGACCGTGCCAGGCGCCTCCGTGGAGATAGAGGCTGCCGAGCTTCGCGAAATCGATCGCCCGGGCGTTGATGCCGCTCTCCATCTTCTCGAAGCCGCTCGCGTCACTATCGAGACTCCACGAGCCATCTCCCTCCATCCCGAGCGGTTGCCAGAGCGTCTCCTGGAGGTATTGCGTGACCGGCATGCCAGTCACCCGCTCCAGAATCAGACCGAGCAGCAGCGGGTGATAGTTGTTGTACTCAAACTGCTTCCCCGGCTCGCTCTCGACACGAGAGTCGTTAAGGGCGAGTTCCCGCAGGTCGGTCGCGTAGTAGGTCCTGGTGTCGTCTGAGCGCCATGGGAGACCACCGTCGTCGTAGCGCAGCCCCGACGACATCGACAGCAGGTCGCCGATGGTGACCTGCTCGAAACGTGAGTCCCGCTCCCGAAGCTCGGGAAGATAGGTCGTGATCGGATCGTCAACACTGCCGATCTTCCCCTCGGCGATGGCGATCCCAACCAGCGCCGAGACGAACGACTTCGCCACCGAGAACGAGGTCTGTGTCGACTCCCGGCTGCCGCCGTTCGGGTAGCGCTCGTCGATGAGCCGGTCGTTCTGGATCACGATGAACGCGGTCGTGCCGGTCGAGGTGAGGAGCTCGTCAAGCCGACGCTCCTCCATCCGCCCGTCCTGCTCGATCCGGACTGTCTGAAGCCTGGGGTCCGCGTTGGGGTGGCTCGGGGCGGTCGGATAGACAAACGGCGTCGCCGCGGCACGGACGGCGCGTGAGGGGAAGCGGTGGACATCCCCGGCATCGGCATCCTGCCAGAGCATCACTCGTGGCAGGTAGTAGCGATCGGTCGCGGCCCGCGCGAGGGGGGAAGCGACCGCCAGCACGACCGCCAGCACGAGCACCAGCACGAGCGCGACCGCCTGCACCAGCAACCAGCGGCCCCGGCGGCGTGGTCCTCGCCTCATGGCGTTCACCTCCATCAGCCCGGCATCGGCGGTCGGAGCGGTGTTGATTTCGATCCACACCGGCGGCGATGCCCGAGTGCCGGGGAGCGCCGGTGTACGAGTCGCCGCGTTTCCCGGGTATTCCGATCCTAGACCGGCACCACCAGATTTTTGAGCACATCCCCTGACAGCGACGCTTCCATGGCGCGGTGGAAATCGGTCAGCGGGTAGGAATCGGCGAGGAGGCGCTTAACGTCGATCCGGACGTCGGCCAGCGCCTCGATCGTCTTCGGGTAGCAATGGGGTCCGAGGTGGCTGCCATGGATGTTCAGCTCTTTGGTGTCGCCGATGATGGTCCAGTTGACCGTCGCTGGCTCGTTGAAGACACTGAACTCGACGTAGGTGCCGAGCTTGCGAATCATCTCCAGCCCCTGCGTGACCCCGGCCGGGTTGCCGCTCGCTTCGATGTAGACATCGCAGCCATAGCCGCCGGTGAGGTCGCGGACCTGCTGCACGGCATCTTCCTGGGTCACATCGATGGCAAGGTCGGCGCCGAAGTCTCGCGCCAGGTCGAGCCGGTACGGCTTCGTATCGAGCGCGATCAGGTGACCCGGGTTGCTCAGCTTGGCGATCTGCAGCATGCAGAGACCGATATTCCCGACCCCGCAGATCACCACCGTGTCCCCCGCCTTGATCTCCCCACGATCGACAGCGTGCCAGGCACAGGCCATCGGCTCGATATAGGCCGCCTCACCGTCCGAGAGCGATTCTGGCACCTTGTGGACCAGCGCCTTGGCGGGAAAAAGGTTGTACTTCGACATCCCGCCGTTGAGATAGCGCTTGAAGCCGAAGATATGATGCGGCTGGCACATCCAGTAATAGCCGTCCCGGCAGAAGCGGCACTCCCCGCATGGCACGATCTGTTCGGCCACCACTCGGTCGCCCATCCCCACGCCGTGCCGCTCCGCCGCCCCTTCCCCGAGCTTCACGACACGCCCGGCGTACTCGTGCCCGGCGACGCACGGTCCTTCGACGTAGCCGCTCTTCCCGTCTTTGCCCCAAAAGAGCGGTCCGCCCAAGAAACACTTCATATCCGACGCGCAGATGCCGACCGCGCCGACCTCGATCAGCAGCTCACCCGGTCCCACCTCCGGCACCGGCACCTCCTCGACACGGTAATCCCTCGGACCATAGGTCATCACCGCGAGCATCGTCTCCGCCATCTGACATCTCCTCTGGCGATTGGCACCGCTGCCGTATCCCTCTATCAGCAGCCTGAAGCATACGACGATGGTCGGGAGCCCGCTCGCGGCCATCACTCCCATATCCCGACCCACGGGGGTATGATCCCGGACGGTCCGCGTCAGACGGAGCATGATCCAGCGGCGCTACCAGGGCTGGGAGGAGAGTCATCGATGAAGATCACCAATCTGCGACTGCGCGAGCTGATCGGCACGCTTCACCACGAGGGGGAGTTCTGGGAGGAGCGGCTGATCAGACCGATCGATGTCTACCCGGAGCATCGGGCCGAGGATGACGGCTGGTGGATGTCGGACCGCCTCGGCGACGGGCGTCTCCGCGTCCATGGGGTCATGGTCGAGATCGAGACCGACGAGGGCGTGACCGGCCTCGCCGGACCACTCGGTCGGGAGGTCGCCTTCCTGATCGATTGCCAGTTTCGCGAGCTGCTGATTGGCGAGGACCCGATCGCCATCGAGCGGCTCTGGGACAAGATGTACCGGCTGGCGGTCCACGGCCGCAAAGGGACGCCGATGATGGCGATCAGCGCCATCGACTGCGCCCTCTGGGACCTGAAGGGGCGCTGGCTCGACCAGCCGGTCTACCGCCTGCTCGGTGGACCGATCCGGGAAACCTTCCCCGCCTACGCCAGCGCACTCGGCTACTCGATCGAGCCGGAGCAGGCCCGAGCCCGCGTCTCCGAGATGGTCGCTCAGGGATACACCGCGACCAAATGGTTTGTCCGGCACGGGCCAACCGATGGCCCCTCGGGCATCGCCCGCAACCTGGAGCTGATGCGAACCCTGCGCGAGGCGGCGGGGCCCGATGTCGATATCATGCTCGATGCCTGGATGAGCTGGGACGTGCCGTACACGGTACGGATGGCTGATCTGCTGCGAGAGTACCGCCCCCGCTGGATCGAGGAACCGGTACTCCCCGACAACATCGGCGCCTATGCTGAGGCCCGCCGCCGCTCGGTGGTCCCGATCGCCGGCGGCGAGCACGAGTACACCCGCTGGGGCATCAAGCTCCTCCTCGACGCCGGTGCCGTCGATGTGCTGCAACCGGATATCTACTGGGCGGGCGGACTCTCCGAGCTCGTCAAGATCTGCACGCTGGCGTCCACCTACGACATCCCGGTCATCCCTCATGGACACTCCGTCCACGCGACCGCTCACCTGTTGGCCGCTCAACCCGCGACGTTATGTCCGCTCCTCGAATACCTGATCAAATGGAACGAGCTGCTGCAGTTCTTCTGGAAGACGCCGCTGAAGCCGGTCAATGGCATGGTGACCGTGCCGGGCGGACCGGGGATGGGGATCGAGATCGACCCCGCGAAGGTTGAGGAGGAGCGCGAGTTAGTCTGGAACTGACCCGTCGGGACGCATCGTGCGGCCGCGGCGTGAGCGTGATCGAATCAACGGAGAAGGAGGCAACGTTTCGTGAAGGTGCTACTGGCGGCCCATGAGGGGGAAGCGTTCTTCGATCTCCTCGACGATCTTCCGATTCCCGGGCTGGAGATCGCCCGGGCCTCGACTCCGGACGAGATCGCGACCGAGCTCGCGGACACCGAGATCTACTACGGTTACCCCACCGCCGAGACCCGGGCCGCCGCTCCGGCGCTGCGCTGGATCCAATCGCCGAGCGCCGGCGTCGAGCATGTCGCCCGCATCCCATCGCTGGTCGAGAGCGAGATCATCGTCACCAACACCCGGGGCGCTCATGGACCGTCGATCGGCGAGCATGTGTTCGCCCTGCTGCTGGCCCACACCCGGCGGCTTCCGAGCTGCCTCGACTGGCAGCGCAAGCACCACTGGGGTCGGGTCGAGGGGTATCGCACTGCGCGCGAAATCATGGGCAGCACGATGGGCATCATCGGCTTCGGCGCCATTGGCCGCGGGGTGGCCCAGCGCGCCCTCGGCTTCGAGATGCGGCTCCTCGCGGTCGATGCCCGGGCAGTCGATGGCGAGCCCTATCTCGACGAGGTCTGGCCGGTGAGCCGGTTACCGGACCTGCTTGAGCAGTCGCATGCGGTCGTCGTGACCGCCCCCTACACCGCCGAGAGTCACCACCTGCTCGATGCGGACATGCTGGCGAGGATGCGCCCCGACGCCTACCTGATCGTCGTCTCCCGCGGCGGCATCGTCGACGAAGCAGCCCTCGCTGGCGCGCTCGGCGCCGGTCGCCTGGCCGGCGCGGCCCTCGATGTGACCGAGACCGAGCCGCTTCCCACCGACAGCCCGCTCTGGGATGTCCCGAACCTGATCATCACCCCCCACCTGGCCGGCGCCTCGGCCGAGAAAGAGCGTCGCTGCGTCGAAATCTTCCGCGACAACCTGCTCCGCTTCACCAACAACGAGCCGCTCCACAACGTGGTCGACAAGCGCCTGGGCTATTAGCAGCAACATCCAACTCGACGCTCACGAAGGTGGTCATACGCTTGGAGCTAGGTATTACTCTCTCAAGGCTGGAGGATGCATATGGGACAGGTATCGAGCATGGCCAGCAAGGGGCAGGTGACGATCCCGAAGGAGGTTCGCGATGCCCTCGGCTCGAAACCGTTCGACAACGTCGAGATCGTCCTCGACGGGCGCGGGGCCAGACTTCGTCGCGTCCTCACGCTCCGCGAGGTGGCGGGGAGTCTGCCGGCCGTTCCTGGTCTCACGGATAAGGAGATGACGGCGATCGCCCAGGAAGAGCATGCCCGGCGCTACGCCGAGAAATTCATGTGACCTCCTTTGTCGACACCAACAGTTTCGTGCGGCTTCTGGTCCGTGATCCCGATCGCAAGGTCGAGCAATGTCGCGAGCTCGTCGAGCGAGCCAAGCGTGGTGAGGTCAACATCTTCACCAGCGAGGCGATCGTCGCGTAGGTCGTCTACATCCTGGCCTCGCCAGCCCTCTATCGGACGCCGCGAACCGATCTCGCGACTGCTCTCACATCGGTTCTCAACAATCCCGGTCTCCAGCTGGGTCACAAAGGCGCGATCCTGTGTGCGCTCGGCCGTTATGCAGACTCGAATCGCGACTTTGCCGACTGCCTCTGTATTGAGGACACCATTCGGCTGCGGCTCGATGGCATCTACAGCTACGACCGCGACGTCGACCGAATGCCCGAGATCAGGCGTCTGGAGCCCTGACTGGTCGCTTACCCCTTCGTCGCGCCGGCGGTGAGCCCGGAGATGTAGTTATCGACGAAGAACGAGTAGGCGATCGCCACCGGGACCGAGCCAAGAATCCCCGCCGCCATCAGCGAGCCCCAGAAATAGACATCCGACTTGATCAGGTCGCTGACGACGCCGACCGGCACCGTCTTCATCTCGCCCGAGCCCATAAAGACCAGGGCATAGAGAAACTCGTTCCAGCTCAAGGTGAAGCAGAAGATCGCCGCCGACAGCACCCCCGGTAGGGCCAGCGGCAGCACCACCCGCCACATCGCCTGCAGGCGCGTCGCGCCGTCCACCAGCGCCGCCTGCTCCAGCTCGATCGGGATCGTCCGGAAGTAGCCCATCAAGAGCCACCCGGCGAACGGGATCAGAAAGGTCGGGTAGGTGAAGATCAGTGCCCAGTACTTGTTGTAGAGTCCGAAGCGGGAGACGACCTGCGAGAGCGGGATGAAGAGCAGGGTCGGTGGGACGAGATAGGCCAGAAAGATCGCCACGCCGAGCAAGTTTCCGCCGCGAAAGCGAAACCGTCCAAGGGCGTAGCCGATCAGCACACTGCAGAGCAGCGAGATCACCGTCGCCCCGATCGTGACAATGAAGGTGTTCATCGTCCAGCGCAGAAAGTCGGTCTGGGCAAAGAGGTAGCGATAGTGCTCGAAGGTCACGTGCGCCAGCAAGAAGGGATTGGCGCGGGTATCGAGCAGCTCCTGATCGGGCTTGAACGAGACGATCAGCATCCAGAGAAAGGGAAAGAGCAGGAAGAGGGCGTAGCCGGTGAGCGGCAGGTAAAGCCGAAGCATCCGTTTTCCGAAGCTATTGCTGCCGACCATCGGACCCTCCGTTCCCCGTCGCGCTCACCCGGATCGTGGGCCGCGTGACCCCGGACACCACCCACCGGCTCTCGTGATCGGCCACCATCGGACGCTCTTCCCGGGCGGTCTGCGGCGATCGTTCCCCCTCCGCACGATCCTCAACAACCCGGCACTGCTCACTCCTCGGCGCGGACATACCGCAGCAGGATGATCGCGAAGACGGCGAGAATCGGGAACATGTAGAGGGCGACCGCCGCCGCCTGGCCGAGATCGGAATACCCCATCGCCTGGTACGCGAAGGTCCCGAAGACGTGCGTCGAGTCGGCCGGCCCGCCCTTCGTCAGCACGTAGATCAGCTGGAAATCAGAGAAGGTCCAGATGATCGAGAAGAGGGTTGAGATCAGTACGATGTTGCGGATCACCGGCAGCGTCACCGCCAGAAAGCGTTGAAACGCGCTCGCGCCATCTAGCGCGGCCGCCTCATGCAGGTCCTGTGGCACGGCCTGCAACCCGGCCAGAATCGAGACCGCGAAGAAGGGGATGCCACGCCAGACATTGGCCAGGCAAAGCGATGCCATCGCGTTGAAGCGGCTGCCGAGGAAGTTGACGTTGGTATCGCGCAGCCCCCAGTCCTTGAGCACCCAGGAGACGGGGCTCAGCACACTGTCGAAGAGCATCAGCCAGGCCAGGCTGCTAATCGCCGTCGGCACGATCCAGGGCAGCAACAGCCCGGCCCGCAGGAACCGGCTAAAGCGAAACGTCTGGTTAAGCACCAGCGCCAGCCCCAGACCGAGCAGCAGCTTGAACGGGACCGTGAAGAAGCTATAGACGAAGGTGTTCTGCACGGTCTGCCGAAACACGCTGTCGCTAAGGAGATAGCGGTAGTTCTCCCAGCCGATAAAGCTGAAGTCGGCAAAGCCGACCATCTTGTCGGTCAGCGAGAGATAGATCCCGAGAAAGAACGGGTAGGCCATGAAAAGCAGCAGCACCAGTCCGCCCGGCACCATGAAGAGGTAGGCCAGCAGTCCCTCGCGCTCCAGTAGACGCGACCACCCTCGCGAGCGTCGCGCTGGTCGCCGCTCACCGACGGTCCGGACTGGTATGACGCTCATCCACCCCTCCTCACCCCGACTGGCGGGCGGCACAGAGTCGCGAGTCACGATGTTTGGCGCGACTCGCGCTCCGCGCTACGTGTTGGACCGGGCTAGCCGCCGTAGACGCGCTCCAGCTGCTTGGCGCCCTGCTCGATCGCGCTCTTGGCATCGCCGCCTTGAATCGCCTTCGAGAAGGTATTGACGACGATGTACTTGGCCGCCGCTTCCGCGGCCTTCTGATCCGCCGGACCGGCGAATCCCTTGTTGCGCGAGTAGTCGGCAACCCCAGGGTACGGGGCGAGTGCGGGATCTCCGGTGTAGATCTCGTTCTCCGCATACCCCGGCGCCATCGGGATGATGTACCCCTTCTGCGCTTCCAGCCACGGGATGAACTGCTCTTTCTGGAACCACCAGGTCAGAAACTCCTTGGCCACATCCTGACTCTTTGAGTAGTTCATGGCGGCGTAGGAGCGGCTGCCGAGCAGGTTGAACTGCCCTGCCGGACCCGATGGATAGGGCGCATGCCAGATATCGGACGGATCGACGACGACCTCGTAGTCGGTGTTGGCCGTCCCCGCCTTGGCATTCTGGGCGGTGATGTAGATGCTGCTGCCGTTGATCGTGGCCGAGATCTGGTCGGACAGGAAGGCGCGGTTGTTGGCGCTGTCATCCCACGAGAGACCCGTCTCGTCGAAGGCATCCTTCCATCCCTGAACGAACGCACCGAGACCGTCGACGAACTCCGGCGTGTTGAAGGCGACGGTCTTACCGTCCTCTTCCACTTCCTTCGCCCCGTGCGACCACATATAGGAATAGGCGAAGTTCGGCGGGTCGCCGAGACTCTGCCCGAGCGCCTGCCCGATCGGCTTGCCCATCTCCTTCAGCTTCTTGCCGACCGTGAAGAGCTCCTCCCAGGTCTTCGGGAAGTTCTTCTTCGGATCGGTGACCCCCGCTTCTTCCAGATAGCTGATCCGGAAGGCATAGGCCGCGCTGGAGGCGCCGATCGGCACGCTGTACCACTTACCATCGACCGATGCAGTCTTGGTGACCCACTCGTAGTAGCCGCCATAGGTGTCGCCGACCGTTTTGGCGAGGTCATCCATCGGCACCATGTTCTCGACGTAGAGGAAGGGCCAGGTGTCCCACATCTCGATGATGTCGGGTCCCGAGCCGCCTTCGACCGCCGCCGCGATGCGCGGCTGCAGATCGGGCCAGTTGACGTAGTCAGTCGTCACCTCGACGCCGTTCTGCTTGCCCCAGTCCTGCGCCTGCTTGGTATAGAAGTCCTGAGCCGGGGCAACGAAATACGACGACGCGAGAATCGTCAGTTTTTTGTCGCCCTGAAAGAGGGGGGCGCGGCGAACGGGAGCGGCGCGGCCAGATGCCGCCAGAACGCCGCTGAGAGCGGAGGCCGAGAGCCCCAGCGCCGCGCCGCGCTTGACGATGCCGCGCCGCGAATAGCGCATCGCCGCGGCTTCGCGAAGGAGTTGAGCTACGCGTTCGTCGGCCATCGGATCGTCCTCCTCTATGGTGAGGTGACCCCGACTCGCCCCTGCCGGCGCTCCACCGCGCCGCCGTCCCGTGGGCAATCCGGGGCACCACTGCCCCGTCCCGGCGACCCACCGTCGCCGGTGAAGGACCGTCAGCGTACGCCGAAGTCGCTCATCCCGCAACCGCTGCGCCACGCGGCTCGTCCGGCACATGCCCCCCGATGGACCTACAATCACCCGTATCGAGCGGTCATGCAGACGAGAAACGACGGGAGACGAAGATGCGCGCAAATCACGTCCGGCGGCGCCTGGCAGCGGGTGAGGCATCGGTTGGCACCTGGCTCTCGCTTCCCAGCCCGGAAGCGGCGGAATACACCAGCCGGGTCGGATTCGATTGGCTGGTCGCCGACTCCGAGCACAACGCGATGGACATCCGAACCCTGTCCCAGATGTTCAGCGCCATGGCCGCCTCCCCGACCGCGCCGATGGTCCGCATCCCCTGGAACAGCCCGGAGCATTTCAAACGGTGCCTCGACGCCGGTGCCTGGGGCATCGTCGTGCCGATGGTCAACAGTCGCGAGGAAGCCGAGCAGGCGGTTCAAGCCACGCGCTACTACCCCCAGGGGAACCGCAGCGTGGGCGGTGGACGCCATGCCCTCTCGTTCGAGACCGGCGCCGCCGATTATTACCAGCACGCCAACGACGAGGTGCTGCTGGTCCTGCAGATCGAGCATATCGACGGGGTCGAGCACGTCGAGGAGATTCTGGCTGTCCCTGGCGTTGATGCCTGTTTCATTGGTCCGAACGACCTCGCGGCATCGATGGGTCTCGGTCTGGGCGTGTCATTGGAGAGTGATGAACCCCGCCTGGTCGAGGCGATCATGCACGTGCGCGACACCGCCATCCGCAACGCCGTCGCGCCCGGGATCCATTGCTCCGATGCCGCCGGTGTCGCCCGTCGCCTCGGCGAAGGGTTTCGCTTCTGCGCCATGGCAAGTGAGCTGCGCTACCTGCTGAGCGGTCTGCGCGGCGATCTCGCCCAGCTGGATGCCCAATGGCAACCGGCCATCCGGGAGCAGGTCGCCGCCAACGATACTGGCGCGACCGTTCGTTACTGATCGCCACCGGCGCCGACCGATCGGCCCGACCGGTCGGGACCGAGCCCGTCCGAGCCCGCCCCCCATTGCAGGCACCTGTCACACGACGGGGCGGGTCGGCGCGCCGTTGAACGCGTCGGAGCCAACGTATGGCGCGTCACCCGGCTTCCGGTTCGTCGCAACCCGCCCCTCCTGGCGGGTTGCGACCGCGATTTGACACGTTCCGTGTCTGGATCGTCGCTGCAAGTATCGCGATCGCCGTCGCCCCGGGCCCGCCGTCGGGTCTCGGCTGGCTGCCGCGGATAATCGCGGGTTGGGATGCCGCTCTGCTGGTGGTGCTGGCCCGGTCATGGCGAGTCATGGTGCGCGCCGACGCCGACTAGGCCCACGCCGCCGCCGGGGACCCGGGCGCGATCGGCGCCCTGTGATCGCGCTGGTGGCCAGCGCCGTCAGCATGGTCGCCGCCGTCGTGCTCCTTCCCCGAACGGGTGCTCTCGCCCCCGGCCGGAACGCGGTGGTGGGCGCCTGGCTGCTGATGCAGACCCCGTTCAGCTTCCACTCCGCCCGTCTCTCCTATGAGGATGACGGGCCGGGAAGTGGCCACGATGTCGAGGGCGGTCGACGCGGAGTTCTCGACTTGGCCCATGTCGCCTTCGGCATCGGCATGACCTACCAGGTGGCGGATGTGGTGATCTCTGGTCGCGCGATCCGGCACACCGTCCTGGTCCATGCCCTCCTCTCGTTTGCCTTCACCACCACCATGCTCGCCCTCGTCGCCTGCCTGCTCCTCGGTCGTCCCGGCTGATCCCTGGCGCTATTCTTCTGTGTGGGACAGGTTGTTGATCCGCCGTCAGGTCCCTGGCGACGTGCCCGAAACGCCGGCCGCCGCGAGCTGCGCGGCCTATCAGCCAGAGCAGTCGCCATCGATGCGCGCGCTCGATGCCTCTCCGTGTCGACACGGCATCATGCCGCGGGAGTGGTCCTGGCCCGGCGACAGCGCCCGACCGGTTGCGCCTCTGCCAGCCGGCTGCGATTCACCTGGGTGTACTATGCCGGTTGGTCGCGTCGATCCGGTCGCTCGCCGGGCCGGGGATATCCACGCCTGAAGGAGGTCAAATCGATGGTGTCGACCACGTTACTCACCGCGGCCGACCTGCTTGAGATGCCCGACGACGGGGTTCGCCACGAGCTTATCCGCGGGGAGTTGACCGGCATGAACCCAACGGGTTTTCACCACCTCGAAATCGGGGGCTTGCTCAGCCGCCGCATGGGCACGTTTGCCGAGCAACACGGCCTCGGTGTCGTTGGTGGAGAAGCCGGGTTCGTCTTCAGCCGCGACCCGGACACCGTGCTCGCTCCCGACATCGTCTTCGTCCGGGCAGACCGGCTGCCGCCACGAGACGAGCGCCAGGGATTCCTCGCCCTGGCCCCCGACCTGGCGGTCGAGATTCTGTCGCCATCGGATCGGGCGATCGAGGTCAATGAGAAAGTGGTGATCTATCTCCAGGCGGGGGTCCGCCTGGTCTGGATCATCGATCCCCGTCGTCGCACCGTCACCGCCTACGCGGCGGATCGAACGGCCCGCGTGCTCGTCGAGGGAGACGACCTCGACGGTGGCGACGTGTTGCCCGCTTTCCGCCTGCCCCTCACGGAGCTCTTCGTGTGAGGCGCGACGGTAACGCGCCGACGGGTGTCATCGACCGTGCGCCCACCGCCCGGTCCGGGATCGCTCCCGTTCGATACGAGGAACCAGTGGTCGCCTCGAACCGCTCACGGGCCATCGCCGACCGGGCTCGGGAGGCAGATGTCGCCACATCGATCAACCCGCGACGGAGGCGAACGACGCTCCGGCAACCATCGATCTGCCGGACACCGACAGGAGAGAGTTGTGCTCGATCGCTGGCGCCGCTGGGCAGTCGTTCTCGGCATCATCGGCATCATCGTGGCGCCAGCGCGCGGACCGGCCGCTGCCTCGGGGGCGACACCGGTCGCGGCGCCGTCATCCGGTGCCACCGGCTATACTCACCCCGAGATGCTGGTCGAGGCCGGCTGGCTCCGCGACCATCTCGATGACCCGGCTCTCCGCGTCATCGCGCTGACACCCGCTGACGAGTTTGCCACCGTTCACATCCCTGGCGCCGGGCAGATCGACTGGCCCGCGCTGGAGGTGACCGATACGTCCAACACGTCGATCGCGCGCTGGCACGAGCGGGTCGCCCGCCAGCTGGCGGACCTCGCGTTCACGCCAGAGCAAACAGTCGTCGTTTACGACAATGGCACGCTCTGGGCGACCCGGCTCT
>JAABUS010003922.1_pt1 | contig 22759 bp, 18 predicted proteins | sample 5560161 | NCBI WGS metagenome assembly JAABUS01 (sample SAMN10711885, study PRJNA513376) | rock metagenome | isolation source: Antarctica rocks | place: Antarctica: Victoria Land, Trio Nunatak nord | collected 2016-01-04
TCCGGCCGGAGTCGCTGCCGGACCTGGATGGTCCGACGATCCTCTGTGCGCAGGCCGGGAACATCAACACGGGGGCGATCGATCCGATCGCCGGGATCTGCGCCTGGGCCCGGGGCAACGGGGCCTGGGTCCACGTCGACGGGGCGTTCGGGATGTGGGCGGCGGCGTCTCCGGCCCGAGCGCATCTCGTCGCCGGGATCACCGAGGCCGATTCGTGGACGATCGACACGCACAAGTGGCTCAACGTCCCCTACGACAGCGGCGTCGCCCTGGTCCGGGATGCGGAGTCCCTCCGCGCCGCGATGAGTGTCAGCGCCTCCTATCTCACGACCGGCGACGCGCGTGAGCCAAGCCACTACGTGCCGGAGATCTCCCGGCGGTCCCGCGGCGTCGATGTCTGGGCGGCCCTGCGCTCGCTGGGCCGGGATGGGCTCGCCGACCTGATCGAGCGCTGCTGCCGTCACGCCAGCCGGTTCGCCGACGGACTCCGGGCCGCCGGCTACGAGATCCTGAACGATGTCGAACTGAATCAGGTGCTGGTCCGGTTCGGGGACGATGAGACGACGCGACGGGTCGTCGCCGGGATTCAGGCGGACGGGACGTGCTGGTGCGGCGGAACGGCCTGGCACGGCCTGGCGGCGATGCGGATCAGCGTGTCGTCGTGGGCGACCACCGACGATGACGTCGAGCGCAGCCTGGCCGCGATGCTCCGAATCGCGAGGGAGGTGGTCGGGCACTGAACCGGCATCCGGTCAGCCGGGACGCACGGCCAACCGGTGGAAAATGCCGTGCCGCGCCTTCTGGCAAGTGATCTGAAGACTCTGCTCCGGGCGAGGATCGGAGATCTGGCGATACGGAGCTAGCGGGTATCGCTCTGGTCAGGGAAGAGGACGGCGTCCTGGATCGGCATGGGCATGGACTGACGGTCGAATCGGTTCAGGTCCGGCAGGCTATCGACATCGGGAAGGGACGACTCGCTGTTCACCACCCGGTTGAGCCAGTGGGTGTACTCACTTCCGGTGACGATCCGGGTCCATCCGGTGCCAACCGGCCCAATGATCCCGGAAGTCAGTAGCACGCCGCTGAAGGTGAGATGGATGCCGTCCCAGTCCTGAGCTGCCCGGGACCGGTCGAGCGTGACTTCGCGTATCGCCCAGTCATATGCCGGGTTCTCGCGTCGGAAGACGTGATCCTGGTCAGTATCGCGGCGGTCATAGGGGTAGGCGCGTACCAGCTCCCGCCAGTCGTCGAACTCCCGGATCTCGTAGACGCGGGCCGTGGGCGATACGGCCATTCGCTGGCGTGGGATCGGACTTTCGTCTCCCATCGGGTCCATCGCCATGTCCCAGTCCCAGGCAAGGTCGAGCGATGCGACGTCAGCGACCTGCGTCGAGGTGACGACGAAGAACCGGCCCGGTGAGGGTTCCGGCATCGGAGCATCGAAGTAAAATCCACTGTCGGGCGATCGGACGCTGGATGACAACGACGTCCATACCTGCCGTTCCCGGTCGAGCGGCGCCCACCAGGCCTGGGCTTCGGGCAGTTGCATGAGTTGACGGGCCAGACGAGTGAGTCTTGGTCCTCGCGATAGCGCCTCGACCGTGCGCTCGAGCAGATCCTGTGCATGAGGATTGATCTGCTCGGCCGCCGCGCCCAGCAGGTGAAGCGCGGTCGTTGGCTCGACGATATCGTCCGGCGACATCCCCGCAGCGTGGGCGGTCGCGAGGAACGCGCACCCAACCGGCGAGGTTGTAAGGCGCGTGGTGTAGCGCTCGACGAGGTCCGGCCGCAGGCGGGAATGAGCGTTCGTCGTCATGGCAACACCTCGAACCCCTGCTCGATGGAGAAGACATCATTCCGCCAGCCCGCACCAGTCGATGATGAAGCCGCCGAGGACCTTGGCGGCCGGGGCCAGCGACGTCAGGTCGAGCCACTCGTCGGCGGCGTGGCCGTTGCCGCCGGTCGCGCCGTAGCAGCCGGCCGGGGTGCCGGCGAAGTTGTAGTAGCGCATGTCGTTGACCGATGTTCCGACCAGCGGCCGCATCGTGTGGCCGGTGACGCGGCGGTGATGCTCGCCGAGGAGCGTGACGTACGGCGCGTCCCAGGCGACGACGGAACCGGCCGTCTGGAAGCCGTCGTAGGAGACGGTCGGTTGATTCTGTCGGAGCCAGTCGTCGCCGTCGGCGGCCTCCCGGATGGTCTGCTCGACGATGCCGCGGATCTCGCCGATCGGCTGGCCGGGGTAGAAGCTCAGCCGGCAGTGCAGCTCGCAGGCGCCAGGGACCGTGCTGGGCCAGTCGCCACCGCGGATCACGCCGATGTTGAGGTTGATCGGGTGCTCGATCCCCGCCCAGACCGGGTGGCGCTCCTCGTTGAGCCGGGTGTCGAGCGCCTCCAGCGCCCGGATGATCGGGACCGCCTTCGAGATTGCGTTCACCCCGCGCCACGCCTGCATCGCGTGCCACGAGCGGCCGGTGATCGCCACCCGGAACCACATCACGCCCATGTGCGCGTGGGTGAAGCCGCCGCCCTCCGGCTCGGTGACGATCGCGGCGTCGGCGTGGTCCCGCAGGCTGGCCGCCAGGGCGCCGTTGCCGGTGCACTCCTCCTCGATCACGCTGTGGACGATCAGGTCGCCGGCCAGCGGCAGGTCGAGGTCGTGGAGCAGGCGGGGCAGGAACAGGTTGAGGGCGACGCCGCTCTTCATGTCGAAGGCGCCGCGGCCGTACATCAGGCCGCCGATCACCTCGGCGCCCCACGGGTCGTGCGTCCAGGCGGCGACCGGTTCCGGGCTGACGATGTCGATGTGGCCGTTCAGGATCAGCGACCGCCCACCGCCCTGACCCGCCAGCCGGCCAGTGACGTTCGGTCGGCCGGCGAATGGAACCCCGCTCTCGCCGGAGTTGGGCAGGTCGTGGACCGTGTCGTCCAGGTCCCACGCCTCGGCGTCGAGACCGCTCGCCCGCAGGTGGTCGTGGACGAACGCCTGCGCATCCGCCTCATGGCCGAGTTCGCTGGGCCGGCGGACCAGGTCGGCGACGAGGCCGATCAACTCGTCGCGGCGCTCATCGATCGCCGTTTCCAGCCGCCGGATCGCCTCGGTCCGTGCGTCGCTGCCCATGGTCGTTCGTCTCCGGTGGCGTGGTGGGGTCAGCCAGGACAACCGTCGGAATCGCGTCCGTTGCGACATCATACCGGGCTGGTTGGAGAACCGAGGGGATAGTGTGAGAAGGTGACCAGCGCCGCGGCGACGTCGCGGACGATGAGGTCCAGCGCCCGCTGGCCCTGCTCGGCGGTGGCGCGGTGGGGGAAGTCGGTGTAGCCGTCGTAGCTCCGCCAGAGACCGGTCGTCTCGATCCGGACGCCGGGGATGGCCGGGACGAGCGATGGGTCCTGCTCGCGGACGGGGCGAGGCTCGCGGACATGCTCGGGCGTCATCGCCAGCATCGTTGCCGTCTCGAACTGGCCGGCGTGGCCGGGCTGGCGGACGGCGCCCAAGTCCGGGTCGGTCGCGAGGGAGCGCTGAGCGATCTCCCAGTACGAGGCGGCGGCGATCGCGACCGGGCGGTCGGCGGGCTGCGCCATCGCGACGTCCCGGGCGACGAGCTGGTTGAGCTCCCGGTTGCCGCCGTGGCCGTTGAGCAGGAAGATCCGGCGCGCCCCGCCGGCGATCATCGACGTGACGAGGTCGGTGACGACCGACCGGTACGTCTCCGTCGCGAGCGACAGGGTGCCGCCGAAGGGCAGGTGGTGGGCGGAGGAGCCGAACGGCAGGGCCGGAGCGACGACGATGCTCGTCCCGGCGGCGACGGCGCGGGCGGCGCGGTAGGCGATCGCGGTAACGGCGAAGGTGTCGTGCCCGGTGACGAGGTGGTGGCCGTGCTGCTCGGTCGCGCCGGTCGGCAGCAGGACGACGCTGCCGGGCAGGGCGGTGTTGAGCTCGTCCCGCGTCGAGGCGTTCCAGACGATCATCCGTAGGCTCCTCCGGTCGATTCGTCGACATCACCGCTCAGGCGACGCGTTCGGGCATGGTTCCATCCCGGTTCAGGTGTGCGGCCGACGGTCGCTGCCTGAATTGGTAGCTCGACTACTCCTGGTCCCGATGATACGGTGCGGAACCGGCTGGTGGTCGCCGTCGATGACCGGATATCGACGCGTGGTGGCCCAGCCGGTTCCCCGGAGTGCCCCAGCATGGCAGATCACCTCTCGTACGGCCTGTTCGCGATCAACATGGGGCCGGGGAGCCAGCCCGACGGGGCGGTTCGGCTGGCGCGCGCCGCCGAGGCCGCCGGGTTCGACTCGCTCTGGGCGGGTGAGCATGTCGTCATGCCCGACCCGCGCACGCCGCAGTCAATGATGGAGCCCGACGAGCCCATCCTCGACCCGCTGATCGCCTTCGCCTTCCTCGCCGGACAGACCACGACGATCCGCTTCGGGACCGGCATCATCATCCTGCCGCAGCGCAACCCACTCGTGCTCGCGAAGGAGGTCGCCAGCCTCGACGTGCTGTCCGGCGGCCGGCTGACCCTCGGACTCGGCGTGGGCTACCTCGAGCCGGAGTTCCGCGCTTTGGGCGTCCCGTTCCCCCAGCGCGGGGCGAGGGCGGACGACTACCTGGCGGCGATGCGGGCGATCTGGGAGCAGGAGCACCCGGCCCACGATGGACCGTTCTTCTCCTTCTCCGGCGTCCAGGCCGCCCCCCGGCCGCGCCATCTCCCGGTCGTCTTCGGCGGCGAATCCCTCGCCTCCTACCGGCGCTCCGTCGCGACGGCGGACGGCTGGTACGGGTTCTCCCTGGATATCGATGGGGCACGGGCGGCGATCGCCGGTCTGCGGGAAATGGCCGGACAGGTCGAGCGGCCGGCCGGTCTCGGTCGCCTGGAGATCAGCGTGACGCCGCGGGGAATCCCGAGCCGGGACGAAGCGCTTCGGTACGCGGAACTGGGCGTCGACCGGCTGATCCTGTGGCCACAGTCCGATCTCAACGAGGAGGGCGTAATGCGCATCATCGACCAGGCCGGGACGGATCTGATCGGTCGCGCCTGACGACCTATTGCTGAATCGTCGTTCCGTGCAGCTTCAATGGGCAATGATCAGATCATCCGCGCCGGATCGAGCCTCACGACAGCGCGGGCCGAAGCCGTCCTCAACCCCCGACACCGCTGGCGAGCAGCGCGATCTGGCCGCCGTTGGCCGGGCCCAGGTCCGTGCCGGTACCAGTGCCCGGCAGTCTGCAGACCGAACCGCCGGAGCTCGCGCCACGGTTCACGGGCAGCTGATCGCTGGACGATGGGTTCGGGGACTGGGTGCCGGCCGGGGCGTCGGTGGCGTTCGGCCAATCCCCTTCATCTTGATCAACGCTGACTATGGACGGGTGGTTCCGGGTTCTGGGGGCACTGACGCTGCCCAGGCGTGGCTGGTGTCGAACTCCTGGGCATGGCCGGGAACCAGGTGGGGATGGCAGGCGGGGTGGATCGAGTCATGGGAACGGTGTCAATCGAGGAGTGGATGACAGATGTTGGTCATTGGGGTCGATGGGTGTCCGGGCGGCTGGGTGGCGATGGAATGGGAGACGGAGGCGAACACGCTGACGCCGCGGGTCCACTGGGAATTCGCCGGTTTGCTGGCGACGTACCAGGGCGCGGCGGCGATCGGAGTCGACATCCCGATCGGACTGGCCGAGGGGGCACCGCGGGGCGCGGACATCGCCGCTCGCCGGGTACTCGGGCCGCGCTCGAACAGCGTCTTCCCGGCACCGGACCCGCGTCTGCTCGGAGCGGCGGTCTACGCCGACGCGCTCGCGCTGTCGCGGGAGCTGAACGGCAAGGGGATCAGCAAGCAGTCCCACGCGATCTTCACCAAGATCGCCGAGGTCAATGGGCTGCTGACGCCGGAGATACAGGCGCGGGTCATCGAGGTCCACCCGGAGGTCGGCTTCGGGGCGCTGGCCGGCCACCCGATGACGCGGAGCAAGCGCACGCCCGAGGGCTTCGAGGAGCGCCGGGCGCTCCTGAGCGAGGCGTTCGGGCAGCCGATCTGGGATCGCGTCACCGCCCGCTCGCTGGCCCGGCCGGCGGGAGCGGATGACATCCTCGACGCGGTCGTCGCGGCCTGGTCGGCCCACCGGTTCGCCACGGGCGCGGCCGGCCGCCTGCCGGAGGTTCTGGAGACCGACGGGCGCGGGCTCCGGATGGAGATCGTCTTCTAACGTCGTCCGGCGTGGTCTGGGCAGATTCACCGATACGGAGAGATCGGACCGCGGTTGCCACCACGGGCGATCGTCGGCGACCCCGGACAGGTACGCCTGTTGCCGGTCTCGGGGATCCCTATCATCAGGTCAAGCTGAGTGAGTCAACGGCCAGCACGAATGTCCCGATGACGCGAGTCGATCGGTCGCCCCCTCGCGGTCAGGACTGACGAGGCAGTTGTCCCGCACCCCGCATCCTCCTCATTCGACCTCACTCGACGTCCGGTCTGGCGAGAGCAGCCGCTTGCCAGACCGGACGGCGGTGCATTCTCACTCGGTCAAGGCTCAGGCGTTCCTGTTGACAGGATGACAGTGCAGGCGTATCCTCGATGTGTCATCGATGACATATCGAGTGCGATGGCATCCAGTGGAGGATGATGTGGGGCAGGGATCGGCCACGCTCAAGGACGTCGCGGAGGCGGCGGGCGTCTCGACGGCGACCGTCGCCCGGGTCATCCATGAGCGTGGGTACGTAGCGCCGGAGACGCGAGCGCACGTCCAGTCGGCGATCCGCGCGACCGGCTACCGGCTCAATGTCGTCGCTCAGGGTCTGCGCACGCGGCGAACCCTGGTTCTGGGGCATCTGCTCCTCGCCCTCTCGCCCAACCCGTTCTTTGCCACCATCGCCCTCGGGGTGGAGGAGGAGGCCGCCCGGCGTGGGTGCGGGGTCATCATCGCCAACACCCAGGAAGACCCGGAACTGGAACGGCTTGCCGTCGAGACGCTGATCCGGCGTCGCGTCGACGCGATCGTCTTCACCACCGTCCGGGACGAACAGACGATGCACGCCGCGATCGCGGCGTCGATCCCGGTCGTTCAGGTCGAGCGATCGCGTTTGGCGACGGTTTCCTCGGTCACGATCGACAACTACGAGGGGGCGTTCGAAGCGGCGAGTCACCTCATCGAGCTCGGTCACCGGCGGATCGCCTTCATTGGGGAGGACCCGGACAAACGCGGGGCGCACGTCGAGCCGGGCCTTCGGCTCATCGAGCGCGAACGGCTCGATGGGTACCGGGATGCGCTGGTCCAGCACGGCCTGCCCTTCGATCTGAAGCTCGTCGACCTCGGTGGTCGATACTACGACCTCGATCACACCCGCATGGTGGCCGGTCGCTGGCTGGATCAGACGATTCGGCCGACCGCGATCTTCGCCGCCTGCGACCTGATGGCGGCCGGGGTACTGCAGGAGGCCTACGCCCGTGGGTTACACGTTCCGCGCGACCTGTCCATCGTCGGGTTTGACGACACCCTCGCTGCCCAGTTGACGCCGCCCCTGACCACGGTCGTCCAGCCCATGATCGAGACCGGGCGCCTGGCAGCGGCCATCGCGATCGAAGCGGCCGAGGCCCACGGCCATGCCACGAGCGAGCCGCGGGTCGAACGACTGACGACGCATCTGGTCGTTCGGGAGTCGACCGCACCACCCGCCGCCCAATCGCCGTAGCGCACGGGATGACGCCGTCATCCGCGTCCAGACCAGTCATTCGAGATGCCCTGCCGGGGTGGCACGTTCACGTGCCGGTCCGTGCAGTGAGTGAGGTCATTGCCTTGACAGCGGAACTCCGGCTCGCGATCCAGACCCTGCTCCTGCCCGGACGTGACCTGCACGAGCAGTTCGCGAACGCGGCGCGCTTCGGCTTCGATGCGGTCGAGGTCCCGGTCGGCCCGACCTTCGACCTCACGGAGCGGCTCGCGGAGGTAGCGGCGGCCTCCGCGGCCTCCGGCCTGCCCATCGCGGCCATCTGCACCCACCCCATCCATGACCCACTCCAGCCAGACACGGACGAGCGCCGCCGCCGGTTCGCCGCACTCACGGTCCTTCTCGCTCAGGCCGAAGAACTTGGCGCGGCCGGTGTCGTCTCCGTCCCGCTCCGGCCGTCGCGCGGGTACGCCTCACTGGCCGAGCAGGAGGAGACGGTCGCCCGGCTCACCGATCTTGCGGTCGATGAGTTCGGCCGCTGGGCCGAGAGTCTGCCGGCCGGGGCGGCGGCGGTCTTCCTGGAGCCGCTCAACCGGTTCGAGGCGTCCTTCCTGACCACGGTCGGGCAGGCCGCCGGGATTGCCCGTCGGGTCGGCAGCCCACGCGTCCTCGCGCTCGCCGATCTCTTCCATATGAACATCGAGGAGGACGACCTGTCGCAGCCGATCCGGGATGCGGGTTCGTTGCTCGGCCACGTCCACATCGCTGACAACAACCGGCTCCAGCCCGGTGCCGGTTGCCTGCTATTCGAACCCCCCTTCGCGGCCCTGCGGGAGATCGGCTATGCCGGTTACCTCAGCATCGAGTGCTTCTCCCTCGCCGGCCCGCGCATCGCCGGGGATCCGCAGGTCTCCCTTCCGGAGACCGTCCGGTTCCTCCGGGACCGCTGGGCGACTGCCACGGTCGGTTCCCTCGCTGGTGTCGCCGACTGACCAGCCGGATCGATGGATCGGATACCGAACGGACGAGGAGGTGCTGCCAGCCACGATCTCAGCCCGATCAGTCGGGCCGGAACCAGGTGACTGTCCCGAGAGACTGTTTCAATCCCTCGCCGCCGAGGCCAGGTCGACCACCCAGATGAGGATACCAAGATGACCCCCAGCGACCACAACGCCCGTGGATCCTTTCCGATGAACCGCCGACGCTTCGCGGCTGGTGCCGCGGCGACCGCCGCGGGCGCCGTTGCCATCGCCGCTGGCCCGGCCGCCCTCCGCGCCAGCGCTCAGGACGCATCGACCGTCACGTTCTGGCAGTTCAACACCGAGGACTTCATCATCGCCGCCTGGCAGACCGCGATCGACGCGTTCCAGGCCGCCAACCCGGATGTGACGATCAACATGGAGATCGTCCCGTGGGCGGAGCAGCACCAGAAGCTGGTCACCGGTCTCGCGACCGGTGGGCTGCCGGACGTGTCCATGCTCGGGAACAACGTCGTGGCCGAATTCCAGGCTCTCGGGGCACTGGCGCCGATGGGCCAGTACCTCACGCAGTGGTCGACCGAAGCGGGCACCGACGTCACCGCCGACTTCTGGCCCGGCGACGTGCTGTACTACAACCTCGCGGGTGACTGGTACGCCTCGCCCGTCGCCGAGGAGACCCGCTGCGTCTACTACCGCAAGGATCTGTTCGCGGCCGCTGGTCTGGGCGCCGAGGCGCCGGCGACTTTCGACCAGATGCGGGACTTCGCGATCGCCCTGACATCCGGCGACACGTATGGCGTCGGCATTCCGGGCGGCATCAACTACGGCACGGTCCAGACGTTCATGTCCGTCTACCTCGGCTACGGGGCCCGGATGCTGAAGGACGACGGGACGTGCGGGTTCGATTCGCCGGAGTTCCGCCAGGCACTGACCTGGTACACGAACCTCTACTCCGTCGACAAGGTCGCTCCGCCGGACAGCCCGACCTACGACAACGAGACGCTGGCCCAGCTCTTCATCGACGGCAAGATCGCCATGTTCGTCAACGGCCCGTCGTTCAACGAGCAGCTCCAGGGTGCCAACCCGGCCTTCCTCGCTGACGTCGGCATCGGCCAGATTCCGGCCGGCCCGGCTGGGCAGTTCGGGTTCCTCGGTGGCTGGCCTCTCGTCCTCTGGGATGCCTCGGCGAACAAGGACGCCGCCTTCCGCTGGATCAGGTATGCCACCGACCCGCAGGGTGGCCTGCCGGCACTGGCGCAGACGACCGGCAATCTCCCCGGTCGTCAGTCGCTCGTCGGGGCGGCTCCCTGGAACGCCGCGCCGCTCGATACGTTCTCCCAGCAGATGAAGATCGCCTACCCGTATCAGTACCCGAGCCCGGCGATCGCCCAGATGGGCACGCTCGAGGTCGATGCCGTCCAGACCGCTGTCCAGAACGTGATGCTTGGCGAGCAGACGGTCGACGAGGCGACGGTTGCCCTCGTTCAGCGGATCAATGACACCCTCAGCCGCTAGCGGCGAGTGGAACCGATCCCCCAGTGGTTTGCCGCCGGGGGATCGGTTCCAGACGCACGCTTGGAGCGAACGGCTGGTCGGTGGGAGCAAGGTGACGGGATGGGCGGACGATGGTCGACGTGACAGGACAACCGATCGGAGCGATGGCGGAGGAGACGGGTCGGATCCACCCGGCGAACAGGCGCCGCTTCCACTGGACTCCCTACCTGTTCATCGCCCCGGCCTTGCTGATCGTGCTGGCGGTCGCCGTCTATCCGATCGGGTACGAGATCTACCTCGGCTTCACCGACTGGTATCTGTTGAAGAACCCGGATCCGGTCTGGCAGGGATTGGACGGGTATCGCCGTCTGCTGGGTGACCCGGTCATCTGGGACAGCCTGCGCCTCACCGCCTACTGGACGATCGGCACGGTCGCGCTGGAGTACCTGATCGCGCTGCCGCTGGCGATGCTGCTCAACCGGAAATCCGCGATCAACGGCGTTCTCACGGCCGTGATCCTGTTGCCCTGGGTCACGCCAGGCATCGTCGTCGCCTACACCTTCCGGTGGTTGCTCGATGGCCAGTACGGGATCATCCACGCCATCCTCCAGTCGCTCCACATCGTCGGCGAGCGGTCCGTCCTCTCCAACCCGGACCTGGCCCTTCCGGCCCTGATCGCCATCAGCGCCTGGAAGGGAGCGCCGTTCATGGTGGTCGCGCTCCTCGCGACGATGAAGTCCATCCCCCACGAGCTCTACGAAGCGGCGGCCCTGGACGGCGCCGGACTCTGGAAGCAGTTCCGGGACATCACCCTCCCGCTGATCCGTCGCGTCAGCATCGTGCTCAGTCTCGTGCTCGGCATCCTCGCGTTCTACAGCTTCGACATCATCTGGGTGATGACGCAGGGCGGCCCGGCCGGCTCGACTCAGCTGATCGGGGTCTACCTGTTCCGGTCCTTCTTCGAGCGGCTGGAGTTCAGCTACGCGGCCACGATGGGTGTCTCGATGCTGATCCTGCTGATCGTCTTCTCGACGCTGTACCTGCGTCTGGCTGGCCGGGACGAGGTGGACCGATGATCCGCAGACCACACAGCGGAGTGTCGCGGACAGACGGAGATGTGCGGTTGGACGACGGGAGGGAGACGCGATGATCGGGCGACGATCGACCCCACTGACGAGGTTCGGACTGGACGCGCTCACCCTGATCCTGGTCCTCATGCTGATCTTCCCGATCATCTGGCTGTTCCTGACGGCGTTCAAGCCCGAGGACCAGATGTTCGACGACCCGTACCTCGTCCTGCCCCGCTCGGTGACGCTCGACAACTTCCAGCGGATCTGGGATGCGGTCGGCTTCCAGGTGGCGTTCCGGAACAGCCTGATCGTCGCCTCCGCGACGGCGATCATCGTGACGATCATCGCGCTCGGGGCGGCCTTCAGTCTCTCCCGGTTCCGCTACCGGCTGAGCCGGGCGTTCGCCGGAGCGATCCTCGCCGTGCAGATGGTGCCCGGGATCGTCCTCGTGGTTCCGCTGATCGCCATCATGCGACAGCTGAACCTGGCCGACAGCCTGTTCGGGCTGATCATCGCCTACCTGTTGCTCGGTCTGCCGGTCGCCGTCTGGATGCTCAAGGGGTACCTCGACGACATCCCGATCGACCTGGACGAGGCGGCCCTGCTCGATGGCGCCAAGCCGCTCCAGGTGCTCTGGCAGATCCTTCTGCCCCTGGTGACGCCGGCCGTCGTCGCCGTCGGCGCGTTCACGTTCCTGATCACATGGGGGGAGTACCTGTTCGCCGTGTCGCTGATCACCTCGACCGACGCCAGGACCCTGCCGCTCGCCCTGCAAGCCGCGTTCGGCCAGTACTCGATCGACTGGGGAATGCTGACGGCCGGTGGCGCGATCATCTCCCTGCCACCCGCCCTCCTGTTCATCGTCTTCCAGCGCTATCTCGTTGGCGGTCTGACCGCGGGAAGCGTGAAGGGCTGATGCCCTGAGCGGTCCCGGGCCGACTGCCCGCTGTCCCTGATCCGTTCCCGGCTTTGACAACCCAACTCGATTCCAGCCCGTTCCTGTTCAGGATCAAGGAGAGTTCCGTGACGAGTTCCGTAGCCAGCCCCATGCCCGTTCTCGCTGCCTCTGAGACCGCCCGCGTGCTCGTCCTGACCGGCCCGAGGCAACTCGAATACATCGAGATCGACATGCCGGAGCCCGGACCCGGTGAGATCCTCGTCCGCACCATCGCGTCAGGGATCAGTCACGGTACCGAGATGAACGTCTACCGCGGGGTCGCGCCGCAGTGGCGCCGGACCTATGACCGGAACCTCAGGCTCTTCCAGCCCGTCGAGGAACTGGCCGCGCCCCCCAAGCGGGGCTACTACACCCCGGCCGATACCCACTGGGGTTACCCGCTGGCCTATGGCTATGCGAACGTCGGACGGGTCATCGCGGTCGGTGCTGGCGTCGCGTCGGTTCCGGTCGGATCGATCGTGTTCGGGTATCAGCCGCATCAAACGCTGTATGTTGCCCCGGCCGACTCGGTGGTCGTGCTGCCGGAGGACATCGCCGATCCGGTCCACGGCGTCCTGTTCGCGTCGCTCAATACCGCCTACAACGGCGTCCTCGATACGGACGTCCGCATCGATGACACGGTGGTGGTCTTCGGGCAGGGCGTCGTTGGGCTGCTCGTCACCAGTTACCTTCGCCGGATGCGGGGTCGGCGGATCATCACCGTCGACGGGCTGGAGCCGCGGCGACGGCTGTCACTGGGAGTCGGCGCCGACGAGGTGCTCGACCCGGCGGCCGACGATGTCGCGCTCGAAGTCCGGAAGCGAACCGGCGGCCGCGGCGCCGACGTGACGATCGAGGTCTCGGGCTCGTACCACGCCCTCCAGGAAGCGATCCGGACCGCTGCTCCGGATACGACCGTCGTGGCGATGTCGTGGTATGGCGGGACAGGCGGCGCGCTGGCGCTGTCGGATGAGTTCCATCACAACCGGATCACGATCAAGTCGTCACAGGTCGGAGGCGTCGACCCGGCGCTCAGTGCCACGCACGGGCTGCCCCGGCGGATGCAGCACGTCCTCCACTCGTTCGGATACCTCGATCTGGAGCCATTGATCTCCAGCCGGCTCCCGTTCGAGGATGCGGCGCGCGGCTACGAGCTGATCGACTCGCGAGACCCCAATGTCACCCAGGTCGTGCTGACGTATCCGGAGTAGGGACGTCTGCCATTCAGGGAGATGGTTTCACTGTGGCCAGCCGGGCGATGAGCTGCTCGTTGTAGATCCGACCGTCTTCGCCGAAGTGCGTACGGCGATGGCAGTTCGGACAGAGGGCGACGACCGACTCCGGGCCGGCCAACTCCTGGTCAGACCCCAAGTCAAAGCGGTGTGGTTCCAGATAGGGGCTTCCGTCTGTGCGAAGGAACGGCGCTTCGAGGCGGCAGCCCTCGCAGTGGCCTTTTGCCCGTCGGAGAACGAACGTCCGGGTCGCTCGGCTGGCGCGGGAGTCCGGGCGCACGTGTGGCGCCAGTGCGGGACGATAGGTCGACGGATCCTCGGCGACATATCCCGCCTGGTTGAACGCCGAGAGCTGCGTCTCCAGTGGGTCGGATGGCGGGAGCTGGTCGTCGTACTGTTCGGGCTCTGGGTCGACCGCTTCACCCGATGCCGTCGGGGTCAGCTCGAAGACAATCACCGTTCGTGGATTGCCGAGGCGGTCGGGAACGTCGGGAATCAGGCGGTGGCCGGTGTAGGTCATCTCGCCGATGAACGTCACATACCCGCTGCGTCTCTTCTCGCGGGAGAACAGGTACAGACTACGGCCGTCGTCGCGGTGGTCCCGGATGGCGCGGTTGCCTCTGGTGAAGATCATGTCGCCGGACTGGCCCTCCCCGGTGTACAGGTACGTGCTGTCGTCCTGCCAGCCGTCCCGGTAACCATGCTGGAGGCCCGACTCGCCGGTGAAGAGGAAGACCATCGGCGCCCGCGAGGAGAAGCTGATGCCGCTCTGATAGGAGCCGCCGTACTCGGCGTGGAGCGCTCGGCGGCGGTAGAGCTGGCCGGGGACGAATCGCGGTGGCGACATGCAGCCATCCCTGGTCGGCGACGTCCCGGACATCCACTCCAGCGAGGCTGGACCGTTGCCAGGATACGTCCGATCAGGACGACGGCGCTACCCGTTCGCTCCCTGCGACGGACTGCGTCATTCCCGCTGCCTTCCCGGCTTCGACCGCCGCGGCCCATCCCCGACCGCACTCGTCGATCATCGCCCGCTTCCGGGGCATGTTCTCCGGGTCGAACGGCTCGTCGGGCAGTTCGCCCGGCAGATAGGCATCGAGCGCGATCACGCCGAGTTCTCAGCCAGTGCCAAGGCCAAAGATTCCGGTGACCGGATTCTTGCGGACGGAGCGGTGACCCGCCATCCTTCCGTGCCTGGGCCGAGATCAGCCCGCGTCCGCGAGCGTGCCCCGCACCTGGAGACTGACCACATCCTCGCCGCGGCTGTCCCGGCTCTGCAGATCACGGAGAAAATCCAGGAACCCGACCTGGGGTTTCCAGCCCAGCTGCGTGGCTGCATCCGAGAGGTCGTGCTGCTCCACGCGTTCCGGGAGCTGGAGCTCGTACTTCTCGATCAGTGCTCGCGCACCGGGCAGCTGTGCGTCGCACCAGGCGGGTCCCAGGTTCCGGAAGTCCTCGACGACATCCGGCGGCATGCCGTGATCGGTGTGGACGATGGTGCCGAAGAGACCGACCGTGTGATCGACCGTCGCCCGCAACGCCGCCAGCGTCGCCGAGGCCACGTCTGATCGGTCGACCCCGTTGCGGAGCAGGCGCGGCCCGAACTCAAGGTACGGGGCAGGGATGAACTCGTGGTAGCGCAGCGTCGCGACGGAGGCTCCAGTCATTTCCCGGTAGGCGCGACACAGCTCCTCCCCGATCACCTTCGTCACGGAGTAGACACTGCCCCAGCCATGGGCCATCGAGGAGGCAAAGACGACCGAACCGACGGCCTGGGAACGACAGGTCTCCAGGACGTTGAAGGTGCCGTCGACGTTGACGGCAAAGATGGTCGCGTCGCTGACCGGCGGCCGATGGGCGCTGTGCCAGGCCGCCAGATGGATGACAGCATCCGCGCCGTCAACCGCCCGCTGGACGTCCGATAGCGTACGCGTGTCGCACCGGACGAACTCGCCAAGCGAAGCGACATCGGCTGGTGGAGGAACCATGTCGGCCATCCGAACGGTGTAGCCGGCCTCGGTGACGAGCCGGCTGACGGCCTGCCCCGCGTTGCCGCCCGCACCGGTGATCGTCACCCTGGTCGCCATCGCTTCATCCATTCCTGTGTCGTTGGCGCATGGGTCGCTCGTCGCGTGATCTCGCTCGCCAATATTGGCGACTTATCAGTGTCGCATCCTGGATGACCTCCGCGGTAGTTGAAGGTCATCCGGAGGGGATGTCCCCTTAGCCAGGAGCGCCTTTCTGGTGGTTGCCGCTCCCGGTCTCGCCTGGCGGCGAAGGCCGCTGCGGCGGCCGGCGGGGCAAGCTGCGCCCCTACGGACGGGCCGCTGCGGCGGCCGGTGGAGGGGTCCGCTCACGATCGACCGGCCCCGGTCCGAACACCGTTAGCTTGCCGGGGCGATGGCCGCTGCGGCGGCCGGGCGACCACAAGGGATCGCCCCAACCACGTTCGTGCCGGTTGTCGCGTCATTACGGCGTGACGCCGACGCCGGTCCGCTCCCAGAAGCCCTGGAGCTCATCGGCGACCGCCTTGTTGTCCGGGCGTTCGAGGTGCGGGTCGTCGGTGAGGAGGGCCTCGGCGGCGGAGCGGGCGGCGTCGAGCAGGCGGGTGTCGAAGCTGTCGGCCAGCCAGCTCAGCTCGGGCAGGCCGCTCTGGCGGGTGCCGAGGAAGTCGCCCGGACCACGCAGGTCGAGGTCGCGCTCGGCGAGGACGAAGCCATCGTCGCTCTCGAGCATCGCCTCCAGGCGGGAGTCGCCGTCGCCGGCCTCGTTGTCGGAGAGCAGCAGGCAGTACGAGCGGTGCCCGCCCCGGCCGACCCGGCCGCGGAACTGGTGGAGCTGGGCCAGCCCGAACCGCTCGGACCCCTCGATCATCATCACCGTCGCGTTCGGGATGTCGATCCCGACCTCGATCACCGAGGTCGCGACGAGGATGTCGGCCTCGCGGTCGCGGAAGATCGTCATGACGGCGTCCTTCTGCTTCGACGCCATCTTGCCGTGGAGCAGCTCGACCCGCAGCTCCGGGAAGACGTCCCGCTGGAGGCGCTCGGCCTCGGCGGTCGCCGCTTTGGCCTCGATCTGCTCGGACTCCTCGACCAGCGGGCAGATCACGAAGACCTGCCGACCGTCCGCGACCTCGCGCCGGACGAGGTCGTAGGCCGCCTCGCGCTCGGACGCCCGGTAGCGCCGCGTCTCGATCGGGATCCGGCCGGGTGGCCGCTCGGCGATCACGGAGACGTCGAGGTCGCCATGGACGACGAGGTTGAGCGTCCGCGGGATCGGCGTGGCGGTCATGGCGAGGACGTGCGGCGAGGCGCCGGTCCCCTTGAGGGCCAGCTCGCCGCGCTGTTTGACGCCGAAGCGGTGCTGCTCGTCGACGACGGCGACGGCGAGCCTGTCGTACTGGACGGTCGGCTGGATGATCGCGTGCGTCCCGACGAGGATCTGCAGGTGACCTGCCGCCAGGGATTCGAGCAGGCTGCGGCGCTGGCGGGCCCTGGTGCTGCCGGTCAGGAGGCCGACCGTCGGGCGGAGCGCCTCGGGCAGACCGTCGAAGAGCGTCCGCAGGTTGCGCTCATGCTGCTCGGCCAGGATCTCGGTCGGGGCCATGATCGCCGCCTGGTAGCCGTTGGCCGTCGCGATCAGGGCGGCGGCCGCGGCGACGACCGTCTTGCCGGAGCCGACGTCGCCCTGGAGCAGGCGTGACATCGGGACGTCGGCGGCGAGGTCGCGCTCGATCTCGGCGAGGACCTTCTGCTGGTCGCCGGTCAGGGTGAAGGGCAGACCGCCGAGGAAGGCGTCGAGGATCGGCCGCTCGACCGTCAGCGGGACACCGCCGCCGGACTGCCGGTCGCGGCGCTGGATCAGATAGCCGAGTTGAAGGTAGAAGAGGTCGTCGAAGGCGAGGCGGCGCTGGCCGGCGTGGAGCTGCTCGTCGTCAGCCGGGTAGTGGATTCGCTCGTAGGCGTCCCAGAGCGGCAGGAGCCCGACCTTGCGCCGGATCGTCTCCGGGAGCGGGTCGTAGAGGCGGCCCCGGGTGGCGTCGAGGGCGCCACGGGTCAGCCCGCGCAGGCCCTTCTGGGAGAGGCCCTTGGTCAGCGGGTAGACCGGCACGATCCGGCCCGTCGAGAGGCCGGCCCGGTGGGCGTACTCCCACTCCGGGCTAGTCATCCCGAACGAGCCGAATCCGTCCTCGAGGGCGCCGCTGACGACGAGCTCGTCACCGACGGTCAGTTGCCGACCCATGAACGAGTTGAACCAGGTGACCTTGAGGCTGCCCGTGCCGTCATTGATCGTGATCGTGATCCGGGGCGGCTTGGCGAAGCTGTTGTCCTGGATCTTCGTGATCTCGCCGCGGACGGTGACCTCGAACCCTTCCGGGCGGCCGAACTCGCGGTGCATCTCGCGGATCGCCTCGCTGACCGTCGTCGTGCGGGAGAAGTCGATGTGCCGGTTCGGTGCGAGGGCGATCACGTCGCCGAGCGTCTCCATCGGGTGCTTGTGGGCGAGGAGCTTCTTCGCCATGACATCGCCGACGTGCGGCAGGGCGGTGACGGGCGACTCCGGCTTGAGCTGCGGGACGGCGCTGGCGGCTCGCGGCGTCGCGGCCCGCGGTGTCGGTGCCGGAGTGAGTAGCGCCGGCTTCGGCTCGCGGGCGCCCGCCCGGGTGGCGCTGATCGCGCCGTCGAGCAGCCCGACGGGGCCCGGGGCGGCCGTGACGAACTTCAGGTCGGCGGAGATCGCCGTGATCTCGGCTGCCAGTGCCTTGAGTTCCGCCGCCCGGGCCGTCTCGTCGAGCAGGCGATAGGCCTGGAGCCGGTCGCCGAGGACGCGGATACGGGTGCTGGTGTCGGTCGTCGGCGCCCACGACTGCATCGCCTGGACCTTGCTGGTGGCCCGGGCGACTTCGAGCCGGCTGGTCGTCAGACCGTCGCGCCAGAGGGCACGGAGCGATTCCAGTGCGGCCTCGACGGTCTGGGCGGGGGAACTGTCTCGGGGGATGGGTCGTGTCGACACGCGGCTGCTCTCTGCGCCGCCGCCCGGGAAGCGGTCGGAGTTCGCTGGGGGATCAGGATCATGCGGTCACCATTTTACCGCGCCGGAGTACTCATTCGCAGCGGTGACGGTCCTGTGCCGCGTTGCGAAGCTCCGTCATCGGAATGTCGTGGTCGCGGAGACGATCGGATCGGATCGCATTGCCGGTGAGACCGCGGTTTGGCCAGCGCGCCGTTCCCGTTGGGCGGGACGGTTCGCGCAATACCGGAGAAGCGGCTGCTCGAGACCGCGACTAAGCTGAGACGTACACGCTCCCGATGCAGGAATGCGGTGTCATTCACCAGGAGTCCAGACATGACCATCCCGAATACGATTCGCGTCGACGGCGCCGACCTCTACTATGAAGTCCGTGGCTCGGGGCCATTCCTGCTGGTTCTGGGTGCGCCCATGCCGTCGCACATGTTCGGTCCGGTTGCCGATGCGCTGGCGGACCACTACACGGTCGTCACGCTGGACCCGCGGGGAATCTCGAAGAGCACACTCGACGACCCCGAACAGGACTCCACCCCGGAGCTCCGGGCGGACGATGTCACCGCGGTGATGGACGCTCTCGGCGCCGGGACCGCCGACGTGTTCGGGAGCAGCGGCGGTGCGGTGACCGGGCTTGCCCTGGTCGCCCGGCATCCGGGTCGCGTCCGGACGCTGATCGCCCATGAGCCGCCGGTGCTGGAACTGCTCCCCGATGCCGCCGAGCATCGCGCCAACACCGACGACCTGATCGAGACATTCCACCGGGACGGGCTGTTCGCGGCGATGACGAGATTCATGGGCAATGCCGGCTTCGAGGACAGCGGCGATGGCGCTCCGCAGGGACCTCCGCCGAGTGACGATCCTGAGCAGGACATGGCCGACGGCGCCCGATTCTTCGGGCACGAGCTCCGCGGGACCACGCGCTATGTGCCCGATATTCCCAAGCTCCACTCCGGAGCCGAACGGGTGGTCATTGGCGTCGGCGTTGACTCGGGGCAACTCCTGACCGCCCAGACGTCGGCCGCCCTTGCCGACCAACTCGGCACGGCGGTGGTCGAGTTCCCCGGCGACCACGGTGGGTTCATGGGCGATCCGGTCGGATTCGCCGCGAGGGTGCGCGAGGTTCTCGCCCCTGTCGCTGCCCCGGCCAGCCGGTAGGCGATTCCCCGACGCTCGACCGATTGGCGCTCACTGGATCAGGCCTGCTCGACGACGACGAAGCCAACGAGACCGGGGCCGCCGTAGGTCGCGACGACGGGACCGAGCTGCCCGAGCAGGACGTCCCCGGACGTGACGACCGGGGCGATCCGTTGCGCCAGCCGCTCGGCGTCGGGCAGGTTGCCGACGTGCATGACGCCGAGGTATTCGGCCGGGGCGTGCTCACCGGCCAGCGTCGCCAGCCGGTCCAGCGCCTTGCGCCAGGTCCGGACCCGCTCGACCGGCTGGACCTGGCCGTCGCGGATCTGCACGATCGGCTTGATGCTCAGCAGCGAACCGACTAGCGCCGACGCCCGGCCGATCCTGCCCCCCCGGTGCAGGAACTCCAGCGTGTCCAGCGCGGCGTAGACGGCGATCCGTGGCGGCGTCGACTCCGCCAGCGCCGCGGCGTCGGCCAGGCTGGCCCCACCCTGGACGGCCCGGGCGGCGGCGATCGCGATGAAGCCGCCGCCGAGCGAGACCGAGCGCGAGTCGATCACCCGGACGCGCTCCGGGTCGAACCCTTCGGCGGCGAGCCGGGCGCTGTTAAATGTGCCCGACAGCTCGGTCGAGAGCGTGACGCAGAGGATGTCGTGGCCGGATTCGCTCGCGGCCCGGAAGGCCTCCTCGAACCGGGCCGGGGCCGGCTGGGAGGACTTCGGCAGCTCCGCGCTCGTCTTCAGCCTTTGGACGAACTCGTCCGACGACATCTCGACCTGATCCAGGAACGTCTCGTCGCCGAACTGAACGTTGAGCGGGACGATCTGGATGCCGAGATCGACCGCGACGCTGGCCGGGACGTCGAGCGTCGAGTCGACTACGATGACGACAGGGCGGCTGGCCATGTTGAGGGACTCTCCGGTTCGGGGACGTGACCAAACCCGGTGGGGCGATCCGGGTGTGAGTGAGCGGGTCGGGATTTCGCCGGTCGTCCACCAGATCACCGGATGGTTCGGATTACCGTAGCACATCGCTATTGACGGACTGAATCGGACGCTCTGACCGATTCGACGCGCCCGTCTGTCCCGCCTCATGACTCTGGCAAGGCGACTGCGGTGGACCACGGGACAGACCCGCCCAATTGCCCGACAGGCGACACCGAGGGAGACGACGCAGATGGCCGGTTCCATGGACAATGCCGAGATCGCCGAGGCGTTTCAGCTCCTCGGCGACCTGTTCGAGATCCAGGGGGAGTCGGCGTTCAAGGTCGGCGCCTACCGCCGCGCCGCCGAGACGATCGTTGGGCTGTCCGAGCCGCTGGCGACGATCCGCGAACGCGACGGGCTGGGCAGGATCCCCGGTGTCGGCAAGGCGATCACGTCCAAGATCGAGGAGCTGCTCGACGGCGGCAGCATGAAGGCGCTGGAAGAGGCCGAGCGAAAGACGCCGCGCGGCGTCGCCGAGCTTCTCGCGGTGCCGGGGATCGGCCCGAAGCGGGCCCAGCGGCTCTACGCCGAACTCGGCGTGGACAGCCTCGACGCCCTGCGGGTCGCACTGGAGGACGGCCGGGCGGAGGCGCTCCTCGGGGCGGGCGAGGCAAAGCGGATCGCCCAAGGGCTCACGACGCTACACGGTAATGACGATGGCCGGCTGCCGCTGGGAACGGCACGGGAACTGGCGTTGAAGCTGATCGGTCAGTTGCGCGACGCCGTTCCGGGAATCCAGCGGATCGAGATCGCCGGGAGCGCCCGGCGCTTCCGGGAGACGGTCGGTGACCTCGACGCCGTCGCGGCGGCCGATGACCCGGCGTCGGTCGTCGCGGCCTTCGTCGCGCTCACGGGCGTCTCCCGGGTCGAGTCCCGCGGGCCGACGCGGTGTCGGGTTCAGCTCACCGGCGGATTCGCGGCCGACCTCTGGGTTCTGCCGCCGAAGCATTGGGGAGCGCTGCTGTTCCATGTCACCGGCGACAAGTACCACGACATCCGGATCCGGGATCTGGCGATCGCTCGGGGTGGGCGGCTGAGCGAGTACGGCTACACCGAGGGTGACGACCTCACGACCTTCGCTACCGAGGAGGAGGTCTACGCCCACTTCGGGATGCAGGTCATCCCGCCGCCGATGCGGGCCGGTGGCGACGAGATCGACCTCGCGCTGAAGGGGAAGCTGCCCGACGTGCTGACTCTCGGCGACCTGCGGGGCGATCTGCACTGCCACACCGAGTGGTCCGACGGGCACGCGACGGTCCGGGAGATGGCGCTCGCCGCCCGGGAGCGCGGCCACGCGTATCTGGCCATCACCGATCACTCACGGGGGCTGGGTGTGGCCAATGGCCTCGGACCGGAGCGGCTGCGGCAGCAGCGGCAGGAGATCGACCGGGTCAATGCGGAGCTGGCGCCGTTCCGCGTCCTGCAGGGGATCGAGCTGGAAGTCAGGGCCGACGGCTCGCTGGACCTGCCGGACGATGTCCTCGCCGAACTCGACATCGTCGTCGCGGCGATCCACACCAGCCTCAGTCAGGAGCGCGAGCGGCTCACCGAGCGTGCCCTGACCGCGATCCGTCACCCACTGGTCGACGTACTGGCCCACCCGACGGGCCGGATCGTCGGCGGTCGGCCCGGCGGCGACCTCGATATGTCACGGCTCTATGCCGAGGCGGCGAAGACCGGCACCATCCTGGAGATCGACGGCGAACCCGGTCGCCTCGACCTGCGCGACACCCACGCCCGGGCCGCCGTCACCGCCGGCTGCACCCTCTCGGTCGACTCCGACGCCCACGCACCGAAGGGCCTCGACAACCAGACGTACGGCATCGGCGTCGCCCAGCGAGCCTGGGTCACGCCGGACAAGGTTCTCAACACGCTGCCGCTGGACGAGATGTTCAAGCGCCTCAACCGCAACCGGACGGCCAGGTCCGGCAATGGTGACACGCGGTAATTCGTGACGGGTCGATTGCGAGCCGACCCCTCCCCCGGCCCCCTCAGTGCCATGCAGTTTGTGGACGGACACTCAGGCGTCTCTGGTCGAGGTTATTGGCTTACGCCCCTCTGCCCAGAACGCCCACGCCTGGTCCCAGGTCGTCCGTGGGTGTTGGCGCCGGTCGCTCCCCCCGTGTCTGGACCAGAGGGGGAGGAAAAACCGTCCGTACACAAACTGCACGGCACTGAGCCCCCGGCCCCTCCCCATCTCGTCCGGTCGGCTGATCCGGCGCTGCCGGTCA
>JAABUS010003925.1_pt1 | contig 22753 bp, 17 predicted proteins | sample 5560161 | NCBI WGS metagenome assembly JAABUS01 (sample SAMN10711885, study PRJNA513376) | rock metagenome | isolation source: Antarctica rocks | place: Antarctica: Victoria Land, Trio Nunatak nord | collected 2016-01-04
CGAGATGGACATTGCGGTCGTGGGTGCGGCGTCGTGGGTCCGGCTCGACCCGGCCGGCGAGACGATCGAGGAGGCGCGCGTGGCGCTGGGCGCGGTCGCCCCGACCACGGTCCTCGCCGCCGAGGCGGGCCGATGGCTCGCGGGCCGGCCCGCCACCGACGAGACGTTCGCCCGCGCCGGGGAGCTGGCACGGGCGGCGGCCCTCCCCATCAGCGACATGCGAGGCACCGCCGAGTACCGGACGCACCTGGTAGGGGTCCTCACCCGGCGCACCCTGGCCAGGGCGGTCGAACGGGCCCGGGGCTGACCGGGCCGGCGCGAGCCGGGGTCGCCTTTCGCCCGGCCAATATTCCAGGGGGAGACCCGTGTCGAAGAAAATCCACGTGACGGCAACCGTCAACGGCGAGTCGGTCGAGTACCTCTGCGAGGCTCGCCAGAGCCTGCTGGAGGTCGTACGCGATACCTTGCGCCTCACCGGCGCCAAGGAGGGCTGCAACAACGGCAATTGCGGCGCCTGCACGGTGATGCTCGACGGCGTGCCGGTCAACAGTTGCCTCGTGCTGGCCGCGGAGGCCGAGGGCGCCACGCTCGAGACCGTCGAGGGCCTCGCGAGCCACGGGCACCTCCACCCGATCCAGCAGTGCTTCCTGGAAGGGGCCGCCCTCCAGTGCGGGATCTGCACGCCCGGCTTCCTCGTCGCCGCCAAGGCCCTGCTCGAGAAGAACCCGGACCCCACCGAGCATCAGATCCGCTTCGCCCTGGCCAACAACCTCTGCCGATGCACCGGCTACGACAAGATCGTGAGGTCCGTCCAGGCCGCAGCGACCGCCCTCCAGCAGGCGTGAGCCGGCCCGCCGATCCCACGACCCCGCATCGGACGACCCCAGGAGTCCCGCGATGGCCCACGCCAGCGACCTCTACCTCGGCAAGTTGGAATATCAGGTCCTCGGCCGCCGGCCCCTCCGCCACGACGGCGCGGACAAGGTGACCGGCAAGGCGATCTATACGGCCGACGTCCCGATGCCGAACCTGGCGCACGGGGTGCTTGTCCGCAGTCCGCACGCCCATGCACGGATCGCGTCGATCGACCTGACGGCGGCCCTGGCGGTCCCCGGCGTGTTCGCCGTCGCGACGGCCGACGACTTCCCCGACCTCGCCGACAGGCACGCCCTGATGGGCGAGGCCGGCCAGGTGAACCTCGCGCACCTCGCCGCCAACTGCCTGGCCAGGGGGAAAGTCCTCTACCGAGGCCACGCCGTGGCCGCCGTGGCCGCCGCGACCCCCCACGTCGCCGAAGAGGCCGCGCGGAGGATCCAGGTCGAGTACGAGGTGCTGCCGGCCGTCATCCATGTGCTCGACGCCATGAAGCACGACGCACCCCTGCTGCACGACGACCTCCGCACCGACGAGATGGGCAAGAAGGGGGACGAGCCGACCAACGTCGCCGCCCACCTCCGGTTCGAGAAGGGGGATGTCGAGGCGGGGTTCCGGCTGGCCGATGTCGTCGTCGAGCGCGAGTTCCACACGGCCAGCGTCCACCAGGGCTACATCGAGCCCCACGCCGTCGTCGCGATGTCTAACGAGGACGGCCGATTGAAGCTCTGGACGTCCACGCAAGGCGCGTTCAGCTGTCGCCAGCAGGTCGCCGAGCTGTTGCAAATCCCGGTCTCGCAGGTCGTCGTCGTGCCATGCGAGATCGGCGGCGGCTTCGGGGGCAAGATCGCCGTCTACCTCGAACCGGTCGCGGCCATCCTCAGCCGCAAGTCCGGCCGACCGGTCAAGATGGTGATGCAGCGTAATGAGGTGTTCGAAGGGACCGGGCCGACTCCCGGCTCCTCGGTCCGCGTGAAGCTCGGCGCCACGAAGGACGGCATGCTCGTCGCCGGCGAGGCCTGGCTGGCCTACGACTGCGGTGCGTTCCCCGGCGGCGTGATCGGCCCCGGATGCATGTGCGTCTTCAGTTGCTACGACATCCCGAACGCCCGCGTCGACGGCTTCGACGTCTGCGACAACAAGCCCAAGACCCAGGCCTACCGCGCCCCAGGCGCGACGCAGGCCGCATTCGCCTGCGAGCAGGTGGTCGACGAGCTGGCCGGGAGGCTGGGCCTCGATCCCATCGAGTTCCGGCTGAGGAACGCCGCCAAGGAGGGGACCCGCCGCGTAGACGGGCCCGCGTACCCGCGCGTCGGCCTGGTCGAATGCCTGGAGGCGGCCCGCGACAGCGACCACTGGAAGTCGCCACTCACCGACGCCAATCGCGGCCGGGGGATCGCCGCCGGGTTCTGGTTCAACATCGGCGGCGCGTCGAGCTGCTCGGCGGCCGTGAACGACGACGGCACCGTCACGCTCGTCGAGGGCTCGACCGATATCGGCGGGACCCGCACCAGCGTCGCGATGCAGCTCGCCGAGACCCTGGGCATCAAGGCCGAGGACGTCCTGCCGCAGGTCGGCGACACCGACTCCGTCGGCTACACCTTCCTCACCGGCGGCAGTCGCGTCACGTTCGCCACCGGTCTGGCGGCGTACCGCCTGGGTCTCGAGCTCCAGGAGATGATGGCCCGGCGCGCCGCGGCGGTCTGGGGCTGCGACCGATCCGAGGTGCAGGTCGAAGGGGGGACCTATCGTCAAAATGGCCGGTCGATGACCTTCAAGGAAGTCGCGGCGAAGATCTCCGAGAGCCAGCTCGAGCCGGTCGTTGGGCAGGCTTCGGTCTCCCCGGAGGGCTCGACCAACGCCTTCGGCGTCCACATCGCGGACGTCGAGGTCGACCCCGAGACCGGCAAGGTGACGGTCCTGCGCTACACCTCCATCCAGGATGCCGGCAAGGCGGTCCACCCGAGCTATGTCGAGGGCCAGATGCAGGGCGGCGCGGTCCAGGGGATCGGCTGGGCGCTGAATGAGGAGTACTTCTTCGACGATCGTGGCCAGATGCGCAACGCCAGCTTCCTCGACTACAGGATGCCGACCTGCCTGGACGTGCCGATGATCGAGACGATCATCGTCGAGGTGCCGAACCCGTCTCACCCCTACGGCGTGCGCGGGGTCGGCGAGACCCCGATCGTTGCCCCCCCCGCCACGATGGCCAACGCCATCCACAAGGCCGTCGGAGTCCGGATGTGTCGCCTCCCCATGTCGCCGCCGGCGCTTTGGAAGGCGATCTCGGAAAGGGCCTGAATCGAGGAGGCGGCTCATGCCGGTCATTTTCATCCCGACCCAGTGGCGCGACCTGACGGGCGGCGTGTCGCGCGTGGAAGTCGAGGGGGGAGACGTCCGCGAGGCGGTGGACGCCCTGGAACTCCGCTTCCCAGGCGTGAAACGACGCCTCTGCCGGGGTGATGCCCTCGCGCCGGGCCTCCAGGTCTGCGTCGACGACGTCATGACTCCGCGCGGCCTACGCGTGGCCTTGCGGCCCGCCAGCGAAGTCCATTTCCTGCCGGTCATCGGCGGCGGCTGACACACAGTGGACCACGGCCACGATCACCAGGCCGTCCCGTATGGCGGCCGACGGCGGCAACTACCGAGCGTCCCGCTCAGCAAACGTGGGAGAGGCGGGTCGCACGGACCGTCCTGTCCGGCACTCGGCTCGATTCCGACGCCTCCGGGAGGAACCCCAGGAATCGGGCGAATCGGCGCTGCCGTTGGCTCGCGTACCAGGTCTGCTGCGCCTGATTCCTGGTCCGTCTCGCTCGGGTCCCGTCCATCGTCACGCCCTCCCATGATCACCACAACGCGGTGGAACCGACTCCAGGATGCCCCTTGCAGATCACTACGCGGTCATATCGAAAATAGGACACCGATCCGGAAAAATCCTCAGATCGTCCCGTCCGGCCTCCCTTGTTCGCGACGGCCGTCCAATCCGGGCGACCGTCACCCCAAATTCGATTGCTTTGCGCCCGACCATGTCAGATAACTATCGCCTCGTGACTCCCTCATGTCAGTCATGCCATAGGTTTTGATCAAGGGCCGTCTCCTTCGGCACCGATTCCGACGCCGGGGACTGTCGCGACCACCCGACCATAGCAAGAACAGGAGGCGCGACATGGGCCGCCGGAGCGAAACGAGGGACGGGCTCAGGAATCGCCTGGAATCTTTCTTCCTGACCCATTTCCATCGGCTGGTCTGGTATCCCATCCAGGCGATCGGGTTCCTCCGCGCGCTCGCCAACAGGTTCCTGATCAACCTGGCGATCGGCAAGACGAAGACTCGGCCCTTCGCACTCAGCACGAAGTCGCCCTACACCTCGTGGGATTCGCTGACCGACCGGACGTATAGTGCGCGTCACCTCCCCCCGGCCATGCCGAAGGGCGGAGCCCTCCCCCCAGTCGAAGACGTGGTGGAACTGTTCCGACGCCCCGCGGGCGGGATGGTGGAGTCGGAGAAGTCCACCGTCCTCTTCTCGTACTTCGCCCAATGGTTCACCGATGGTTTCCTCCGCTCCGACTACAAGGACCCGCTCAAGAACACGTCCAACCACGAAATCGACCTCAGCAACCTCTACGGATTGAGGGCCGAGCACACGATCATCCTGCGGTCGCACGTGGGTGGGAAGTTCAGATCCCAGATCATCAAGGGTGAAGAGTACCCCCCCTTCTATTATCGAGACGGCCGCCCGGATCCGGACTTCCTCCCCCTGTCGATGACCCATCTCCTGCCCCGGTTCGAGGCGGTCCTCGGCAGGACGCCGCTGGACGAGGCCTTGTTTGCCGTGGGAGGAGATCGGGTCAACTCGCATGCCGGTTTCCTGGCGATGAACGTCCTGTTCTTCCGCGAGCACAACCGAATCTGTGACGTACTCAAGCGCCACATGAATCCCCCGATGGACGACGAGCAACTCTTCCAGACCGCGCGGAACGTCCTGATCGTGCTGCTGATCAAGATCGTAATCGAGGAGTACATCAACCACATCACCCCCTATCACTTCCAGTTCCGCCTCCAGCCGGCCGCCTTCGAGGGAACGCGGTGGTATCGCCAGAACTGGATGGCCATCGAGTTTAATTTGCTCTATCGCTGGCACGGCCTCGTCCCCGACACCTACCGGATCGGAGGGCGCGACATCCCATTGGCCAGGACGGATTTCCACAATCAGCCGCTCCTCGACCGCGGTCTGGGGGGCTTCTTCGAGGACGCATCACGGCAGCCGGCCGGTCGGATCGGCCTGTTCAATACCCCCGAGCCGATCATAGAGGTGGAGAAGAAGAGCATCGAACTCGGCCGGCTGGCGAGGCTGGAGACTTACAACGCGTACCGGAAGCTCTGCAAGTTCCCCGAGGTCACGAGCTTCGACCAGATCTCGGGCGATCGACGGGTCCAGGACGCGTTGAAGGACCTCTACCAGAGCGTGGACCGCATCGAGTACTACCCCGGGATCTTCGCCGAGGACATTCGTGCGAACTCGGCCCTGCCTTCATTGATCGGCCGGCTCGTGGGGGTGGATGCCTTCTCGCAGGCGCTGACCAACCCCTTACTGGCCTCGAACATCTACAACGATCTGACCTTTACCCCCGCGGGGCTGGAGATCATCGAGACGACGGAGACCCTGTCAGACATCCTCCACCGCAACCTCCCGGCGGGCGGCCCACGCTTCGAGCTCAGCATGGAGCGGATACGGACCGACCATCACCTCCCGGCGGCGAGCGGCGGGATGAGTTGACCGGTGCGAGACGGCCTACGGTGGCATTACGACCTGGGGATGTCGATCCCCCCCGGCGCGGGACTGCGGGGAAAGTCCGCGAGTGTCGGCTCGCGCCGTGGGACCCGGTTCAGCTCGTGCCGACGTGCGGAGAGGGCCTCGTAGATCACCTTGCGGGCCCGGTTGATCGCGCCGAGGGGGCGATGCTCCGGGAGGGCGTGCCAGGGGGTGAAGGAGAGGTTCTCGCCCAAGGCCCTCCCCTCCGGGGTGTCGGAGACCTGCGGCGGGATCCGGATCGTGGCGACCTTGCGATACGGGGAAGTCGCCTCGTCCCAGCCGACGGTCGGGTCCTCGATCGGCATCGCGATCGGGTCGGCCTGGACCTGGACGAGGAAGTCGAAGTGGGCCTCTCGGGACGCCAGGTGGGAGGACAGTGCCTCGCGGAGCTTGTCCCCTGAACGCGAGGGGGTCGGGGGCGGCACGAGCGTCAGGTCCGGCCGGCAGGAGTACCGGACCGCCAGTCGTCCCAGGCGGAAGGGGGTCTGGCTCCAGTACTGGATTCGGAGCGGGCTGTCGGGCTTCTTGGCCATGGCCGCCCGGAGCCCCTTCCAGGGCGGGTGCGGCGAGACGAGCACCCGGAGCACGAACCCGATGCGAGACCACCGCGATCGCCTGGCCTCGAGCAGGGCTTCCGAGAACGGGACATAATCGGCGAGGTCGCGGAGGATGAAGACCGGGTGGTCGGCCATCACGAAGTCCTGGGTCTGCTCCCCCTTCTCGGCCTCCAGCAGCTTCTCGCCTTCGACGCCCACGAGCTTGATCGCCATCCCGTGGATGTCCCCCTTGCGGTCGTCCCAGTGTCGTCCGTTGGAGAAGCGGATCAGCGCGGGGAAGGTCCGGCCCTCGCGGAGCACCCCGTGCCTCATCTCCTCGGGCAGGTCGGGCGGGACGACGAATTCCGCCCTGATGCAGCCGTGGTGCTTCGGATGCTGCGCGCGGCGGACGGGCCGCGCCGTCGTGTCGAGCAGGGCCAGGGAGACCGCCAGGACCCGCGCGATCAGGCCATCCTCGCCCGTCGCGGGCCGTTCCTCGCCGAGGCCCAACGGCTCCTGCACGTCGCTCATGTCGGACTCCTCGTGCGGACGCGACCCGGGCGCGGGGGTCAGGCGGACGGGAAGCCGGGTACGAGGCAGGCGACCATCCGGACCGGGTCCTTGATGTTCTGGCCCGCCATCCAGGCGTCCGCGCGGGCGACGAGCCCGCGGCCCTCGTCGCCGCCCGAGAGCGTGCCGAGCCGACGCCGGGCGGCGGCGGCGAAGAGCCCGAGGTGCTCGGCCTCGGCCCTGGCGAGGGCCTCGACCAGGAGCCGCCGGCATCGGGCCTCGTCGCCGCGGATCGAGCAGACGCCCGCCCGGATGAGGGTGGCCACCGCCTGGCCCCACGCCATCCTCTCGCGGTCGATCTGCCGGGCGAACCCCTCGGCGGCGCGCAGCAAGGGGCCGGAGTCCCGCGACTGGGCGGCCGCGGCCACGGCGCTGCGGCCGCGCAACTGGAGGACGTCGACCTTCACGTGCTGGATCCTCGGCAGGAGCGACGCCCGGATCTCCGGCCAGCTCCGTTCCGCCCGGCTCCAGGCGGCCTCGCCATCCCCTTCATAGAGGTCGATGTACGTGTTGCCGTAGTAGTGGGTCAGGTGCTGGACGTGGAAGCCGTGCTGCGACCACTGGGCGATCGCCCCCTCGCCCAGGTCGCGGGCTTCGCCGGGCTGGTCGGCCGCCAGCCGGGCGAGGACGCCCGGGTACGTGCCCAGGGTCGATTCCATGTAGCGGTCGCCCCGCTCGCGGGCCTCCTGGTCCAGTGCCTGGAAGCGGCTCGACAACTCGGCGAATTCCCCCTGGTAGATGCGCGCCCAGAGCCCGAAGACCTGCGACGTGTCGAGCTCCCAGCCGACGCCGGTGCACTGTTCGCGGAAGAGCCGGGCGGCGCGGTCGAGGAGCTCCACGGCGGCCGGGAAGCGGCCCGCCATGTAGTCGGCGGCGCCCGCCGAGAGGGTGGCCATCCCGATGGCGTGCGGGTGGCCGACGCGGTTCGCGACCGACTGGGAGAGCGCGATCAGTCGCGCCGTCCGGCGCCGCGCGCTCCGGCCCCGGCATGCGGAATGGACCGCCTCCCATCCCAGGGCCAGGGCGATCCGGAAGGGCTCGCCGGCCCGGAGCGCGAGCCGGAGGCTCCGCGTCTGGAAGTACGAACCCTGGACGACGTCGACGACGCTGATCCCAACGGCGACGGCGCGGGCGGTGTCGACACAGGCGAGGTCGCCGGGCGCCACGTCCTCGGCCGCCCTCGGCCGGAAGCCCAGGCCGCGCACCGAAAGGATGATGCGCTCCTTCAAGAGCAGCATGAGGGCGTGGTTCGGCGTGGCGGGAGGGTGGAGGCCGACACGCGCGAGGACCTCGCGGAAGGCCGCCTGTCCCTCGTCGATATGGCCGCTGATGAGGAACTGGTACGCGGCGCGGGCTTGCAAGTCGTGGACCTCGGCGACGTCGGCACCCGCGGCGGCCTCCAGGAAAATCTTCGCGGCCTCGAAGCCCCGGCCGGCGTTGGCCAGGGCCTCGGCGAGCCGGACCCGGAGCGCCGGGCCCTCGGGGTCGGGGGGGGACCGCAGTTCGAGGACGCGGCGGTAGAGCTTGGCGGCGCGGTCGAAGGCGAGGGCCTCGACCGCGGCGGCGGCCGCCTGCGCGTAGTAGCGTCCAGCCTTCGCCGCATCCCCGGCCGCCTCGAGGTGGACGGCCAGGGTCTCGGGGTCGGCCCCCCCGGCCTGCTCCAGCTCGCGGGCGAGCAGGCGATGCCAGGCAATCCGATCTTCCGGCGAGAGCCGTCGCGTCACCGTCTCGCGGATGCGGTCGTGGTAGGCTTCGACCTCGTCGGGCGCATCCGGGCCGGAGCCCCGGACGAGGTTGCTGGCCCTCAGCAAGGCCAGCGCCGCGAACCCGTCGGCGCCCAGCCCGGCGGCGCGGCTGGCGGTGTCGTGGCGGATCGGACGGCCCGCCATGGAGATCGCCTCCAGGAGTCGCCGCGGCTCGCGAGGGAGCTCCCGGATGCGCCTCCAGAGCACCTCTTCGAGGCAGGCCGTCCCGGCGTCCTCGAGGCTGTCGGTGATCTCGCCCCCCTCGGTCAGATAGTGCGCGAGTTCGTAGACGAAATAGGGACTGCCGCTCGATTCGCGGGCGACCATCTCGACCAGGTTCTCGAGGACGGCACCGTTGGCGCCCAGGAGGAGCCGCGCCAGGTCGCGGGCCTCCCCGGGGGTCAACGCTTCGACCACGACCTCGCGACGCTCGAAGCCCGGGGACTCATCCTCGCCGGGCTCCAGCAATCGGAGCAGGCAGGGGCTCGCATCCTCGTGCTCGCTCCGGTAGCAGCAGAGGAGCAGCAGGGCGGGCGCGTCGGGGGGGCGCAGCAGGTCGGAGAGGAGGTCTGCGCTGTCGAGGTCGCCCCAGTGGAGGTCGTCGATCGAGAGGACCAGCGGCTTCCGGTCCGCGATCCTGGCCAGCAGCTCCCTCAGCGCGGCGAAGGCCCTACGCCTCAGTTCCTGCTTGTCGGGCGACTCGAAGGGGCGTTGCGGGGCCCCTGCGACGGCCTCGACCCGCCTGAGGACGGGGAAGACCCGCGCCAGCGTCGCGATGTCGCGCGGCAGGAGGGCCTCGGCCTCCAGTCGGCCCAGGCGGCGCAGATAGTGACTCAACGAGTCGATCAGCGCGTCGAGTGCCTTGTAGGCGACCGATTCCTGCTCGAAGCATCGGCCCTGCAAGATGACGACGCCCCCGCGCCCGGCGAGCTCCGCGAGGAAGCGATGGACCAGTGCGCTCTTGCCCGCGCCGGACCGACCGTGGACGAAGGCGGCCGTCGCACGCCCCCGCCGGGTCGACTCGAACGCCTCGCCGAGGGCGGTCAGGTGCGTCTCACGGCCGAGGAAGGGCCGACCCTTCGGCGCGGGCGCCCACCGGGGGACCATCGACTCACCGGCGTCGCACCCCAGCCGCCGGAGCACCTCCTGCCCGGTCGGTCGGTCCTCCGGCGACCGGCGGAGCAGGTCGATGCAGAGCGCGCAGAGGTCGTCGGGCAGGCCTTCGGCCAGCGAGGCGGGATGCGGCGGGTCGGCCATCTGCTTCTCGGCCATCACCCCGAGCCGCGTCCCGTTGAACGGCAGCCCGCCCGTCATCACCCGGTAGAGCATCACCCCGACGCTGTACCAATCGCTGGCCGGGGTCAGGGGCAGGCCAGCCGCCTGCTCCGGCGACATGTACGCGATCGTCCCGACGACGTGGTGCTCCGTCTCCTGGAGGTCGCCCTCGCTCCTCAGTTCCGTGCTCAGGCCGAGGTCGAGCACGACGACGCGCCCCGTCCACTCCACCATGACGTTGGAAGGCTTGATGTCTCGATGCAGCTTGCCCATCGCGTGGAGCGCCACCAGGGCCCCGGCGAGCTGACGCAGGGCCGACCGCAGGTGGCGGATATCCAAACCGGGTGGGCCCTCCAGCCCCCGATCGGCCGGCTCGGGCTGGAGCAACGTGGTGACGGACGAGTCGGCTTCCGTCGTGCCCCCCGAGATTTTGTCCGCCTCCGGCGGCTTGCTGACGTCGGCCCAGGTGCTCGGCACCGCCGCGTATTCCGTGCTGTCCGGGTCCACCCGGTCCCCCATCGGATGGAACGTCCCGGTCTCTGCAAGCCCGCCTCCCTTCCCGTCCGCACGGCGGTCCGGGCGGACATGATGCAGGAAGTCGGTCCCCTCGACGAGCTCCATGGTGAAAAACCACCGGTCTCCCTCCGAGAAGAGCTCCCAGAGGCGGACGAGGTTGGGATGCACCACCTCCTCGAGTGCGCGAAATTCCTTCTTGAATCGGTAGAGGGTGGAGGGGTTGAAATGCTGGATGGTCTTGAGGGCGACGACCAGGTCGCGCTTGCGGTCGAAGGCTTCGTAGACAACCCCCATGCCCCCGGCCCCGAGCCGCCTCCGGACTTCGAAGCGGTCGGTCCCGGTGAATTCGTCCGGGGCGGAAGGGTTCATCGCTCGGTCCTCGTCTGCCAGCCGGTGGGGCCTCGCGTCCTCGGGCCGCGCCTCTACGCCGTTATTTCGATCATCCTCGCAGCCGTTCGTTCCTGACGCAACCGAATATTTCGATACGGAACGATCGCGCCGCGCGCCGGCGCGCCGGTCCGATACTGGTGGCTGCTCCGTCAAAGGCGGGGACGACCCCATCGACGCCGGGACGGGCGCCGGGTGGACGACATCGGCCGTCCCGGTTGAATCGCGAGCGGGACGATCGTCGTCCGCGCCGGGCAGGTGTCAGAGCGGCTCGGAGCGAGGGGAGTCGTTGGCCGAGACCCGGAGGTCACCGCGAATGAGCTGACAGCCGAGCAGTTCCACCACCGGAGCCTTGTGCAGCGGGTCTGCCTCCGAGTCGCCGGTGAGCGTGCAACAGCCGTCGCCCTTCCAGACCTCGCCGTTCGTGACCACCCACTGGGTCTCGAGCAGCTCGGCCAGCGACGGTGGTGCATCCTTCGTCGGGCTGGGGATCACCCGCAAGGTGAGGTAGTCCAAGGTGGGGGAATAGGGCCCATCGGGTCGTTCTGCCACCTTCATCGAGCCCGAGGCGAGCAGGAGGCCCGCCGGTCGTTCCAGGGTCGCACGGAAGTCGGGGCCGCCGCCGATGTCGATCGCCGCGATCTTCTTCGGGAACCCGCCCATCTCACGGCCGGCCGCCATCGCCACGTCGGTCGTCACATAGAGGTAGGCACCATATTTGACGCTCCTCTGCTTGTAGACCGCGTCCAGGAAGAGGACGACCTCGGAATACGGCCCCAGGGTACTCTCCGGATAGGTCGCGAAGACCAGCCCCGCGGTCGGCGGGTCGGCGAGCTCGGCGTGTTCGGGCAAGAGACGGGCCGCCGACGCGCCATCGGTGACGTACTGAAAAATCATCATACGCGCGCCCCTGTAGACGTAGGGCGGCTTCGGGTAGAGGGGCCCATCCGATGGCATCGAGAAGCCGAGGGATTCCTTCGTCAGAGTGCCTTGCAAGCCCATGCGTTCCTCCCGGGGTGGTTGGGTGCCGAGAACGGTAGAGCCGGGCCGGACCGCCTGATGGGAAGCTCGCCTCCTCATTCACCGCCACGGACCATGGCAGAGTCGGTCGAGTCTGTCATGGTGCAGTTCGGGCGCGAGACGGAGAGCCTAGGCTCTATGATTACATGAGCGTCGCCCCGGGTCGCCAGTCTAAATAAAAACTTTCAAATGGGGAAGTGAATCAAGCCGCTTTCGCTCTTGGATCGACGGGACCCTCGACTTGGAAAGGGGGTTCCTGCCCCAGCCAGGCCAACACCTCCTCCAGTAATTCCCCCAGGTCCCGACACCGATGATTCCGCGTGATGTTCCCATGCAGGTGACACCAGACCCGCTCGATACGGTTCAGCTCAGGGGAATAGGCAGGGAGCAAGTGGACCTCCCACTTCCAGAGATACTCGATCACCTCCGGGCTGGTATGACAGCTCGCGTTGTCGCAGATCACGTGGACCTCCTTGTACCGCCGCCGCCGCCTCAACTCGTCCAGGTGCTCGAGCAACAGCGCCCCGTCACGCCCCCGCTTCGGGGCGGCCTCGGTGACGAACACCTGCCCGGTCCGCCGCGGGATCGACCTGGACAGGTGGCGCTCCGTGTTGGTGCCCGGCGTCACGACCTCCGCCTGCTCCCCCTTGGGCATCCACATCCGCCCGATCTCGGGGTCGGTGTGGACCTCGACCTTGTCCTGCCAGACGGCCGTCTCGTCCTCCGGCAGGCCTTCCAGGAGCCCCCGCAGCTCGGCCAACTTGGCCCGCCTCTGCTCCTCGTCCGGCGTGAGGACCGGCCGGGGTCGACGGTAGACGAGCTGGCCGCGATGGAGCCAGCGGCGGACCGTCTCCCGGCCGACGCGGGCCCCTTCCCGCTCGCGGAGCAGCGGGGCCAGCAGGGCGCAGGACCAGCGGCTGCGGAGCAAGCCGAAGTCGCCGGGGGTCGTGGTGGTCACCCAGGGGACGAGGAGGGCGACCCATCCCAGTCCGAGGCGAACGGGGCGGCCTCGCTTCCTCCCGGTCCGCCCCGCGATCCCCTCGGCCTGGAACCGCTTGGGCCAGCGGTCGACGGCGCGGGAGCTCCAGAAGAGCATGGCCTCGACGGTGTCCCAGGTATGGCCCCCGGCCAGAAGGAGGAGGATGTGGGCGCGGGACCGAAGTTCAGGGTCGGGGTCCTTGCGATGGATCGTCAACCGCTCGGTGTGTCGCGCGGAGGTCAGGGGGAGCATGGCCATCGGGTCGCGTTCGTCCGTGGTGGTCCGTCGGTGGAGCCCTCTCCCGGAATTAGAGGGACGCGGTCACTTTCCCTTTGGAGGGGAGCGATTTAGCGTTTCCGGTCGCTCGCCTGCCGCTTTCACGGGCCGCCGAGCCGCGGATGCGCCAGCTTCCGGGATTTCGGTCGGCGGCTGTTCCTGCATGGGTCTCGGTGCGGAGTCCGGCTCGAGATCATAGGAGCCCCGCCACTCCCACTCATCCTCGTCCACCGATGAGGCTGGCGAGGGAATCGCGACATCGGGAATTCGAATCCTGCGGCGACAACCGGGGCAGCGACCGCTCGTGCCCGGGGCCAGGCCCGTCGCCTTGAGCCGACTGCCGCAAGGGCAGACCAGGACCGTGACGCCCATACAGGAGGACTCGCTCGTCATGATTCATGATTGCTCGACCCGACGTTCGACCATTGTAAGAAAGAAGTCGTCTCGGTTTCAAGGACAAAAGTCAGAGGCCGGGCTCGCGACGCCTGGCCGCGATCCGCACCCCCCCGATGGACCGGGCCATCTCCCGTCGTCGGCCGACGCGGAGGCGGCCGCAGGGTCACTTCGCCATTATCAGGTAGGGGCGGACGCGGTCGGCCAGGAGCTTATAGCCCTCGGCATTGAAGTGCAGCTTGTCGGCGAGAAACAGCTCGTCACGCGCCCGGCCGTCGGGATCCAGGCTGATTTCGTAGGCGTCCACGTAGCTGACGCGGGGCATGCCAAGGGCGAGCTTGCGGATCTTCCTGTTCAGGGCGCGGTACTTGTCGCTCTCGCCCCAACGCGCCGGTGCCGGGCTTACGGGGATGTAGACGATCTCGGCTTTCGGCAGGCGATCGTGGACCACACGGACGAAGTCGGCGAAGTCGGCCGCGACCTGCTCGGGCAGCCGGCCGGCGTGGATATCGTTGCCGCCGGCGCGGAGGAATATCTGCCGGGGCGCGTGGGGGAAGATGATGCGGTCGGCGAAGTGCGTGGTGTCGACGATCTCGGACCCGCCGAAGCCGCGATTGACGACCTTGTGATCGGGGAAGTCCTCGGGAAGCGTCTTCCACAGCCGGATCGTCGAGGACCCGACGAACAGGACCCCGCCCTTGGGCGGCGGGCTTGTGCGGTCGGCCGCCTCGTAGGCCGCGATCTCCGCCTCCCACCGGGAGAAGTCGTGTTGGGCGGCGGCCGAGCGTCCCGACGCCTCCTGGTCCGGGCGTCGGGCTGGGCCGGGGCCTTGTAGGACAAGGACTTCAGCAGCACGGCTGCGCGGCGGCGCCGAGGGCGGCTCGGCCGCCAGACAGAGGGTGCCGCAAGCAGCGGCCAATCCGACGAAGTTGAGTCTTTTCATGCTTGCCACCTGGAAGGGGATTGTCACGACGAGAGGACGCCCATTGGACGGTGGCGAGCCGGGTCGGTCAAGTAGGCAAAGGGGATGAGGCAGCCGGTCGATCGTCCGCCCGCCGGATTGACCCTTCTCCCGGGAGTGACGAGACTGGGATTCGGTCAGCCCTTCACAGATTCTGGGGCGACTCTTCCGAGGGGGAAAGACCTCGGGATGGCCTGCACCCGGTCGCCCGGACTACGATCGACGAGACCCTTACCTCCTTAGCCTCGGTGGATGAGCCTCCGGATGGCTCGACATCTTGACTTCCCCCTTCGACGGAGTGGCATCTCTCATGATCGGCAAGATGAATCGACGTGACTTCGCCCTCGCCGGTACGGCCGCCGGCCTGGCCGCGGCCTCGGGCGTGCTGGCCGCAGAGGACGCGGCCCCGGCCCCGGCCGTGCACGCGAGGAAGGCCGTGAAGCCGGTCGTGGTGGCCTCGGCGAACGGGAACGTCTTCAAGAACGGGGGGAAGGAGACCTGCGTCGAGAAGGCGTTTCGGATGATCACCGAAGGGGGAGACGTCCTCGATGCTCTGATCGCCGGGGTGAACATCCTCGAACTCGACCCCGAGGAAGACGGCGTCGGCTTCGGCGGCCTGCCGAATGCCGACGGGGTCGTGCAGCTCGACTCCTGCTGCATGCACGGCCCCAGGAAGCGCGCCGGGGGCGTGGCGGCCCTCGAAGGGGTGCGTAACCCCTCTGTGGTGGCCAAGGCGGTGATGGAGGCCACGGACCATCATCTACTCGTCGGCGACGATGCGCGGCGATTCGCGCGGAGCATGGGCTTCAAGATCGAGGATGACCTCAATACCGAGAGGTCCCGGAAGCTCTGGCTGGAATGGAAGCGGAGGGTCGACCCGGAGCACTACCTCGACCCCGCCCGGCGCGCCGAGGCGGGGCACAAGGCGGTCCTCCAGATGGTCCGGGAAGGGCTGATCGACCCGGACCATTACTGGGGGACGGTCAACTGCAACGGGATCGGCCCGAAGGGAGAGCTCTGCGGCGTCACGACGACGAGCGGCCTGGCCTGGAAGATCCCCGGGCGCGTGGGAGACTCGCCGATCCTGGGCGCGGGGCTGTACGTCGACGGCGCCGTCGGGGCCGCCGGCTCGACCGGTCGCGGCGAGGCGAATCTCTATAACCTGAGCTCCTTCCTGATCGTCGAGGAGCTCAGACGGGGCCAACATCCCAAGGACGCGGGGATGGCCGCGTTGAAGAGGATCAGGGACAACACGGTCGAGAAGCGGCTGCTCGACGACAAGGGCGACCCGAACTTCAACGTCAGCTTCTACATCGTCGATGCCGCTGGCCGTTACGCCGGCGTGTCGATGCGCGTCGGGACGTATGCGGTCTGCACCGAGGACGGCCCGCGAACGCTCCCGACGGAACCTCTCTTGTCGTGAACGCCGATGGGCTGGTTCACGGTGAACCAGGGCGGTTTGCGTCTCGAAGGCGGATGCCCCTCACCCGCCCTCCGGGCACCCTCTCCCGGGGGGAGAGGGAGATTTTTCACGGATGAAACGGCCCTTTCCGGCTCCGGCGAACTCGGGGCTTGAACCGCGCCGTATACTCATCCGGATGCGCGGGACCGAGCCGAGGGCCATCGCTTCAGACTCCTTCACTCCACCGAGGGCCACGTCGAAGATCATGGAAACTGCCAAGCTCGCGCTGGAAGACGGCACGGTCTTCACGGGGAGGGCGTTCGGTGCCCGGGGTGAGGCCGACGGCGAGGTCGTCTTCAACACGAGCATGACCGGGTATCAGGAGATCCTCACGGATCCCTCCTATCACGGGCAGATCGTGGCGATGACCTACCCGCAGATCGGCAACTACGGGGTCAACGCCGAGGACGCCGAGAGCCGACGCCCGTGGGTCCGCGGGTTTGTCGTCCGCGAGCTGAGCCGCCTGGTCAGCAACCACCGCGCCGCCGGCTCGCTCGACGCCTACCTGGCCGAGCACGACGTGATGGGCATCGAGGGGATTGATACCCGCGCCCTGGTCCGTCTCACGCGCGAGCGGGGGGCGATGAAAGGGATCGTCTCGACGACCGATCTCGACGACTCCCGCCTGGTCGCCAAGGCGCAGGCCAGCCCCGGCCTGGTCGGTCGCGACCTGGTGAGCGAGGTGATGCCCGGCGGGGCGAGCACCTGGGAACCGGGCTTCGAGAGCCGGTTCGCCGCGCACTCCGCGGATCCGACCGCGAGCGACTCGACGGCGGCGCGGAGGCCGCACGTGGTCGCGCTCGACTTCGGCATGAAGTGGAACATCCCCCGCCACCTCGTGGAATGCGGCTGCCGGGTCACGGTCGTCCCGGGGGCGACCCCACCGGAGGCGATCCTGGAGCACACGCCCGACGGCATCTTCATCTCGAACGGGCCCGGCGACCCCCGCCCGCTCGCCGAGGCGACCGCCACGCTCAAGACCCTGGTCCGGTCCGCCGCCGAGGCGCGCGGCATCCCGATCTTCGGGATCTGCCTGGGCCATCAGCTCCTGGGGCAGGCCTTCGGGGCGCGCACGTTCAAGCTCAAATTCGGCCACCGAGGGGCGAACCACCCCGTCCGCAACGAACGCACCGGCAAGGTCGAGATCACCACGCAGAACCACGGCTTCGCCGTCGATCCCGCCACGCTTCCCCCCGACGTCAAGCCGAGCCACATCAACCTCAACGACCAGACCCTCGAGGGCCTCCGCCACGCCCGTTTGCCCATCTTCGGCGTCCAGTACCACCCCGAGGCCTCCGCCGGCCCGCACGATAGCCAGTATCTCTTCGCCGAATTCCGACGCCTGATGCCCTGAGGTGCCATCCCCGGACGTCCTCAGCCCGTCCCCTGGGTCGTCTCCTCGACGATCAGATCGACGACGTCCTCGAAGAGGTTCGCACGAGCGTAGGCGTCGCGCTGCCGTTTGGCACCGTTGCCCCGTGCCAGGGTGTCGCGGACGATCTCCTTGACTTCGTCCCATTCGCCGCCCTCTTCCAGGCCGGGGCGGATGAAAGCGAGCAATCCCTCGATCGCCTGCGCCGCGGGGACGGCACGACGGGCATGGACGTCGATCAGCTCGCCGTCGAGCCCGAAGCGGGAGGCGCGCCACTTGGCGGCCCGGAGCAGCTCGGGACGGACCGGCTCGATCGGCTCGCCGCGCCGATGCAGTTCGTGGCAGGTCCACGCCAGGGCTCGCGAGATTCCGGCCACCATCACGGCCTCGTCGACGGTCATGCAGACGTCGCAGACCCGGAACTCCAGCGTCTCGAAATGCGACGACGGGCGGATGTCCCAGTAGATCTTCGACGCGTCCTCGAGGCTCCCGGTGGCCACGAGCGCCTCGATCAGGTCGTCGTACTCGGCGCGGGACGCGAAGGGCAGTGGGGTCCCCGTCGTCGGGAAGCGCTGGAAGAGCTCGGTCCGATAGCTGGCGTAGCCCGTGTCGATCCCCAGCCAGAATGGCGAGTTCGCGGTCAGGGCGAGCATCGCGGCCAGCCAGGGCCGGGCGCGATTCATCACCTGGATCGCGGCCTCGCGGTCGGCGATCCCGACGTGGACGTGGCAGCCGAAGATGATCTGCTCGCGTGCCAGCTGCTGGTAGTCGGCGGCGATCCCGTAGTAGCGCGGCTTGGGGGTGAGCGTCTGGTCTTCCCAGTGCGAGAACGGGTGGGTGCCGGCCGAGGCGATCCGGCTGCCGTCACGCTCGGCCGCCGCGATCACCTCGCGACGGAGCCGGACGAGCTGGGCCCTGGCCTCCGACAAGGACCGGCAGACGGGCGTGCCGATCTCGATCTGCGACTGATACAGCTCGTTCGTCACCTCGTCGCCGACTGCCTCCTGCGCCTTCGGCAGGATGCGCCCCACGCGCTGGCGAAGCTCGCGCGTCGTCGGGTTGACGATCTGATATTCCTCTTCGACGCCGATCGTGAAGTCTGCGATACGCGATGTCACGTGCGATGACCCTCCGTGCCGACCGACCGCGGCCGTGGCCCGCTGAGGGACACGGTCTCTCCCGGTTCCGCTGCAAACCCGGAGCCGAGACGCCCCCGAACGGATTTCGGCACGGCCGCAGTCCTCCAAGGAGAGGATGATGGGGTCTGCCGTGCGTCGGGCGAGGACGGACCGATCTCCATCCATGCGGGAGCGCCCATGAAATTACCTCCACGCCCGAGTCCGGCCATTGTCCGATCGCAAATCGCGGCATAAGATTAAGTTATGGGTGCTGAAGCCGGACGGTTTCGGTCCGCGTCACGTCCCGCGTCGGGGTCAAGGCCGCGAAATGACGTCGCGGCCATTCAAGAGAGGGGCCATGAAAGCCGAACTCGTGCCCATCAACGGTGACGCCCCGATCCCGATCACGAAAGACGTGACGGTCGTGGGACGTGGCCACTACTGCGACGTCCAGGTCGACCACCCCAGCCTCTCGAAGCGGCACTGCGTGCTGGTCAAGACGGACGGGCTGCTCGTGGTCCGCGATCTGGCGAGCACCAATGGGACCAAGGTCAAGGGGCAGAAGATCCGCTGGGGAGCGCTCTTGCCCAACGACCGGATCGCGTTCGGCACCTACAAGATCAGGGTCTACCTCGGGCCGGATGACGCCCCCGGGCCCTCGGAGCTGGCGAGGTGGGGGGAGGTCGAGGCGAGCCCCCTCGCCGGCGTCGCCGGAGCCGTCCCGATAGAGAGGCCGAAAAGGCCGACAAGACCGGCCGCGCCCGAGCCGATCGAGTCCGACATCGTAGATCAGGACCCGGACGATTCGGGCTCCGAAGACGGCTCGAATGCCGTCATCGGGCTCGAGGACCTGGTGATTGATCTCGATTGAGGTGGGCGAGACCCGACGTTGCGAGGGTCAACGGGCCGAACGCACGCCCCGGGCTTCGTCGCCGGGAGCATGCGTTCGACCGGGTGCGGGCGTGCGTTCTCGGGGCGAGAGGAACCGGTGGGCCCCGGTCCCTTGCCTTCGGGTGAGTCCTCAGACGCCGTCGACCCGAGGGCGACGCAAATCGCGCCGAAGCGGCGGCGGGTTGAGGTGTTCGAGCTGACGGGCGTCCTGGGGTTCCAGTCGGCTCGCCTGCCGATTCTCGCGCTGAATGGCCTCGTACACCTCTTGGCGGTGTACCGAGATCTCGATGGGGGCCGCGATCCCCAATCGGACCTTATCGCCCCGGATATCCACCACGGTGATGACGATGTCATCGCCGATGATGATACTTTCGTCGCGGTGTCGGGACAGGACCAGCATCTTCGGGCTCCTTCCTCCTGCCAACGAGACCCGTGACCGTCCGTGATCACGTTGCCCGGGCGCTCGGTTACCACGACGGTGCTCAGGATGGGACGTCGAAGGTGTCGCTGACGCTGCATCGAATCACGCCGTCGCGCGGAGCGCCGACGGACCGGGCAGCAGGGTGGGCGCCGGGGCCTGACCATCGAGGGGGTACCGCACCGCATAGCGACTCGAGGTCAACACCATCTGGCGGCCGAGCCGGCGGACGGGGTTGAACACCAAGGGCCCCTGGAGGTTGACCGTCAGGCCTCCCCCCTCGCCGCGGTTGAGGATCACGTAGACGAGCGCCGAACGCTCCTCGTCCAACTCCAACGCCGCCCGGTCGCCCGGACGGAGTTCCACCCGATAATCGCTGACCGCCAGGGGGGGGGCGACCAGCCCGAAGGCCAACTCCGGCGCGGTCACGCTTTGCAACCACGAGAGGCCGGCCACGATCGGGTCGGGGAGGTGGACAAACTGCGTGAACGAACGGAACCCGACCAGGCCCTCCGGAATGCGGATCAGCTCCGATTCGGAAGCCACGATCAGGCCAAAGCGGGTCGTGACGATGTTCACTTCCTGTTTACCTCCTTGAACGTCGGGCTCGGGCATCGCCTTCGTCCGGCGCGATGCCCGGCGTCTCCAACCAGACCGGGCCAATCCTCCCGGGCCAATCATCGGCCGAGGGGGACCATAGCGGCTCGTTCAAGGTCATCGAACGCAGCCACGACGCATCATGCGGACTCTCCCCACCCCGACCCAGCGGCTCCCACCGGAGGTCCCGAAGCGGGTTTGACCGACCCTTATATCGTCCCGGGCCCGCGGGGACGCCCACTCGCGTCGGGCGGAAATGACGGGGCGACGCCCTGTTGCGATGGCTGCGACAATCGCTCCGTTCGTAGGGGCGAGGGGCCCAGACGGCCCGCGCCGTTTCAGCCGCCCGCCGCGGCGACCGTCACGCGCGGCGGCTCGGCGAAATCGAGCCAGAGCCGCTCGTCGATGGCCGCATCCGGGCGGCCATCGTGGATCATGACGCGGTATCGGAAGACGGTCGGAGAATCGGCGGAGATGGTAACCTTGGTGTCGTAACCGGGCACGTAAGAGAAGAAGGGGAGCCTGGTCGGGTGGATCCGCGCGACCGTCGGGGTGTTGAGGTTCTTCGGGTGGTCGAGGATCATGGCGCCGCCGTAACGGTCCGAGCCGTCGGCGACCGGGCCGGTGAGGTCGACCCACCGCGCCGGCTTCTGATCGCCCCGGCTGCGGTCCAGGCCGGCGCTGGTCAGGACGTCGAGCTTCCCCTTGACGAAGGGCTCCGGCCCGCGATAGGCCATGCCCCCGTAGCGGTACGGTTGCACTTGCAGCGGTTCGCCGATCGCCTGTTGTGTCGAGGTCAGGTCGAACAGCCAGTAGGGAGAGCCCGGGATGTCGTACGCCTCGACGTCCCAGCGCTCGCGGAGGACGGGGACGGCCCCCTTCGCCTTATCCTTCGCCTCCCAGCGGTGCATGGCCACGATCCGGGCGGTGACGGGCCCGACGGACGTCTCGTCGAGGCGATCGAAGTGGATCTTGCCGCTGCCGGCGTGGATGTTCCAGAAATCGGGGTGGAGCGGGCCCACCTCCGTCTTGGCGTATGCCAGGAAGAACCCGCGGTGATGCGGGTGCGAGGACGAGAAGTCCCCCGTGATGGTCGCCCCCGAAGGCGTGAGTGCCGGGTGGAGGTAGGCGTCGCGGTGCTGGATCGGCCCGTAACCCGGGTTCGACACCGGCGCGGTGTTGTAGCGGAAGACCATCCGCTTTCCATGCCAGAGCTCGAGCGTACCGGACGTCTCATCCGAGAGCGACCAGGGGCTCGCCGATGTCTCCGGCCGGGTCGATTCCAGGCGAAACCTCCGCTCCGCGTCGGCCGGGGTCTCGCCCGCCAGGATCCAGGTCAATCGGATTTTCCCGTCGGTGGCATCCGGCACCCGCTCCGCCTGCGCGCCGATCGGCTCGCCGACCGGCGACCCGTCTCGCAGCTCCCGCAAGAACACGGGCTTGGGTCCATCGCCGAGCGCGGCGCGGAGCGGTTCGCCCAGGCGATCGCCCGACACCTCGACCCGCACCGGCGTGTCCTTGCGAGGGGTCCGACCCGCCTGTACCACCAGGACCAATGGTCCGGGGGGCGGGGGGTCGGCCGCCGCCCACACGGTCGTCGCGAGGAGTCCGAAGACGAGGATCACCGTCGACGAGGATGCGAGGTCCATGGATGCACCAGGCCGTTCTTTGCGGGTTCCGGGCAGTTCAGTCGACGCGGGCGGAGTCGGGCGGGCGTCTTGACCGGACGCACGCCAGGTCGGGACGCCCGCGATCGAGGGGGACCGTCGACGGCCCCTGGCGGGTGCGCTTCTCGGGCACCGCGAACGGGCCCTCGTGGACATCACGACCGGTAATTTTCCTCCAGCCCCCAGAGTCGCTGGAGTTGTCGGTCGCGCTTGCCTTGCTCGTAGCGGTAGATGCCGATCTCCTCGATCGTCTCCCCGTCCACGGGCATGTAAGCCTGCTGGCGTTGCTCGGAGTCGCGGAAGGCGGCCCGGATGTGGTCGGCACAAGCGTGGGCATAGGTCTTCAGCTCGAAGAAACTACCGACGCTCCAGGGGGCGGCGATCTTGTAGGTGGCCGGCTCGCGGCAGTCGGGCATCGAGCACCGGACGGTGGTCGTGGGCATGATGGGTCCTCGCGAGACAGGAAGAAGGCGTCGAGCAAGGAGAGGATCAAGGTGGTCGGTCCGGTTCAGTCGATTCGGGCGACGATCTCGCGCGTGACGTCGGCGGTCGAGGCGTGGCCGCCGATGTCGGCGGCGTGGGCCCGGCCGGATGCGAGCGCCCCGGCCACGGCGGCGTCGATCCGACGCGCCGCGTCTCGGGGGGCGGGGTCGTCGTGCGTGTCGGCCAGGTGATCCAGGAGCATGACGCCCGAGAGGATCGCGGCGAGGGGGTTGGCGATCCCCCGTCCCGCGATGTCGGGGGCGGTCCCGTGGCATGGCTGGAAGACCGCGTGCCGATCGCCCAGGTCGGCCGAAGGGGCGACCCCCAGCCCGCCGACCAGGCCGGCGGCGAGGTCGGAGAGGATGTCGCCGAAGAGGTTCTCGGTCACGAGCACGTCGAAC
>JAABUS010003928.1_pt1 | contig 22738 bp, 27 predicted proteins | sample 5560161 | NCBI WGS metagenome assembly JAABUS01 (sample SAMN10711885, study PRJNA513376) | rock metagenome | isolation source: Antarctica rocks | place: Antarctica: Victoria Land, Trio Nunatak nord | collected 2016-01-04
GTTTTACGCTTAGACCTGCCGCCGTTTAGCTACGAAGTTAGTATTTCTAACCCGAAGGGGCTTAGTGAACGGGAGCTAACCCGAAGGGGCTTAGCGGTGGCTCGGCAGGTCTGAGGGACTGAGGCAACTAAGCTCTTGAAATGGCGAGCCTTTTCCATCCCATCTTTTCGATGCCATATGTGCGCACTGGCACTTGGGGCATTGAGTGTTGACCGATAGACCTCTCAAAGAACGTAAGGGACGCATGCAACTTGATTGAGCTCACTTTGCCAGTCCTAGCAGCCGCGCAGCGCTCCGTTTTTGCTGGCGAGATCCGTGGTTCTTTTTGACATGAGCCTCCTCATCCGAACCCTGCGTAATGATGATTCAAGGCCGGGCAGCAAAGGCTTTCCTATTTGCCTTATGCTTTCTAGCATTTCTTTATAGTATCGTTCATTTTTTTTATACAAAGCATTTTCGTAGCAATATCAAGCTCGCCAATTTATTTGCCCTAAGCGACCTTTCTTATCTCGCTTCTGCTCAAGCTGTCACCTATCAAAACCTTTCGAGCTCTAATTTACGCGTTGACACAGGACAGACAGGCCCAGCCGTCGAAGAAGTGCATTATTACAATGATTAGTGGCCACTTGGGTTGGCGGTCTTAAAGCAGGGTCGTATCTTTGTTTGCTATACGCATGGGACATATGTCAGTAGTGGCCAGTCTCAAAATTCAAGATCTGTTGCGCAATAGGTGGAAGACTTCAATCTAACATACCACAGGCATACACACTCGGAGAGATGTCGAACACGACAGCTAAAGTCCCATACCCCAACCCAGCGATGAACAGCCCTCCTGGTGGCCTATCAACGGCATTCAATGGTATACCCTTTAGCTGTGCCCTCCAATAATACCTTCATTAGCGTTCAAGCCCCCTTTATTACACCAGACGATACCCTCTGGGTTCGGGACACTGGGAGACCTAGCACCAATGAGACCGAGGATGTCACAATACCATATGCCCAACCCGGAGGCCCGAAATTCGTTGCGATGAATCCAAACAACAAATCGGTCATCGCAACATACACTTTCCTCCCAAGTGTACACTACCCCGACTCACACATGAATGGCGTGCGCCTCGATATGCGGGCGAATGGCACTGCTTCCGGCAAAAGGATAGCCTACATTGTCGACAGCAGCAACGAAGGTCGTACAGGGCTCATCATGCTGGACGTTGGGACCCGAGGGTCATGACGTATGCTCAACCAGCACCCGTCTACCCTGCGGACTTTCGAGGATGTGCCATCATATCAAGGCAGTCCCTTCTACCAGCGAAGCCCTGGGATGCCCCTTACCAATGTCCAGGAAGGCCTTGACGGCATAGAGCTCTCCCTATATGGCGATACATTATACTACTCGCCTTCGACGAGTGACTATTTCTACAGCATAGAGACCCAGTACCTCCGTTCCAGCCCAGCAAACGACACACTCGCCGCTCAGCGTGCCTCAAACAGTGTCAAAAACCTCGGTCGGCGAGGTGGAAACGCCAATGGCTTCAGTGGCGATTCGAACGGTGCGATATACATGCTCATGCCGGAGCATAATGCTATCACTACAACACGACTACCCTCCAGGTCGAGAATTTCGTGCGCGATCCCAGAATCATCTGGCCTGATAGCTCGAAGGTGGGTTTCGATCGTTACATCTATTTCAACATCAATCAACTGCCATATCAGCCTGATTGGAACAACGGAACGGACCTGAGGCAACACCCGGGGTTGATTTTGAGAGCACCCCTGCCTAATAATGGGACCAAGAGGACTGTTTTGGGCGCTTGAATGGTAGCTCGTTGTCATGCATATAGGATAGTCCATAAAAATAATCATTCCGGAATTCTTAGCAGACTCTCCCATTCTAACCAACGTATTCATGGTATCCAGACTTTGGGACCAAGATCAATGATTCATACCAAACTTGGCGCATGAAGAAGAGTGGTAAGTCATCTAGCTCCAGTCTATGCTCGCCTCTGTAAAGCCTTTACGTTGAATTCATTTTTTGCTACATCTTTACTTCCAACAAGAGGCCCGAACTCCAAGAAGCAGAAATCAGCAATCCAAACAATGACACCCACACAAAGCAGTGCACGAGACAGCGACATCGAGAATAGAGGGTACACAATGTCTATACTACTGAATCCATATGCTATATGCTAATCTATGGGTATAATGCTCCTACTCATCGTGACAACCTCCGTATACATGAAAATTCAGCTTTCCTTCTTTTCTCCCATGTCTGTCTTCATCATCATCGGTCCATACACCAACCATACATGGACAAACTTCTCGTACAGCCTGTACTCTCGCGCCAACTTTGACGAGGAATGATGGTGGCGCCTCCTGGAGACAGCTTCTAGATTTCGGGTGCCGGAGATGAGGCGGCGGTAGAGATGGAGCTGGTGGTGTGAGGGTTCGAGAAGATGGTGCTTGAGGCCCTTGATAGGATTGTTGTAGGTCCCCCTTCGTGGCCTTCTTGCGAAGAAATTTTTTGCGCGCGGCGTCGTCAATGCCTTCGGCATTGGCGGCATCCTTCACAATCTCCGCTGCGCACACCCAGCCAGCGTCTCACGCCTCCCAAACCCATCATCAAGAACAACAAAGGGCCCGCGTCATGATCGTTGCTCGGTCTTGTGTCCCCCCACCCTCCCGGCAGTAACGTTCTTCTTCCCCCCCTCAATCCCAACATGGTCCAATACACCACTATCCAACGCATGCCAAACCGCCGGTCCCACCGCTCTCGCAAAATTGCTACTCTGCTCCAGCACATATTCCAAGCTAATCTCTCCGTACTTTCCAAACAATTGATCTTTCTTGTCCTGCGCGATATGGTTCCAGCCATGTAGGATGTAGGAGAGGCGCCAGTCGACCTGCCACGTATCTGACCCTGGGTAGTTTTGGAAGTGTTCGATGAAATCGGTCGTGTTGGTTGTGGGATGGTTGAGTATGATTGAGTTGTTGGACTCATGGCGGTCGTGGACGAGGTAGATGGTTTTGAGGTCGTCGTCTTCCCAGGAGTAAGGGAAGAACGTTTCTTGGGGCAGGCGGAGGATTTGGTGAGGTTGGTGGTGGAAGTCTGGCGTCATTGTTGTCATGAGGTGCACGGAATGCTTGGTCCAGGAGCCGTCGAATTCGAGGTCCATGAGTTTGAGGAATATTTTGTTGAATTTGTTGCCTTTTGTTGATAGGATGGCTGAAGGGCAGATCTCTCCGCCTAGTTGGGCGCCGAAGACGTTTTCGAAACCGGTTTTGAGGAACTGGTGAAGGGGTCGGAGGATGTAGGAGTCGTCGTCAAGGTAGATGCCGCCGTATTTTTCCAGTACGTCGATGCGGGTGAAGTCGGTTTTGTGGGCGATGTGGTCGATTAGGACGCCTTTGGATGTCTTTTTGGGGAGTTTGTGGTAATTAAACTTGACTGTTGGCAAACTTCGCACGGCTGAGGTCCAGGGGCTGGTGCTGGAGTCTAGCAGTTCGTCCATTTCTTCTGCTTCGACGTTGGTGTGGATGTATATGATTTCAGGCTGCATGTAGTAGTGTGCAGAATAGATGGCGAGGAACTCGCGGAAGCGTAGATCGAATGTCTCTTCGGTATCCAGCATGAAATGAACGAAGTGGATGATGTTTGGGATGGCATGAACGTGCCCGTCGGCACTTTGGGCATCATGAAATTCATGTTGGGCAGAGTGCGTGAGGTGTCGTGAAAACCGCAGAGCTTCTAATGATTTGAAGCTCCTGGGCATGACCTGGTGGACCATAAGGACAACGGAAACAAGGGTGAAGAAAAAGGCGGCTAGCGTCCATCTTGGGCTTAGATGCTTCTGCTTTGTGGTCGCGAATGGCTGCATTTTGAGGTAAGGTATCAAAGATCGATGAACATGAGAAGGAGTTTTCAGAAAGGCGAGAAAGGAAAGGCAGGCAGAGAAGAGGTGATGAAGCCAACAGTTTGTTCCATGAGATCGCTATGGGATTCCACCTAGCTATATTCCAACACACACCCATCCCTGCGCAGCTGTTGGTAAGACCGAGCCCACCACACTGTTGGTATCTGACACAAGCTAGAACTATTGGATTTAGTGCTGAGGCACTGAGCATGCCTGCGTCCTCGTCGTCTCGTTTCAGATTCTTTTGATGGTGCGGCGGCGATGTATGCTTGCAGCTTGCTCATCTCGCTCTGTCAAAACAGGGTGTTACATGGTAATAACTGTGCCTTCCCTTCAGCCACGGGAGTATACTCGTAAGCGACGAGAGCGGGACTAACAATAGAGTCGACTAATTTACTTTAGCTTCGTAAGTATCAAAGTCAGCTTGTTTTGTAAGAGACCCGGAAGACTACTCGTACCAACAGGAGTAAGGGCCATTCCATTAAGCTGACGAGCGACAGCTTTGAGCCATCTTCTTATCCAAAACGATAGCAACTAGCCGATGGTGCTGATGGAGGCATTCTTAATTCTCAGCATCCATCGTTATGTTGCATTATTGCACTAGGGCTGTGCATAAGACCCTCTGAAGGATGGCGGCAAAAATTCTATTACAGCCTAAGGTCCCGAGCTTTTTTCGACGTTATACCCAAATCAGTATTAGTTGCGTTGGAAGTGCGTCACGACCCCAGCCGGTTCGTTTCACTTCAAGCCGCGCTAATGAAGCTAGCGTTGTCCAACTATACAAGGGTAGCAAATTCTAGGTACTACCTCACTGCCTATAACACATTGCTGTCGGCGTCGCAAGTCGGATCGCCTGAGTAGTCAGTAGAAATGGACAACGATGTCAATAGGTAGGGACTTGGTGATAGTAACGTCTGTTTACTATATCGCGTCTCCCGAAAGCTGTACCCCGTCGACCGTGAGGCGGTATTAAGGAGCGGAGATAGCCCGTATTCTGGATAGGGCCTAGTAGCTAGCTGCAGATTAAGGCTGGGGCGGCGGCGCAGGGGTTTTATAAGCTGGGCAATGGAGGGGAAGGAAAGGGGGACTCTGGGAAAGATAGGAGGCTATTCCATGCATGCTGGATGGTTCTTTGGTGATGGATGTGCCCATCGTTGTCAGCATTCAAAGACTTGGTGTAAATGTACGGACGAATCTTGTCTGATTTGCTGCAGCGCTTCTACAATTGTTTCATGTTCGACTAGATATTCAGTCTGTTGGGAAAATAAGGTAGTGACTCTGTAAAGTATTGGAATTAGAGCTAGCTCCTCTACATGGACTTAGCGTGGCCGTCCTGTAAATCATGTAACCTGAAAGTTCATTGCAGCTGAACAGAAACACTCGTCCCTAATTCCCCAAGGCATCGCGACCACAACAAATATGGTGCTCTTAGCCGAACAAACCGTACCTATTTCGACCAGAGATTTGCTTTCTTGGATATTCGACGATGCCCCTTATGACCAAGACAAACCCGTAAGTACAGAGTCCTTCACCACAAGATACCAAGAAGCTGAAAAGTCCCCGAGGTCTACATTGACGCCAACAACCCCGACCGATCAATATGCGCCAAGCAAGCACGAACATTGATTCGAAAGCTGACAGCAGGTTATCGAAAGCTGGGCGTGCGCCCAGGCCACAAAGATGTGGTCTGCGTGCACGCTTTTAACGACATCATGTACTCGATGCATTTTTTGGGTATCATCGCTGCGGGAGGTATATTTGCAGGCACGAATCCTACTTACACACCGTACGAGCTAGCTCACCATCTACGGACCTCGGAAGCACGGTTTATTATTACAGAGCCTGAGATGCTCGACTCGATTTTGAAAGCTACCAAGGAGTGCGACATCCCCGAATCAAATATCCTTATTTTCAACGTACTTGGTCAGATCATTCCTAAGGGTTTCGTGTCATGGGAGACACTATTGAACCAGGGCGAGGAAGATTGGGTTCGCTTCGATGACCTTAAAACGGCAAAGACAACAGAAGCTGCCCGCTTGTTTAGTAGCGGTACCACCGGGCTGCCTAAGGCGGCCATGATAAGTCACTATAATCTAGTGGCAGAGCACACATTGCTCTTTGCTAACAATAAGAGGGACTACGAAGTAAGAAGGGTCCTTCCGCTGCCAATGTTCCACGCCGCCGTTCTACCTCTTGCACACACCTCGACGCTGAAACTCGGCGATACTGCGTGGGTGATGCGACGCTTCGAGCTGAAGAAATTCCTTTCCATCATCGAGAGCCGTCAGATAACAGATCTGGTGCTGGTGCCGCCCATTGTCATCGCCACTATCATGTCGCCGCTCACGGGACAGCATGATCTGGGGTCGTTGAAATATGCGCTTTGCGGCGCTGCACCGCTGGGGAAAGGACCTCAGAAGAAGTTCGAGGAGCTCATGGCAAACAATGGGGTCTTCACGCAGATATTTGGTGAGTTGGAAAACAGTCCAATGCCTCTATTCGACGTGCAAGTCCTGAAGGTATTGTGTGAATAGGAATGACAGAACTGTCTTGCGTTGCCACCACTCTAAATTGGCCTGAGCAAGACCACACGGGCAGCGTCGGCTACCCGCTTCCGAACCTCGATGTGAAGTGAGCCCGCCATAATGCTGCTGAACAAGTGAATTGCGACGCAATACTGACCCAAGCTATAGACTTGTCGACGAAAACGGCGCCGACATGACAGACTACAACGTCAACGGCGAGTTGTGTTTCCGTGGACCCACGGTGTTCATGGGCTACCTCAACAACGCCGAGGCCAACAAGGCATTCGACCGGGAGGGATTTTACCATACTGGCGACATAGGCTACCGCGTGCGCGGAGGGAAGAACCTGTGGTACATAGTCGACCGCAGAAAGGAACTACTCAAGGTTCGAGGGTTTCAAGTCGCTCCACCGGAACTTGAGGCGGTGCTGCTGGGGCATCCCGAAATCGTAGATGCAGCGGTTATTGGTGTCCAGTATAAAGCGAGCGACAGCCAGATGCCGAGGGCGTATATTGTGAAAAGAGCGACTCCAGAGGGAGATCGGTTGAGCGAGCAAGACATCAGGATTTTCATGAAGGATAAGTTAGCAAAATATAAAGAGCTGACGGGCGGAGTACAATTTGTGAGTGAAATTCCGAAAAACGCCAGTGGGAAGATATTGAAGAGGCTTTTGAGAGACAGAGCAAAGAAAGAAATGGGTGTACGATTGTAAGCAACATTTGTTGGTTGGTCAGATTCAGTCCCGAGCAGCGAGTGGGCTGTGTATCATAACGAGCCTCACTGAGTCAAGTCCATTTCCAACAGAAATGCAAATAAAAGTTCAGATAGCAGTACTCTTGACCAACAATTCTAGGAGAATAGGGCACGTGATGAAAAGATTTTCAAGTGTGTTTCAAGTCTACAACTCGTCTTAACAATGTCGTTGGAAAGTGTTGCTGGATTCCACCTCATTCCGGATCTACTTCCATCGAACCATTCACAGCTGGGATGTTTCTAAGGTAGCAATTGGCATATTTCTACCGAAGCAAACTCTTGCAGTTTCGAAAATCAAAAAGTAGTCTTCTATGCGAAATGAGTTTGCCTCTGCCTTACGCTCCTCTTGTTCCTTGGCACTGTCGTTAGAAATACTGAAATAAGTACCCATGTTCCCGATACCCTCAATGTGGTCAATAAAACTTGAGTCCGAACTTTTACTGCTGGTCATTTGTATCGCGCACAGCAGCCACAATCTCATGATCGATGATGCCTCCTGCTACTGTACAGGTTCCGCCTCGCCTTATCCTCTATTTCGAAAGCTTACATTCAGCAGCCAGGCGGTCCCGACTCGACATCAAGCTGCAATCCATCGCCGACGAAGTCGCAGCCGCCGTGAATGAACTAAACGCACAATTCGTCTCCAATCTCCGCGACGTGAAAAAATGGCTATTCGGCTTCGCGGCCGGAATACAGACAGCGAGGCAGCGAATGGGCGGGCTCTCATAAATCGACTTTACCTTGCACGAAAACCTAATGCCCACGGCCGCTTCAGACGATACGACGATTTCTTGCAATATGGACCGGATTGTCAAGCAACCGATCGAAGGCTTTACTTATGTGGATTTGCAAAGACGGACTAGGTTTCCGGATATTTATAATGATGCAATTACTGCTTGCAAGGAAGGTACCGCTGTGGATGGTCGCAACCCTCGGGAAGCTAGCCATAAGATTCGGTGCTCTTGGGACAACGTTGGATTTATGCAAGAGATTCCTTGGTTAAGTTCAGAATGTTAGATATCACTTCCATAACATCGTATCCGCTCTAACATCCTGCAGAAGGAATGGCGATCTCCCCTCGGCGTATACACCACATGGCTCCGAAACGGTCTCGCCGACCAAATGATCCAACCTCCAGCTGGGTTGAGCCATATGGGCTACCTGTGGGGATTCGCTCACACGGTCACACACGAGCTGACGCATGGGCCGAAATGTGGGCAGTTTTAGCTCGCCTTGAATCCACCAGTTGCGGAGATCTATAAGTGGGCTCCTTGCTTGGCGGCTAGTAACCCATATTGTTCTGGTAATAAGATCTGTGATTTTGCGCCTTTTCAGACCTTGCTAACTGTTCATCGTGAATGAACTCTTATGCGTATTTCGCTGACGCGGTCGGGCTGCGGAAAGCTGGATTTTTGATCAATAGAGCAGGGCGTATCCTACACGACACTGTTCAGGCGGCTGCGGTGTGAGCAGGTAGTCTTGGTGTCCGAGCAATGAGCGACTTTTGCGGCACGATGAATGATGGCGGATCGAGAACAGTCAAGTGCCTACTGTGGTTTATAGCCCTAGTGACGCACAAGCTGACGGGACAATACCCATCGTTTTCAAATTTTCATACTCGTACACAGTGAATCGATCCTAAGATCGGTCGACCAAAGCTCTACGGCCACCGTACGTTTGGAATCACTGATCCAGTTGGTTATTGGCCTTTCAATTACATAATGTCGGTCATTGGCAAAGAGCAAGAAGAGGGAAGAGGTGCTAGCCTGGTCTGAGCATTCCGAGTCAAAGTACCGTCTACCCAAATCAGCCCTCCACAAATCCCAGTACCTTCTTGACGAATTCAACCGGAATCTCCTCCGCCAAACAATGTCCGGAGTTCTCCACAAACCCCTGCCTTACATCTGCATAAGACTCCCTCGCCATTTTCAACGCAACTTCATGAAATCAGCTCTGCCGCCCACCCAAAACCATGGCCCGAGTCTTCACCTTCCTATCCCTTTTCAGCCACTCCTGGTTATGCACCTTGTCGACTTCCAACATCTTGAATCCCAAGAAACTGCAGCGCAGACTGCCGGGCATGCTGTACTGCGCGGTGTGCCACAATCCAAGTCCGCGTTGGAGAAGCATTCGGGTTTCTCCGCGAGGCGGTCGTAGGAATGCTTGAGGTAGATGCGCTTCCTACCCGCGACGGCCGCTTCGGCGATGTCGGATCGGGCATGGAAAGCGAAGTGCTAATGCACAGGGGAGGTTTTGGCCTCGTCGTACCAGTGTTCCCAATTAATTAATTAACTTTCCAGAAAATTATCATTTAGTTGGTTCAGTTTGCTCTTTTTTCCCTTGATGGTTAATTCCCTTAGTCTAAGGTCTCAACTGACTGCTTGTATTTAGTCCATGCCCTAGGATAGTTGGTTAAAACTGATAGTTTTGGCAGTTGCCTATTTATATAATTTGTCATGGTTTTACTGCCGTATGGTCGCCATCGCAACTGGGGAGGAATTATCTCAATGCGAGTCATGAACAATTTATGAATTTCATGAATTTAATGCAAACTACCAGAGACTACAATTAAAAAATGGCCCTTAGCTTGGTCTGAGCCCCCAAACCAACTAACTACGCTAGCAATTAGTGTATTTAGTTTGTTTGGGGTCAAAATTGAACTGTTTCAAAAGATTAAGGCGTACTACGCCCTTCCGGTCTGTCGCAGACTCGCAGTTCAGTATGCTGCGCAGCAGCTTTAGCGTGTCAAGTCTCCAATGTATTTCCTGTCCATTCGAAATCATCGTCCAGTCTATGCAGTCCTCTTTCTCCTAACTTTTGGTACCTTGTCATAAAATTAAAAGGAATAATCGACCGTGATCACCTCCAGCATGACTCTCCCCCAAAATTTGACTGTTCGAGTTCTTTCGTACCTCATCATCGGCTGCTTTGGTGCATCAACTCTCTTCCATACAGCGAATAAGCAGGCCTCGTCCTTCTCTCTCTTCCCAAATAATCACAACGTCGACTCAAACCCAATTTTCAACAGCACACTTGGAGTAGGCCGATCGCAACTTTTTCCTCACTCGCTCTCTCTAACCTCAAATCCAGTTCCAATACATATTCTCCACCCTCCTACCAGAGCGAGAAGACAGAAAGCAGCAGCTCCTCAAGGCAGCAAATGCAACAGGCCTAGACTTCACCTTCCTCGAAGGCGTCCATGACAGCGAAGTCCCCGAACGCGAGCGTCCACCAGACTTCCCTGAGATGGACCGCATAGGCGATTACGCCTGCGCAGTCGTCCACATCCGACAATGGAAAATGTATGTACACGCCCCAATTCTCCACCTTAAAAAAAAACATACTCAACCAACCCACTAACACCCTCTCCCTCCAGGATAGTAGAGAAACAAATCACCACCGCCCTCATCACCGAAAGCGACGTCGACTGGGACCCACGCCTCAGGACGCAACTCTCCGCCTTCGCCTCCGCCTCATACAACTTCACAAACTACATCCCCAACACCTCCCTCTCCCCCATCCCCCCCTCAAGAATAGACCGCCAAACAAGCCCCTACGGCAACGACTGGGACATAATCTGGTTCGGCAACTGCGGTGTCTCCGGGCAGAATTGGCAAGCCTATACCGACGACACGGCGCCTCGTATTGACAAGGAACATGAACTGATCCATTATAAATACGGGCACGCCCCTGTCGAGGGCTTCGAACGCTCGATAAATCAACGGTTGGTTATTGATGTGAGGAAGGGGGTTTGTACGCAGGCTTATGCGATTAGCTTGAGGGGTGCGAAAAGACTGAGCAAGGTTGCGGCCAAGAGTGTGGATCAGATGATTGATACGTGGATTGGGAGTAAGTGTGGGGATGGGACGTTGAGGTGTGTGGCGCCGTTTCCGCAGATCTTCGATGATGCGAAAAGGTACGTTACTCTCCCTAAATGTTTCGATTTTACTCCTTGGCCTGAAGGTAGAGAGTACCAACCTCTGACTCCAAAACGCGATCACAGTACCTCCAACATGGATCTATCCAAGGACGACCAGGTGGGCGAGCCGGTGGAGCAGGGGAAGGCAGAGAGTGTGTTGCAGTATTCGATAAGGGTGAATGCTGAGAAAGTGCGGGAAGGAAAAGGAATGGAGGAGTGGGAGTGGAATTGGCTAAAAGGAAAACAAGCAGAATCTGGAGTGAGCTGGGAATGAATACATGTATGAGGACCGATGGCATCCACTTGTGATTATACCTATCTTCTTGGACATGTCGTTGATCGTGGTGACTGAAATAATCATGCCTATTGAGGGCGCTTCGTGAGTTAATTAAGCGCGACGAGGAGGTCCCCGAGGTGGCGAAGAAGATGTACAGACCTCATTGACGATTGGAGCTGACGAGAAGGTCCCCGAGGGCAAATGGAGCTGATGAGTGGGCGGTTGTGGATAGATCATTCGAGTGCGATCGACATTCAATTAATGTGCAGAATCTTTTCCCCAACGACATGTTTGAAGACTACGCATCCTGATAGTGGGAGCGGGATGGGAATGAAGAGATAGAAACTCTCCACGAACGAGAGAGTACCAGTCGCGGGACGCTGTTATTATCACGCAACATGCCATTCGGAAGGCTTCGAATTTCCAGAACCATCTTGACCTACCCACGAAGTCGGCTTGGACTCTGAGTGCAGTAATTGCTATCGCACCCTTTTGATCGAGAAGGGCAGAAGCATATCTAATGGATATGTACCTATCAAGCTGTGCATACTGCATACGTGAGAATGCCGCAGCGAGCTCCTATCCGTACTCTCGTTATTTCAAAGCACACCAGCCTTCTGCATAGCGTTCGCAAACATCTCTCTGCACCTCACTCTACTGCCCAGCCTCGCACAGAGCAAGAACGCCCCACTAAGCTTGCGATGCAAGCTATACGTCTCCTCTGGCGGCGGCGCCAATCGCTCCCTCACCATGACAGGGATAAATCCTCTCACTCTATCGGTGATGGTCTGATCTCGGAAATCATACACGTCAGGCGCGGTATCCGTGAATGGCTCAGCAAGCGTGAGTACGGACCCAACATGCGCGTTGAGCATTGCCTGGCTTTCATGTCCAGTCAGATAGCCGAGTTGGATGGAAAGGTCACGCACTTTAGCACGATCGGAGCGAGATGCGGCGAGTAGGGTATGAATGTAAGGATCGATGAATTTAGCAGGAAAGTCGCGGCTGGCGCCGAAGTCGAGAAGTTCAAGTTTATTAGTTTTGGCATTGAAGAGGAAGTTTGTCCAATTAGGATCTGTTTGCATGAATCTGAATTCTGTGATCTCGCGTAGGCAGAGACGTAGGATGTTTGAGCCAATCCAGTCTCTCTGCTCTTGGGTGAGGTTCTGTACTTTGGTAACGCTGGCGCCTTCGCAGAATTCTGCTGTTAGTACTTCTGAGCCTGACGCTTCAGGGATGATGGCAGGGATATGGAAAATATCGGTCTCGTCCGAGAGGAGCTGGCGAAAGCGAGATCCCATTTCAGCTTCGCGGACATAGTCGCATTCCCAAGCTAATTCTCTACGAGCATTTGCGATTGTTTTGTCAAGGTAGAGGCCTTTGGGGAGAAGACGGGAAGCTGTGAGGAGGATTGAGAGATTGGAAAGGTCGCTGTCGATGGAGGAGGCGACACCGGGGTACTGGACCTTTACAGCTACGTGTTGGGCGGAGGATTTGAGGGTTGCGCTGTGAACTTGGCCGATTGAGGCTGCCGCAATGGGCTTCTCATTGAAGGAGGAGAAGAGGTCACGCCATTCGGACCCGAGATTGCTAGCTAGGACTTTGTTGCGCTGGGAGGCTGGCATGTAGTCCGCGCTGTCTTGGACTCGCTGCAAGACCTCGTTGATTGGTCCTGGAAGCATCTTTGAATCTAAGATAGAACTTAGCCTCTTGGAAACAAAACAACAAGCTTCACTTTACGACAAACCTTGAAAGCTCATCATCTGGCCCAACTTCAATGCTGCCCCTCTCATTCGAGAAAGCTTGGCTACTAGTCGTTCCATGTTGGCAGCACTGAGCATCAAAGAGCCACCAGCATCACCACTACCTCCAGCAGCACGACGAAAGCTTTCGCCTACTGCTCCAAATGTCATGGATGCGGCTAATCCGCCATACTGCCAGAACCTTCCAAAACGTGACGATGGCACACGAGACTCACGCATCTCGTAAGGAGCTTTTGTGGGTGTCACTAGGTCTTTTGGGGTCTACGAGGTGACTGTCAGCCTATCAGCATAAAGGTCACGAATCTAATATATCGCTGCTTACCTCTGAAGTAGTCGCAGACATGGTCTCGGCATCTTTGACGATGTCTGCCGCCAAATCGTGCACATCTTTCTCTCCGTTTCCACTAGAAGCTGCTAGTTCCGCAGAAGGGGGAGATTCATAAGTCTCTGGCCAGGCTTGCGCGGGTATCCGCATGCTCGACGAAACTTGGTCTGAACTCTCTGAGGCCTTCATGTGCTTCACCGGGATGTCTTTGACTCCTGGCAGCTCTAGACCCTTTGAAGGACTACCCTTCTTTGCTTGGCCGCGAAGCAATTTTGCTACTTTTGGACTATGGAAGATTTCAGAGTACGCTTCGTCAGAAAGCTGCTCTTGTACTGGTACAGCTTGAGATTCAGGGATAGCCTGCTCCTGGTTATTAGTAGTCGTAGAGTAGAAGACATCTTGGTTCATGTGAGCATCCGAGACATGCTCATCGCTTTCTTGCGCATCTTCTGTGTTCTTTGGCAGCTTGACCCGTGGAAGGCCGGAGAGCACTTGCCCATTTGAAGAATAAGGCGTATAATAAACATCCTGCTCCTGGTTGACTTTCAGGCCTGGCTCCTCGGTTTCAGATTTTGGTGGAATGGCAGGTGGAGGCTCGGCGGCCTGCGAGGGAATTTGTTTCTCTGCCTCTCGTTGGAGCCGCTTGGCCTGGTCTGCGGATGGGGGTCTCGTCTTCTTAGCGGGTTTTGGGATGCTTGCACTGCAAGATGAAGCAGGCTGTAGACCACCGTTGTTTCTTCCTTTTTGACTTTCTAATGGGCGTTTTACAGGCTCTGTCTGTGGTAATTTTGAGTAAGATTCCTCATCCTGCTTGGGAACACCCGTAGCAGCGCCTGTTGGGGGCATGAATCCATCCGGTAGAGGATGTCTCTTTGCCTTCTCTTGCTTCACGCCCAAACTTCGGTCTGGGGGAGATTCCCCAGTTGCATTATCTTCAGACCTTTCGTAGAAATGATCCTGTGCAAGCCCCTCCTTTTTTTCACCGCCTTGCGTTGTTCCCTCGGCACTGCCCTCCCTTGGTATGGGCGCATCCCTAGTTGAGCCATCTGATTTAGATGCTTGCGTGGAATATTCGGGTCCTGTTTCCTTGAAGCGTCCTGCTAAGGCGGAAGCTGCTTTTACCGTAAGAGTGACCCTATCAGTCTGTGATCTGGCAGCCTCTGCAAGCGATGATGTCTGGCTATAAGCATCCAATTGATGTTTGCGAAGGGCGACATGTTTCAAAGCGACGCCTCGAGAAGCCTTGAATACGGCTGCAGCATCTAGAATGCGCCTTCCTGTCATTGCAGACAATGCGCAGTTTTGAGGGTCCTACGGTCTCCGAAGGGTCTCCATAATAGCACCTGCGACCACCAGTAGTTCTTGATTGGTGGATGGAGAGAGTAATGAATGGAGTGTATGATGGCTTGGATCCCGTAACGGCTAGTCCCGCAGCTTCCTTGTTAGTACGGAGATTGACTCGCCCTAAGCGCTAGTGGCCCCCTGAAGAGTCTCCATGTCTTTGGGGTAGAAGTGCGCCGGACTAGCAATTCGCATGGTCTGCTCTACTGGCATGCCTAAGTACATATCTAGGGTAGACCCCTTATCTCTTTAGCGCTCAAGCCCTGGAACTCGATTCTTAGGCTTCCCTCAAGCACTCCAGGAGAGGGTTACGGGGGGCGCAATATACTAATTGTCCAGGCAGCCCTTATCGGGGCCAGATATTTGCCAAGCCACTATTATCCTTAGCGCTTGCCAGGACTTTTGGTGTCAATCTCCGTACATCGCTGTACCAGTATTTGTTCGGTATCTGCAACGACACGACTTGACCACCATATCGCACTCCTCATATAGCTAGTCGTCTCTGGCGCCGTTGCTCGTCTCCAACGTTTTGTCTGGCCCATGTGGTACCGCGCGTGCTGACACACGCCTTCCAGCTTGTACGCAAGCTCGTGGCTACTTGTAAGCGGGCTTTCCTACCTCTTTCAAAGCAAGCTGGTTTGCTTCCCCTCATCGATGCTCCCACTCAGGCTTGCACACCCTAAGGCCCTACCTTCTGCCTGCCTGGCCGTCATATACCTCTCAATCCTGTTACGATCGCATCATGCTTTCGCCGTAAACGAGGACTCGATAATACGTGGAGACCACAACCACCCTTCAATACTGGACCTCACTGGAGCCTTGGATCTTAGCGGAGATGTAGACGCCTACGAGTCAGAGTTCGTAGGGGTAGATAGGAGTATCATTGGAAGAGCCCCCAGTGATAGGACCTTGGGAAACAACGCCCCGGGACAAATGAATATACAATCGGGTGATAGCAATGCTCAATTCTGGACCTTTCCAAACGAGACTTTGTTTGGACCAAAAACGCCGCAGACGTCGAGTCTTCCTTCAGCACTAGCAGGCCAATACTCTTTTCCTGCGCCAAATTCGTCAGATGAACGAATGCTGTATATCAGTCTGACGACCTGTGATCAGCCAACACCCAAAGTGCCCAACCCCAACGGCGCTCCGAGTCAGCTTGAACTTTATTTATCAACATCATCGAGCAACAAGGAGCCTGATCAAAAAAAAAACGACTATGCTGTATCAATCGATGGGGGTTTTGGCTGGTTGAATATTTCTGTGAAGAGTGATGTCTATTTTGGGGTCTTCGCGCCCGATAATGATGAGTACACTGGGATATACAACTATCAATTGACGGCCTCCATTGACGCCTTTTACGCCTCTCGTTACACAGCCCGCAACGTCTTTTTTATCGATAGCGATTCGAACTCTGCTCTTCTTTATACCAACAATCTTACAAATTCGAGCTCGGAATCGGCGATCGCTCAGTGGATGAACAATCCAACCAAATTCAGCATATACGTCCAGAACCAGGACAATCCGTCTATACTTGGATTGCAGAATTCAGTATGCGGCCTGAAGAATCATGCACAAGTCCAAGGCCTGGGCGTGGTCGATGCAACCATGACAACGGCAGGCGCCAGCCCGCCCGAACCAAAGCAACAGTTCTATGTCAAGAATCTGAACGGGAGCTCGTCTTACTATGCAGTCGTGACAATAGACGGTAACTCTACAGCCTCGAAGGATGGTGCTTTAGGCGGCGGAGGGATCGTGTGGAATTTCGATCAGCTCGATGGCAATTTCACTACGAAGTCAGGTATTCTTCTCTTGTACTCGAAATCCGTATATTTTACTCACGAAAAGATACAGATGGCAATTGCGCCCTGATCTACAATCTACCCTTTTGCTCTCAAGTCGCCTATGCCGTCCCCTCCAACCCCAACCAAAAAGACACATCGGATGTCGCAGACCTCAGCTCCTACTACGACCGCCACGCCCATTCCTACTACCAAAACTTCAGCTATTCTCTCCAGCAAATCCCCTGCAACACCACCGCCTCCGCCCAATACTCTCTAACCAAGACATGTGACGACTGCGACGCCGCCTATAGAGCATGGCTCTGCGCCGTGAGCATCCCGCGCTGCGAAGACTTCTCCCAGAATTTTTCGTGGCTGCAACCACGCGCGGTTAATTATTCGTTCATCAACCCTGCCTACGGCGAGATGGTCAAAGCGAACAACACTCTCACATTTAGTTCTGCCAATAGAAGTCGGATCTATTTCAACCAGAGCCGCAATCCGATGATCGACACAGATATCAAGCCAGGGCCGTACAAGGAGGTGCTACCGTGTAAGGACCTGTGCTATGAGCTTGTCAGGAGCTGTCCTGCGTCACTGGGTTTCGCGTGTCCGATGGAGGGGCAATATTTGAATTATACGTACGGGAGTCCGAAGGGAAGTGAAATCGGGTTTGCGAGATGTAATGCTCCGGGGGTGGGGCTCAATGGTGCTGCGGCTTTGAGTAGACTTTGGGGGATGACTTTTTCTATGGCTTTAGGGACGACCCTACTAGTTTGGGCAATATAGAAGGAATCAAATTCGAAATTCTTCAGAATCGATAGAACAGCTAGGAGTAGCTTCCTTGAAACTAGCGCTTGTTCAGCCTTATAGGCATAAAAAAGCCACGACTCAAAATTGAACATTCTTCATTCCTCTCCTACACGCCAACGAATTCTAGAGTTGAACGTTCTTCCTTCTCTATATCTAGCGTAACTACTGCATAGCTCACGGCACAACTGAAGACAAGGATGGACGCGTATTGGGCTGCTCCTCCGGTATCTAGGTACGTCGGCCAGTCTCCGCACCTCCTTGTCCTCGTCTTTGCCTGATAATGCAGCCGTTCTGATACTGATATGGCAGAACTTTGACAGCCCTGACCTTCGGCACCTCGGTTCTTGTATATGGCGGCCTACTTGACGGGCGTCGTATCATATTCTACTTGCCATGGATATTCAAATTTCCTCTACCAGAAGTCTGGCGATTCTTCTCTTCGTTTTGGCTAACAGGTCCACAACTGAATCTACTATTTGACACGTATTTTAGTAAGTATTGAAGGAAAACCCCCGTTTGTTCCAAGCTGACGAAGAGTCAGTGTGGCAATACTCAAGCGGCTTGGAGAAGGCATCTGGCCGATTCTCCAAACCTGGCGACTTTTTCACGTATGTCATCTTCGTGGGCCTTGTAATTCTGGTAAGTCAACGCAAAGCCCTGAAGGGTCTTTAGCTTTGTCTCTTCACCATGTTTGCCATCTTTACTGTTCACGAGTACACCTCACATATCTGCCCGCCCAGTGCTGAATCCTAGCTGAAGCGGTTCCTGGAGATGAGGAAGATTGCCCTTGCATCTCGCGTGGACCCGTCATTCGCAATCAATCCTTAAGGGTCTACGTGCGGTGTGAGCATGGTGGGAGTGACATTTGAGAATAGCCTGCACGATCTTCGGAAATTCGCGTTAGGTGGTTTTTGCTTCCTACATACCGTTCAAGTTCTGCATTGCTGAATGTCTTGCTCTCTTTGCGTGCTCTTTTCTTACTGACGTCTAAAGGCTACGGCTGGCGGCATCCTCGGAGGCGCGGTTTTTACACAGGGTAAGTTCAATGAACGGTTAACATGCAATCTTGATAGCTGACTGGTATTAGCTCTCATCCTTGCCTTTGCATACACCTATTCCCAAGACAACAAAGGCAAGAAGGTGTCTATCTTCGTCATATCATTCAACGTCATCTGGCTACCGTTGGCCATGCTTCTGATGACATTTATCATGGCTGGACCTAATGCAGCTATGAATCAAGCTACCGGAATTGTTGCAGCTCACTCCTACGATTTTCTTACGCGTCTCTGGCCAACGTTCGGCGGTGGCAAGAATTATATTTCTACGCCTGTAATAGTCAAGCGTTGGTTTGGAGCAGATCGACCCAATACGCAAACAAGAGGATACGGGACTGCATACAGACCTGCTCTCCCGGCTCCTGGGCGTGGCACTTCGAGCGGATTCGGCTTTTTCAGCACATGGGGTACTAGAGGGCAGGGCCAACGCCTGGGAGGTGATTGAGCTGTCGATTGGTTTCGGGGGAGAACAGTGCTCTTATGTAAACTATGAACCGGAAGGTAGCCTTCAAGACTATGTAGTGCATAGCCTTGCTTTTAGAAAGAATAGCGTCTTCCATTTGCCGGCTGCATCCGTGGACCAAATAGAGCATCGGTCCTTAAGAACGTGACATGACTCGCCCATACTCCATACAAGTACCTTACATCTTAATCTTATTTCTATCTTCACAGCTGCTAGTGCTTGGCGGACAGGGTTGACCAACCGCGCTAAAGGTTTCTCGGCTAGCTCGTCCACGAAATTTCGAGCTCCGCAAGCTCAAACAGAAAGTGCACTTCATGTTTGACCCCTTCAGCAACCTCAAAAGAAGGAAGCACGACCGTGTCAACATATACGCCCGATAGCGCCGCTTCCCAAAATGGCGGTCGTCCTTGCCAAAAGTGGCGTGGAAGTCGACTATACCATCAAACCAGAAGCTATCACACCTGCGGTGGACACTAGCGATTGGCCATTGCTTCTCCAAAATTATAACAGACTCCTCGTCCGTACAGGACATTTTACTCCTATTCCCGTAGGATGTACTCCACTCAAACGCGATCTCAAATCCTTCATCAGCTCTGGCGTGATCAATCTCGACAAACCCTCGAATCCCTCGAGTCATGAAGTTGTCGCGTGGGTAAAGCGCATGCTCAGGTACGCTAGAAACAATATGATTGCCTTCGTGGAGGACTACTAACAGTCGGCAGGATCGAAAAGACTGGCCACAGTGGCACTCTCGACCCGAAAGTAACGGGCTGCCTCATCGTTTGTCTAGACCGCGCAACTCGTCTTGTCAAATCACAACAAGGTGCAGGAAAAGAATACGTCTGCGTCATACGCCTACACGACAAACTTCCAGGAGGAGAAGCACAGCTTGCACGAGCTTTGGAGACTCTGACGGGTGCACTTTTTCAACGACCTCCTCTGATCTCTGCTGTGAAACGCCAATTGCGCATACGCACGATCCACGAGAGCAAGCTGTACGAATTCGACAATGACAGGCATCTTGGCGTATTCTGGGTCAGCTGTGAGGCCGGGACATATATCAGGACGCTCTGCGTTCATCTCGGTTTACTGTTGGGAGTGGGAGCGCACATGCAAGAGCTGAGAAGAGTAAGGAGCGGTGCTATGGATGAGCAAGATGGTATGGTGACTTTACACGATGTGCTAGATGCTCAGTGGATGCAAGACAACACAAGGGACGAGTCATATCTGCGAAAGGTCATCCGGCCATTGGAGAGCCTCCTTACAACATACAAGCGAATTGTTGTTAAGGACAGTGCTGTTAACGCGGTTTGTTATGGTGCAAAGCTAATGATTCCTGGCCTACTAAGATACGGTATGCTTCAGCTACTAAGACTCAATGGATTGAAGGACTAAGTTTCTTTGCAGAGGCTGGCATCGAAGTACACGAAGAGGTTGTTCTTATGACAACAAAAGGCGAAGCCATTGCCTTAGGCATTGCACAGATGTCAACCGTAGAGCTATCTTCCTGTGATCATGGTGTCGTCGCAAAGGTCAAGCGATGTATTATGGAGCGGGATCTCTACCCCAGAAGATGGGGATTAGGTCCTGTGGCATTGGAGAAGAAAAAGATGAAATCCGATGGCAAACTTGATGTATGTTCCGTTCCACGTCAAGGCCGAGCGAGTGCCAGTTGACACGCTACAGAAATACGGGAGACCCAACGAGGCAACACCAGCTAAATGGAACTCTGAATACAAAGACTTCAACGCTCCGCTAGAAAATGGCACCGCACCCCCTCAACGACAGATCGAAAACGGCGCAGCGGCATCAACAGCACGGACGGCTGAGGAACAAGCAGGGGCTGGATCTGTAGAAAAGGCCGCGGTAGAGTCACAGGCATCGAGATTGAAAGAGGAGGGAGAATCGAAGAAGCGGAAGAGGCACGAAGGGGAAACTCCAGAAGAGAAGGCGGAGCGGAAGCGAAAAAAGAAGGAGAAGAAGGAGAAGAGGAAGTCGAAGGGGAAGGGGAAGGACGAGTCTGATGAGGGTAGTGATTAAGCAAAAGTCAACAAGGAGTACTCGAGGCGCTTGACATGGCGCACTTCATTGTATCATAGCTCGGCGCCGGCTGAATGGCTTGTTAATGTCTATAGGATAGATAAAGCTGTCAGAATGAATGAAATTCTGAATTAGTACATTGCGTCTCTGCTCATCATGATGCTCATTGCCCGCAATTCAGATAGACTTCCTGGAGACTATGTTCGTGATTGAGAGTGATAACAAGAAGCTGTAGAACTGTATATAACTTTGCCTTAATGCATTGAATTCAGACTAGCCACTATTTTACGAAAGGTATGGTATCATTCAGCCCACCAGCAGAACTCCACGCTCACATAATACACGTCATATTTTCATGCAAACAACACACCTATCCAAGCCTTGGCCGTTTCGCACTAAGCCCAGGGGCCCCATTGCCTCCTCTCATCCGTTTCCGTTCAATTTCCTCTTTCATTATCCTTTCCGCCTCGCTCATAGGCTTCTTTGGAGTCTCCTTGACCGAGCCCTTCGAACTGAGTGCGATCTTCTTCGAAAGCCCAGCGAAGACGTTCTTGGGCTTGTTGCTCGTCCCCATCTTCAGTGAAACTTTTTCTGGCGGCGGAGTAGGTACGCCTGTGGGTGGCGAAATGGATTCCTTCTGCTCAGTCTCCAGCCCCTCGAGTTTCTCATCCCTGACGACAGCGGGCGGCGGTGGATCTTCACTTTCTTTCAGCTTGGCTCCAAAGCTAAGTTTGATTGTCCCTCCCTCTCCTCGTTTGAGCTCTTTTGCATCATCATCGTCGTCCTGTCTTGCTGTCATCTCCGCCCTTTCAATCTGGTCCCTGATCAGCTTTTGCTCCCGCTCTTCGTCGCCTTTGTCTTGTCGTTCCTTCTTTCTGATGGCTTCTTGCCGCCGCAAGGCTTCGGGTGAATTATCAATCCAGGCGATGAAAAGACCTTCGCCTTCTTTCTCTTCGACTCGGCAGATTCCTTGTCGCCCTAGGTGTTTGGCGAATTCGGTGAGGGAGGGCCACTTTGTGGAATTCTGTACACAAAAACGTTAGGCTTCCTTCTATGAAGCAAAGTTGTAATCTGGGACGACGGGAACGATTCGCAGACGCACCATATGAACATGACTTTTATCCGAGATCATCTGCTGGTAGAAGTGATTGATGTGAACACCCTTCGTATTGTGTGAGGTACGTAGCAGCTGAATGAAGTCATGCTGAAACTGGCTGCTGTAGTCGGCAATGACTTTGTTTGCCCCCGTCTCTCCAATTACTTGCATCTGCCGCGTATGGCTCTCACTGGCGACATGGCACTTGAACCCATTCTCGTCTCTACACTGCTTTTCGCAGACCTGGCAGTACCAGCGGAGCCGCTGGAGGCCTTTGGACTTTAGCTTATTGTTTAGGTACTAGAAATGATCCAGAATCAGCGTATTTCATCAAGGGGCAGCTTAATCTAGCGAGAACCTACGTACCTTGGTCGAGCCAACTTCAGCTTTAGGCATGATGACAAATTGGTATTCAAAGTATCGGTTAGAGAAATGGTATAATTATTACTCCGTAGACGATCTCTTGGTACATGGTCGATATTATGGAGTGATAAGGCTGAAGACCCAAGATCATTGCTGACTCATCAATTTGCATAGTTTGAGGCAAACTTGCCTCAGTCCCTCAGACGTGGTGTCACACCAAGCCCCTTCGGGTTGGTTAATGCTTAGTCATGGAACGAGCATTACCACGTCTGAGCGCAGAATCTATACTTTCGCCAGATTTTCCTTATTTCGA
>JAABUS010003930.1_pt1 | contig 22706 bp, 19 predicted proteins | sample 5560161 | NCBI WGS metagenome assembly JAABUS01 (sample SAMN10711885, study PRJNA513376) | rock metagenome | isolation source: Antarctica rocks | place: Antarctica: Victoria Land, Trio Nunatak nord | collected 2016-01-04
GTGCTGATCATGTCCACGCCGGCGCCGTGGCGCATCGAGTCGATGGTGAGGGTGCCCGTGAGGCGGTCGCCGGCGCGGATCGGGCGGGTTTGCTCGAAGCGCTGGTCGACGTGGATGACGTGGTGCAGCTTGATGCCGACGTCGGGGTCGGTCATCAGGCCGGTCATGGCCTGGAAGGCGACCACGATGGGGAACGTGAGCGACGCTTGTTCGCCGTCGTCGAGTGGCGCCGCGCCGATGGCCGCAGCGAACTCGGCAACCGTCTCGCGGCTGACGGCGTACGCCGCGGTGGGCGCGAACGTGCGGCCCGCCAAACCAGGGTCGAGAGCCATGCGGTGACGCTATCGGATCGCGCCGCCATGCCCTGCGGACGGACTAGCGGGTCTCGCGGTGGACGGTGTGCCGACGGTCCCGCGGACAGAACTTCTTCAGCTCGAGCCGATCGGGGTCGTTGCGCCGGTTCTTGCGGGTGATGTAGTTGCGCTCTTTGCACTCGGTGCACGCCAAGGTGATCTTGGGGCGGATGTCGGAACTCTTGGCCACGGGAAGCCTTGCCTTTGCCTTTGGTTGATGCTGAGTGTACGGGTTCCTGCCTACAGGGAGTCGTTCAGCGTCGTAGCGGGGGCGGGACTCGAACCCGCGACACCACGATTATGAGCCGTGTGCTCTGACCACCTGAGCTACCCCGCCGCCGGACCCGGAGTCCCCTCTGCAACGTCGCAGTTGAGCACCCGGTTCCAGAGCCCCTTTACGGAATCGAACCGTAGACCTTCTCCTTACCATGGAGACGCTCTGCCGACTGAGCTAAAGGGGCAAGCGACGTATGAGACTACACAGGCGGCTGACTGGAACGGTAATCGAGGCGACCGGGTGTGCGCCGCGTTCGTGCGGTGGTGACGGGTGAGGTCTGCGGCTACGGTCGGGGGATGACTTCCGAGACCTCATCCGACCGCCCGTACGGCGCCCGACCCGCTCGGGTCGGCGTCCAGCTCCAGCCCCAGCACGCCGAGTACGCCGCCATCCGCCGCGCCGCCGCCGAAGCCGAGGAGATCGGCGTCGACGTGATCTTCAACTGGGACCACTTCTATCCCCTGAACGGCGAGCCCGAGGGCAAGCACTTCGAGTGCTGGACCATGCTGGGCGCCTGGGCCGAAGCCACCGACCGGGTGCAGATCGGCGCGCTGGTCACCTGCAACAGCTACCGCAACCCCGACCTGCTCGCCGACATGGCCCGCACAGTCGACCACATCAGCGATGGCCGGCTCATCTTAGGCATCGGTGCCGGCTGGTTCGAGAAGGACTACGACAGCTACGGCTACGAGTTCGGGACAACGGGTCGACGGCTGGACGCGCTCGGCGAGACACTCCCCAGGATCGAGAAGCGGCTGGCGGCGCTGAACCCCGCACCTACGCGTGACATCCCGCTGCTCATCGGTGGCGGCGGTGAGAAGAAGACGCTTCGTCACGTGGCTGGTCATGCAGACATCTGGCACGGCTTCGGCGACGCGGAAGCGATCGCCCACAAGCACGACGTCCTCGACGAGTGGTGCGCGAAGGTCGGCCGCGATCCGGGAGAGATCGAGCGCTCCTCCGGCGTACCCGCCGGCCAGCTGTCGGAGCGTGCCCCCGCGCTGTTTGACGTCGGAACCCGCCTGTTCACGATCGGCGTCGGTGGCCCCGACTACGATCTCGCGCCGATTCGCGACCTGGTCGCCTGGCGAGACGAGGTGAACAGGGACTGAGCCGCTCGCGGCCGGTCGTCACCCAAAAAACGTCCGGTCGCGATGACCGGGCGTTTTTGGTGGCAGGTGCAGGGTTCGAACCTGCGTAGGCATAAGCCGACAGATTTACAGTCTGTTCCCTTTGGCCACTCGGGCAACCTGCCAGGAAGTGCCGTCCGCCTCCGAGGCGGCTCCGGCGAGCGACCACCCTAGCCCACGCACCACTGCGAGCGGCACAGCGCCTCTAGCCCTCGGCGTCACCCATCACCAGCCCCTCGATCGTGTGCTTCTGGGTGATCGGGGTGAGTTCGTCGACGACCGGGCAGCTGAGGTGGGCGCGGACGCGGTCGGGCAGCGACTCCCAGAAGCCACGGGTGACCGCGAGGTCGTGGTGCTCGTCGTTGCCGGCGCCGGGAGCATCGACACCCAGCACCAGCACCGGGCGTGACTTGTCGGAGTGGTTGATCGTGCCGCGGTGGATCGTCAGCGCCGTCCGCGCCGAGATGTCTCCCATCTGCGGGTACTTGCGCACGGCCAGGGCCTCATAGCGTGGGTAGTTCGACCTGTCGGGAAACATTTCGTGGTCGAAGTCTTCCCCGGTCTCCCACTGCGTGGTGGGCGCGATCTCGAAGGGGCCCATGTCCTGGTCGGTGTCGACCGTGGTCACGTTGAAGGCCAGCGAGTTGAGCCGCCGCTCCTGACGGGTCACCTGCGGGCTCGGGAAGTCGCGGTGCCATGGCTGGTTGATCGCGCCCGGCTCCGGGACGTCGAAGCCCACCTCGACGATCTGGTAGTCGGGCCCCAGCATGGTCTCACAGACCGCCCGGACCCAGGGATGGTCGGCCAGGTCGACGAACCCCCGCAGCGCCTCGGGGTGGATCTCGACGTACCAGCGATGGGGACCTCGCCCGACGGCGCCGTTCTCGCGACCACGCGCCTCGGCATACGCAGTGTCGACGTCCTCGCGCAGCTGCTGAACCCAATCGCGGCTGAAGGCACCCTTGTTGGCGATGATGCCGTCGCGGTTAAGGGCCTCCGAGATTCCCACCCGATCGATGACAGCAGCGTCGCTGGTGCTGGTGAGGGCGTCTGCCGGGGTGCTCATCTGTGCCTCGTTTCGTTGACCGCGGACTGTTCAGCTCAAAGTTTGCAACGTTGCAAGGCTGGCTGGCAATAGACTGGACCGAATTTTTCAGGCCGGACGATCCTCGGAGGTGCGATGCCCACCGTGCGGCTGCGCGACGTGGCGGAGCGGGCCGGTGTCTCTGTCCGCACGGTGTCGAACGTCGTGAACGACTTCGTGCACGTGGCGCCGGCGACCCGGGAGCGCGTCCATCGAGCCCTCGACGAGCTGGGGTACCGGCCGAACCTCGCCGCCCGCCAGCTGCGTCGTGGGCGCAGCGGTGTGATCAGCCTGGTGGTGGCCGAGATCGACTCGCCGTACTTTGCCGAGCTGGCCGCCGTCGTCGTCCGCGCCGCCGAGACCCGCGGCTGGGACGTGCACATCGACCAGACCGACGGGGACCCCGATCGTGAACGGCGCATGCTCAGCGGGCCGCTCGGTCAGCAGGTGGATGGGGTCGTCTTCAGCCCGTGGGCGCTGGCGCCGGCCGAGCTGACCCAACGCGCTCCGAGCATCCCGCTGGTGGTGCTCGGCGAACGCCAGGCCAACGGGCAGGTCGACCATGTCGCGGTTGACAACGTCGCCGCAGCCCACGACGCCACCGCCCACCTGATCAGCCATGGACGCCAGCGCATCGTGGCGCTGGGACTGCAGCCGCACTTGAGCAACGAGACAGCCCGGTTGCGCCAGCAGGGCTACCGCGATGCGCTCGTCGACGCCGGCCGGTCGCTCGATCCTCGGCTCGAGGTCGGCGTCCAGCGACTCCACCGAAGCGACGGTGCGCAGGCCGTGGCGCGGCTGCTGACGGAGGATGTCAGCTTCGACGCGTTGTTCTGCTTCACCGACCAGCTCGCCCTCGGAGCCATCCGTGCTCTCGCCGATCGGGGCCTGCGGGTCCCTGACGACGTCGCGGTGGCGGGTTTTGACGACATCGAGGACGGTCGGTATGCCGTGCCGTCGCTGACCACGGTCGCTCCCGACAAGCGCCAGATCGCCGATGTGGCGCTGCGGCTGCTCGCGAACCGCATCCAGGACCCGGCTGCGCCGGTGGTGGACTTCGTCGCGGCCCACGAGCTAGTGATCCGGCAGAGCTCCGACCCAGTTACGATCTATCCCAACCACGCCGGCGGCAGTTGAGACGTGCTCCCTGCGTGCGTCCGCTAGATGCCCTGACGGGGCTCGAGGAGGGAGAGGTCAATGGCGGCCGACTCGTCGTTCGACATCGTGAGCAAGATCGACCACCAGGAGGTCGACAATGCCCTGAACCAGGCCGCGAAGGAGATCTCTCAACGGTTCGACTTCAAGAACACCGGCGCCAGCATCTCTTGGCACGGCGACGCCGGCATCGAGGTCGTCGCCAACGCGGAAGAGCGCGCCAAGGCGGTTGTCGACGTCTTCAAGGAGAAACTGATCAAACGCCATCAGTCGCTGAAGATTCTCGACGTTTCGGAGCCGCGGCAGTCGGGTAGAGAGGTCAAGATCGACATTGACCTGGAGGAAGGCATCTCGCAGGAACAGGCGAAGAAGGTGTCCAAGCTGATCCGCGACGAAGGGCCGAAGGGCGTCAAGGTGCAGGTCCAGGGCGAGGAGCTGCGTGTCTCGAGCAAAAAGCGTGACGACCTTCAGGACGTCATCACGCTCGTCAAGGCGCAGGACTACGACTTCGCGCTGCAGTTCATTAACTACCGCTGATCGGGGGCCACCTGGTGTTGCCGTTCGAGTTGGCGTTCAACTGCGCACCTCGCCCGTGGCAGGACTTCCACCGTGACCGGGACGAGTGGTTCTCGAGCATGGTGTCGACGTCGACGACCGGGCTGCGGTCGCCGCCGTGGTGGCGGTGTCGCGGCGCGCCCACGGTGCTGTGGCCGCGCTGAGCCGGGCCTGGGTGATGGCCGAGGGTCGTCCGCTGACCTGAGAGCGTGAAGCCGCTGTACGCCTCCGAGGCCGGAGATGCCGCAGTATGACCAGCAAGACGCGCTCCTGGACTACTGCGTCACCCGCGCGAATCGTCCAGGGTGCTCAATCAGTACCGCCCGCATTTCCGAGCTCTCGCCGCGAGCTGGGTCTGACACCTTCCGCTGCCTCACGGCTGAACCGCCCGACAGGCACACATGATGACGAAGATGACCCGTTTGATGATGCGTGACTAACCCCCACCCCCGGCCGGCGACTTTCGACCCCGACGACTGGTCGGAGCCGGACGCCCGCCGGTGGGCCGGCCGAGCTCGGGGCCTGGGCCTACCAACGTCTTCAACGCCAAGATGCGCGGCTTCGGTGGGCGCGAGGAGCAGCGGCAACGCTGAGCCTCGGCGTCCGAGCGCCACTGCCCCGGCCCTTTGGGCCGAGGCAGTGGCAGGCCTACCGGACATGCCGTGAAGGCTGCGCTCCTACGTGCCGACATGGGGTCGTCTCCGGGCGGTGGGTCGACGACATGGAACACGGGCGGCGCTTTGCTTCCAGAGCGGTGGATGAGCCGTGAAGTCTCAGCCCTGGTTCTGACCGTCGTCTTCGCCTTGGTCGTCGTCGCACTGGTCGTCGTCGTCGTCGTCCTCGTCCTCGTCGGCTTCGCCATCGTGATCGGAGTCCTCGTCGCCATCGGCCGTGCCGTCGTTGTCGCTGTCTGCGTCGTTGACCTTTGCACCGAAGTCGTTCTCGTCTTCGTCGTCGACGTTGTCGCCGTCGGCGTCGTTGTCGTCTGCGACGCAGCCTTCGCTTGAGTCGTCCTCATCTTCGTTGTCGGTGCCGTCATGGTCGCCGTCCTCGTCACCGTCTTCGATGCCATCACCGTCGGTGTCGTCATTGAGGACCTGGGTTCCATCTTGTCCGTCAGCCACCTCATCGCCGTCGTCATCACCGTCGTTGTCGGAGTCCTCGTCGTGGGGCTTCGTGGCATGGCGATACTCAGCGACGTTACGTAGCCCGTCGTGGTCGGGATCTCCAGCGCCGTTCGCACGCAGCGGGTTCAAACCGTGGTTGCTTTCCCACCGGTTCGGCATTCCGTCGCCGTCCCGATCGCTAGACGAGACGGTGAGTGTGGCGCTCGCAGTGGCGTCGGCCGGTGCGCCGAGGCCACCGGCAAAGCCGAACATTACGGTGACGCCGAAGATGATCCTCGCGGCTTTTTGCAGGCTGTATCGGGACAAGCTCATGATGGCTTCTCTTTCGGTAACTGGGCGGCCTCAGAGAGGTCCCTGGCTTTGCGCCCCCGCCTCGCGACGGGTTTGCCTTTGACGGGAGAATCCCGGCTTCATGATTTTCACCCACGTGCGGTCTGGTGCACATCGCCCAAACGGACAACTTCAGCACCCGGTCGGGCTACTCCTCACCAAGCGCGCACTTGGCGGCGGAGCAGCGTGCTCGGGTGCTCATCGTCCGCCAGCTCGCAGACGCCGGCTGGCTCGTGCAGAGCAGGAGCGCACTGAACCTCTACGCCGGTCAACGGCGACGTTGGAAGAGAGCGGCCGACAAAGGCGGGGCCCGGCCCCTCTGCGGGAGCCGGGCCGGGCCAGGTGGTGCGCTGTCAGCAGCTCAGCGGCACCCTCCCCGAGAGTCCGTTCGGGTTGGACGCGGTGCAGGTGAACAGCACGGCCCCACCTTGCGAGATGGTCAGCGTGATGTCCGTGACTGTCACCGTCGGGTTGACACCCTTCCAGTTGCTGTTCGGGCACCCTGCTGTCTCGCCGGAAACCTCGTCCGGTGCGGTCAGCGTGTTCGGTGTCGTGTTGAACGTCAGGTTGCCGTTCTTGATAGCACTATTGGGAATGACGTCGGTCGTCGTGCTCGGCCCCACCAGCACTTTGTTCTGTCCGGGCGCGATGTTGCCGCCTTGGTTCTGGCACTGGTAGACGGCGGAGCCGCTCGTCGTGACGTTGATTGTTACGTCGCCGTTGCCGAGGCCGGCAAGCGTCCCGGTGCAGGTCGTCGTCCCGCCGGTGACGGTACAGGTCGGCGAGCCGCCCTTCTTGAAGTGCGGGCTGGCGGCGTCGGCCGACGGCGCGATGAACGCGACCGCCGCCAGCAGCGCCATGAGGGTGATCAGAATTCTACGCATGGGAGCTCCTCTCGGTCAGCGCGGGACCGAGGTTGCATCGACATGCGGGCGCGTCACATGGGTTGTTCCGCGTTGCGGGGTTGTTGTTTCGGTAAGTGAGTAAACGCATAGAAATCGACAAAGATCAAGCACCCTTGAACTACTGATACCTATGGTTACCGTTCCGCTACGGAAAGTTTGCATTCCGCCAAAAAGAACCCCGTTCGGTGAAGGTTCCATCACCTAACGTCAATATTCACGACGGAAAGAATCACGGAACCCAACTGTGCTGCTCTTGCGCGGACGGACTACCTCGTGACCTTGGGGGCCGCGCGGTGCGCATCTACCGACGCCCTCTGGCACGTAGGTGGCACGGACACTCGGGATGACGGCCGCCACAGACGCCCCCTCGGGGCACACTCGGGGCACAAGAGGTCGAGCAAGCACGCATTGAAGCCAACTACGGAGAGCCGACGGCAGGTCAGACCGCATGTCGCAGACATCGGCGCAGGTCAGCGCAGTGGTGGACACAGTTCATTAGCTACCGCTGATCGGCACCTCCCCAGCTCGACGCGTTCTGATGCGCAGCCGGTCAGCGCCCAGCGTACCGCGGTGCCGAGGCCGCCAGCGATGAGAGCAGCACGTGACGAACACGAGTCCCCTTAGTTCGAAGCTTGGGCCCCGCCACGGACGCTCACCATGAGTCTGAGGCGATTCGCGGGTTTACCGTCCGTCGCAAACGTGTCGCATCGTACAGCCTGAGCGCTCAAATGTGGCCCATCTGTCACAACCTGCGCCGTAGACTGGAGAGCACAGAGGCAATCATGAGACCCCAGGAGATGGGCTCCGTGGCCAAACAGGTCCAACAGCTCGACCAGGTCGTCATCCGGTTCGCCGGCGACTCCGGCGACGGGATGCAACTGACCGGTGACCGGTTCACGCAGGAAACCGCGAGCTTTGGCAACGACCTCTCGACGCTGCCGAACTTCCCCGCCGAGATCAGGGCGCCCGCGGGCACGCTTCCGGGCGTCTCATCTTTCCAGCTGCACTTCGCAGACCACGACATCCTCACGCCGGGCGACACGCCGCACGTGCTCGTGGCCATGAACCCGGCGGCGCTACGGGCCAACGTCGCCGACCTCGAGGCCGGGGCGACGATCATCGTCGACACCCACGACTTCACCGGCCGCAACCTCACCAGGGCGGGATACGCCGAGAACCCGCTCGAGGACGGTTCGCTTGATCGCTTCCATGTGCACGCCTTCGACCTCACCGGGCTCACCGTCGCGTCGGTCAAGCAGTTCGGGCTCAGCCGCAAGGACGCCGCCAGGGCCAAGAACATGTTCTCGCTCGGCATGTTGTCGTGGTTGTACGGCCGGCCGGTCGACTCGACCCGCAGCTTCCTAGAGCAACGCTTCGCAAACGCTCCCGACATCCGCGACGCCAACCTGGCTGCGTTCAACGCCGGTTGGAACTTCGGTGAGACCACCGAAGGCTTCGCTGTCTCCTACCAGATCAAACCGGCCCCGATGAGATCCGGTCGGTACCGAAACATCACCGGCAACCTGGCCCTGAGCTACGGCCTGGTCGCCGCCTCGGTGCGGTCGGGACTGCCGCTGTTCCTCGGTGCCTACCCCATCACTCCGGCGTCCGACATCTTGCATGAGCTCAGCAAGCACAAGCGGTTCGGCGTCGTCACGTTCCAGGCCGAAGACGAGATCGCGGGCATCGGCGCAGCACTCGGTGCGTCGTACGGCGGCTCACTCGGCGTCACCACTACCTCCGGGCCGGGGATCTCGCTCAAGAGCGAGACGGTCGGCCTAGCTGTGTCTCTCGAGCTGCCGCTCATCGTCGTCGACGTCCAACGCGGGGGCCCGTCGACCGGCCTGCCGACGAAGACCGAGCAGGCCGACCTGCTGCAAGCGATGTTCGGCCGCAACGGCGAGGCGCCGGTTGCCATCGTCGCCCCGCAGTCACCAGGCGACTGCTTCGACGCGGCCCTCGAGGCCGCCCGCATTGCCGTCACGTATCGCACGCCGGTGCTGCTGCTGTCCGACGGCTACCTCGCCAACGGCTCCGAGCCGTGGCTGCTGCCCGATGTCGAGACCCTTGCGACGATCGAGCCCAACTTCGCCGACAGGCCCAACCACGAGACCGAGACCGGCGACCACTCGTTCTGGCCCTACCAGCGCGACCCGCAGACGCTGGCACGGGCGTGGGCGATCCCGGGCACCCCAGGACTCGAGCACCGCATCGGCGGCCTGGAGAAGGCCGACGGGCACGGGAACATCAGCTACGAGCCGGCCAACCACGACCTGATGGTGCGCACCCGGCAGGCCAAGATCGACAGGATTGCCGACACCATCCCGGCGCTCGAGGTCGACGACCCCCACGGCGATGCCGCCATGCTCATACTTGGGTGGGGATCGACGTACGGCCCGATCGGATCCGCGTGCCGGCGACTGCGACAGCAAGGGATGCAGGTGGCGCAGGCGCATCTGCGCCATCTGAACCCGTTCCCCAGCAACCTCGGCGAGGTACTCCGGGCGTACGACACCGTCGTCGTGCCCGAGATGAACCTGGGCCAGCTGTCGCTCCTTGTGCGGGCGAAGTACCTCGTTGACGTGGTCAGCTACAACCAGGTGCGAGGGCAGCCTTTCAGCGCCAGCGAGCTCGAGGACGTCTTCACGACAACCCTGAAGGAGATGCACTCATGACCACCGACGTCACTTTGTCCGGCCTGCGCGACATGCCCATGTCGGAGGTCGAGACGTCTCGCAAGGATTTTACCTCCGACCAAGAGGTGCGCTGGTGTCCCGGCTGCGGCGACTACATCATCCTGAACGCCGTCCAGGGCTTCCTGCCCGCCCTCGGCCTCAAGCGCGAGAACATCGTCTTCGTCTCCGGGATCGGCTGCTCGTCGCGGTTCCCCTACTACCTCGACACGTTCGGCATGCATTCGATCCACGGCCGCGCGCCGGCGATCGCGACCGGGCTGGCGACAGCGCGCCCCGACCTGAACGTGTGGGTGGTGACCGGCGACGGCGACGCCTTGTCGATCGGTGGCAACCACCTCATCCATGCAATGCGCCGCAACGTCAACCTGACCATCCTGCTCTTCAACAACCGGATCTACGGCCTGACGAAGGGGCAGTACTCACCGACGTCCGAGCCAGGCAAGATCACGAAGTCGACCCCGGCCGGATCCGTCGACTACCCGTTCAACCCGATCTCGTTGGCCCTCGGCGCCGAGGCCTCGTTCGTCGCACGCACGCTCGACTCCGACCGGGCCCACCTGACCGAGGTGCTCCAGGCGGCGGTGACGCATCGCGGCACATCGCTGATCGAGATCTACCAGAATTGTCCGATCTTCAACGATGGCGCCTTCGATGTGCTGAAGGACAAGGACCAGGCCGAGGGCCGGCTGGTCCGGCTCAGGCACGGTGAGAAGGTCCAGGTCGGCGACCGAGAGTGGGTCCACGACGCGCACAACGACAACCCGTCACAGGCGTTCGAGATCTCCCGGCTCGACGACGCCACCATGGCCCACGTCCCGATCGGGATCTTCCGGCAGGTCGAACGGCCGACGTACGACGACCAGGTGCGCGAACAGGTTGCGCAGGCGCGGGCCCAGTCCGGCGAGGGTGAGCTGGCCGCCCTGCTGTCCGGCCGAGACAGCTGGTCTGTCGCCTGACCCGGGATCCAGCCGGGTCGTTTCCACGTGGAGCGAGCCAATCCACGATGATCAGCCGGCCGCCGTCAGCGCAGCTCGGTGGTGTAGATACCGCTGAAGGAGCGGATGAACCGGGTAGCGGCGGGAGCGCTGACCCGCCACCACCAGCGGCCGTTCACGGGAGCGCCGACCTTGAAGCTCCAGCGACTGTAGTCACCGGTGAAGTCCTTGCTGACCTGGCGCCATCCACATCTCGCGCAGGGACGCTTCTCGAGCAAGACGAGGCGGTGCGCGTATCTCGGTCCCATCTGGCCGTGGAAGCGGCCGGTGCCGTCTTCCATCCGCGGATCGAAGGTGCGGTGCACGGCCACGGAAGTGGCGCCGCGAGAGGCCTGGAGTCGGTCGTTTCCGGCGAAGACGACACGGTACGTCGCGTTGGCCAACGACCTGGGAGCGAAGCGGAACCTCGGGTAGTCGGTATGGCTGGTGGAAGCCGTGTCGACGTACCTCCACGTGCTTGTGCCGGCGATTTTGCGGTAGAGCTTGACCGCGGCGCCCTTGAGCCCGCCGCGGCGGTCGCCGATGGTGGCCGCAACCTGCCCACGGATGTTGGCGCGCCTCATGAAAGGTCGGGTGTGGTCGAAATCCAAGAAGCGGATGGCGGTGTCGTAGCGGCCGGCCTGCTGGATCATCCTCGGCGCCGACTGCCGCGCCAGCTCGTGGGGCGCCGGCGAGGCCGCAGTGGCCGCAGCGGGGACGATGAGCACCGATGCGACCGTGACGCTGGCCAAGACGCTGGCCAAGACGCTGGCCGAAGTTATGCGTCGAGCACTCATGAGCGGTTACACCTCGAGTTCGGGGGCGATGGGGCCTGCACCGTCGGCGGCCGGCCCAAGAGATCCAGCTAGCCACCGTAGGGGCGATCTCTCGAGTTGCCAAACCCCGACAGGGGCGACGATTCACGATGCGCCTGTCAGCGGCGTAGCATCGTGGCTGATGTCAGAGGATCGACGCGGCCTGCTCCTGGGCGCCGCGGCGTTCGTGTTGTGGGGTCTGTTCCCGTTGTATTGGCCGCTGCTGGAGCCAGCCGCTGCCAGCGAGATCCTCGCGCACCGCGTCCTCTGGTCTCTGCTCTTGAGCGCAATCATGCTCGCCGTCAGCCGACGTACCGGCGCGCTGAGGATCATGTGGTCCGTGCCACGGGTGCGATGGGCCTTGATCGGCGCGGGCATGACGATCGGCGTCAACTGGTACACCTACATCTGGGGTGTCACCAACGGCTACGTCGTCGAGACGTCGCTCGGCTACTACATCAACCCGCTGGTGACGGTGTTGCTCGGCGTCGCTGTGCTGGGTGAGCGGCTGAGACGGTGGCAGTGGGCGGCCCTTGCGCTTGCATTCGTGGCGGTGATCGGGCTGAGCCTCGAGCTAGGCCGGCCACCGTGGATCTCCCTCGTGCTCGCCTTCAGCTTCGGGAGTTACGGCCTGCTCAAGAAGCAGGCTGCGGTCGGACCGGTCGCGGGCCTGACCTACGAGGGCTTGGTTCTCGCGCCGCTGGCCCTCGGATACCTCGTCTGGCTATCCTTCGTCGGGCAGGCGACGGCGTGGTCCCACGGCCCAGACCACGTCGCTCTGCTGGCCACGACCGGGATCGTCACCACGCTTCCGCTGCTGTGCTTTGCAGGGTCCGCGAACCGGGTCTCGCTGACCACCCTCGGCCTGTTGCAGTACATCGCGCCGACCTTGCAGTTCCTGATAGGTGTGTTCGTCTTCGACGAACCGATGCCGGCAATCCGGTGGTTCGGTTTCAGCCTGGTGTGGGTCGCGCTCACGATCCTGACGGTCGAATCGCTTGTGCATTCGCGTCGACAAACGACGGCCGGCACGTCCGGCCCGGCTGGAGTCGCGGCCGTCGAAGGCGGCGTCGTGTTGGATCCCGACTGCCTCGACCAAAGCCCAGAGCCGCAACGGCTCCCGGCTCCTGATCATCCGGGCAGCCGCTGACGGAGGGCTCCGCGCCGCCGCCCCTGCGTTTGTTCACATGGCAAACGCGGGCGCGGAAGCAGGGGTCAGAAGGTGCGGCTCGTGACGAGGTCGCAGAGGGCGTACAAGGCGTCGCGGGCAGGGATGTCTGGAAGCGACGACAACAGGTCGCGGGCAGCTTGTGTACGCTGCTCGACCGCGCCTCGCGCCAAGTCCATCGCGGGATTGCAGCGCAGCAGCGCCAGCGCCTCCGCGTGCAACCGATCGTCGCTGATCGGGCCCGACAGCAGCTCGAGCAGGCGGCTGTCAGCCACGTCCTCCGACCGGGAGGCGTACAGCGTCGGCAGCGTAGAAATGCCTTCACGCAGGTCGGTTCCGGAGGCCTTGCCGAGGTCGGTGCTGTCGCTGGCCACGTCGATGATGTCGTCGGACAGCTGGAACACCGTCCCGATCTGCTCGCCGAACGCGGTCAGCAGCTCCTCGGCCGCTGGGGAAGCGCCTGCGATCTTGGCCCCGAACCGCGCCGACGTCGCGATCAGGGAGCCGGTCTTGTCCGCCACCACCGACAGGTAGTGCTGCAAAGCGTCGTCTTGCGGACCAGGACCGATCGTCTCGCGGATCTGGCCCTGCACCAGGCGGGCGAACGTCCGCGCCTGGATGCGCACCGCGTCCGGGCCGAGGTCGGCCACGATGTCGGACGCCCGGGCGAACAGGAAGTCCCCGGTGAGGATCGCCACCGAGTTGTCCCACCGTGCATTCGCACTGGGCGCACCCCTACGCACCTCCGCCTCGTCCATCACGTCGTCGTGATAGAGAGTGGCCAGGTGCGTCAGCTCGACGACAAGGCCGGCAGGAACGACACCCGGCGCCTCCCGGTCGCCGAACTCCGCGGCCAGCACGCACAGCAGCGGCCGGAACCGTTTGCCGCCCGCCTCGAGCAGGTGGTGCGCCGCCTCGTTGACGAAGTCGATGTCGGATGCAACCGCGCCGGCCAGCTCCTTTTCGATCTCGAGCAGCCGGAGGCGGACCCGGGACTCGAGGTTTGGGTCGACGATGGGGAGGCCGAGAGCAGGGGAGGCAGCGGGTGGGCGCATCAGCGGATGAACTCACCGGCGGTGCGGGCCAGGTCGAACACGGGCTGTGGTACGACCCCCAAGATCAGCGTCATCGCCGCACCGACGGTGATCGTGATCGAGGTGAGGATGCTCGGCACTGCCACGGTCGGTCCGTCACCGACCGGTTCGGAGAAGAACATGACGACGATGACCCGCACGTAGAAGAACGCCGCCACGACGCTCATCAAGACAGCAACCACGACCAGCGGCCAGGCGCCGCCGGCCCACGCGGACGTGAAGACCGCCCACTTGCTGGTGAAGCCGGACGTCAGCGGGATGCCAGCGAACGCCAGCAGGAAGAAGGCGAACACCCCAGCCACCACAGGAGCTTCTCTGCCGAGGCCAGCCCAACGAGACAGGTGGGTCGTCTCACCCCCGGCATCACGCACGACAGTAACGACGGCAAATGCACCGATCGTGGTGAAACCGTAGGCCACCAGATAGAACATCACTGCTTGCAGGCTGCTGATCTGTTGTCCGGCTACCTCGATGCCTTGCTGGGCGCCGACGAAGCCGGTGATCAGGAAGCCTGCGTGGGCGATCGATGAGTAGGCAAGCATCCGCTTGATGTCGGTCTGGGTGATCGCGATGACGGAGCCGATCGCCATGGTCAGGGCCGCGATCACCCACATCATCGGCTGCCAGTCCCATCGCACGCCGCCGAGAGCCACGTAGAAGACCCGCAGCAGGGCGCCGAAAGCAGCCACCTTGGTGCATGCAGCCATGAACGCGGTGACGGCGGTTGGGGCCCCCTGGTAGACATCAGGGGTCCATGCGTGGAACGGCGCGGCACTCACCTTGAAGAGCAGGCCGACGGCCATCAGCGCCATCCCGGCCAGCAACAAGCTGCTGCCGCCGACGGTCGACGAGACCGCCGTGTCGATCTCACCGAGCCTGAAGCTGCCGGCGAATCCGTAGACGAGGGCAATGCCGTACAAGAAGAACGCCGACGAGAACGCGCCGAGCAGGAAGTACTTCAGGGCCGACTCCTGGCTGATCAGCCGACGCCGACGGGCCAACCCGCAAAGCAGATACAACGGTAGCGACAACACCTCAAGAGCGACGAACATGGTCAACAGGTCATTGGCGGAGGCGAATAGCATCATGCCGCCGATCGCGAACATCATCAGCGGGAACACCTCGGTGTGCTCGATGCCGCGCGAAGATGCCTCGCGTTCCGCCTCGGTTCCCGGCAAAGCCGCCGCCTGCCCGGCGAAAGCGGTGATGCCACCCTCGAGATGACGTTCGGCGAAGAGCAGCACACAGATTAAAGAGAAGACGAGCAACGTTCCCCAGATGAACAGCGAAGGACCGTCGACGGCGATGGCGCCCATCGCCTCGACGGATCCGCGGGAAGCGCCGTCGTTGTTCGTCTTCAGGTCGAGACCGACACCGATGACTGCCAGGAGCGACACTCCGAGCCCGAGCAGTGCCAGCGCGGTCTGGATAACGTAACGCCGCTCCCGCGGAGCAAACGCCTCGACGACGACACCCACGAGTGCAATGCCGAACACGACGAGCAGCGGCGAGAGCCTGCCATAGGCGATGGTCGGCTTGTCAAACGAGGCGGAAGCCAGCTCGGTGGCCAGGACGGTGGACTGCGACATCATGACCCTGTCTCCGCACTGGCGACCGTGGGTTGCGGATCTTCCACACCCACCTGCTGCAGCAATCGGTCCACAGTGGGGTTGAGCGCGTCCAAGGCCGGCTTGGGGAAGAGACCCAGCACCACGATCAGCAGCAGCAGCGGAGCTAGCGCCGCGACCTCCCGGGCCCGGAGGTCCGGCAGGAGCTCGGTGGCAGGGTGGAGCGGGCCGGTCATGGTCCGCTGGTACATGTACAAGATGTAGAGGGCGGCCAGGACGATTCCCAGCGTCGCGATCACGGCTGCCGGAATGGACACCGTGAAGGTGCCCGCAAGCACCAAGAACTCGCTGACGAACGGTGACAACCCGGGAAGCGACAGGCTGGAGAGGCCGGCCAGGAGGAACGTGCCGGCGAGCACGGGGGCGACCTTCTCGACGCCTCCGTAGTCGTCGATCATCTTCGAGCCGCGTCTGCTGACCAAGAAGCCCGTCACGAGGAACAGCGCCGCGGTGGAGAGGCCGTGGTTGAACATGTAGAAGGCGGCGCCGGTCTGGCCCTGGCTCGTCATCGCGAAGATGCCGAGCACGATGAAGCCGAAGTGAGATACCGAGGTGTAGGCGATCAGTCGGCGGATGTCCTGCTGACCGATCGCCAGCAGAGCGCCGTAGATCACCGAGATGACGGCTAGCGTGATCACGACGGGGGTAGCCCACCGGGAAGCCTCGGGGAAGATGTTCAGGCAGAAGCGCATCATGCCGAACGTGCCGATCTTGTCGAGCACGCTCACCAACAGCACCGACGTCCCCGGGGTCGCCTCGCTGGCTGCGTCGGGAAGCCAGGTGTGCACCGGCCACATCGGCGCCTTGACCGCGAACGCGATGAAGAAGCCCAGGAACAGCCAGCGACCGGTGGTCGTACCGATGTCGGTGCTCATCAGGTCTTCCAGCAAGTACGACGGCCCGCCGTCGTTGCCGGCGGATGCGACGTACAGGCCGACGACCGATGCGAGCATGAGCAACCCGCCGAACAGGCTGTAGAGCAAGAACTTGACTGCCGCGTAGGACCTCCGTGGGCCACCGAAGCCGCCGATCAGGAAGTAGATCGGGATCAGGGTCGCCTCGAAGAGCACGTAGAAGAGGAACACGTCGGTAGCGGCGAAAACGCCGATCGACAGACCCTCGAGGACGAGGATCCAGCCGAAGAACGTGTTGGCGCTCCACCGACCGCCGTCGGAGTCGTACCATGACGCCAAGATCACGACCGGCGTCAGGATCGTCGTCAGCAGCACCAGGAGGAGGCCGAGCCCGTCGAGCCCGACCGCGTAGTGCGCCCCGAACGAGTCGATCCAGTTGTACTGTTCGACGAACTGAAAGCCACCCTCGACGTCGAACTTCGCTGCCATCGCGATGGACACAGCGAGCGCCACCAGCGAGAAGCCGAGCGTCACCTGCTTGGCGATCGCGGTCCCCTTGGGTAGGAGCAGCACCACAGCAGCACCCACCAAAGGGAGCACCGCCAGGATGGTCAGCCAGGGAACAGTGGTCTCGCTACCGGTCATGCCAGCTTCACCGCCACCACAGCCAGGAGCAGCAGGGCGGAGCCCCCGAGCATGGACAAGGCGTACGACCGGACGAAGCCGCTCTGCCAGCGACGGACGCTACCCGATGTGCCGCCGACGAACGCAGCCAGCCCGTTGACGGCTCCGTCGACGCCACGGTTGTCGGCGTAGACCAGCGAGCTGGTGAGGTACTGGCCCGGCCGCATCAGCGCCGCCTCGTTCAGCGCGTCGCCATAGAGGTCGGCCCGCGCAGCCTTGGTGAACGGCGAGACGCGCGCCGGCGCGTTCGAGGCGACCTTGTCGCGGCCGTACAGCACGAAAGCGACGGCGGCTCCGACGAGGACCACCAGGAACACCAGGATCGTGATCATGGTCGCCGGGATCGGCAGCTCCGCGTGCTCCTCGGGTCCGACCACCGGCTCGAGCCAGTCGACGATCCAGCCGTTGAACAGCAACACCCCACCGAGCAACGACAATGCTCCCAGCACGATCAAGGGCACCGTCATGACCAGTGACGACTCGTGCGGATGGGCCTCCTTGGTCCAGCGCCGCTCGCTGATGAAGGTCATCAGCATCAGCCGGGTCATGTAGAAGGCTGTGATGCCGGCGCCGACGAGGGCGCCGACCCCAATCAGAAGGTTCTCACCGAACGCCGCCTCGATGATCTTGTCCTTGGACCAGAAGCCGGAGAAGCCGGGGAACCCGATGATCGCGAGGTAGCCCACCGCGAACGTCGCGAAGGTCACCGGCATCGCGCCGCGCAGCGCACCATAACGCCGCATGTCGATCTCGTCATTCATGCCGTGCATGACGGACCCAGCACCGAGGAACATGTTGGCTTTGAAGAAGCCGTGAGTCAGCAGGTGGAAGATCGCGAAAGCGTAGCCGGCCGGGCCGATACCGGCGGCCAGCATCATGTAACCGATCTGGCTCATCGTCGACGCGGCGAGCACCTTCTTGATGTCGTCCTTGGCGCAGCCGATCACTGCACCCCACAGCAAGGTGACGAGACCGACGATCACCACCGCGGTCTGTGCCACCTCGGTCTGGTCGTAGATGAAGTTCGAGCGGGTGACGAGATAGACGCCGGCGGTCACCATCGTGGCAGCGTGGATCAGCGCCGAAACGGGGGTGGGACCCTCCATCGCGTCGAGAAGCCACGACTGCAGCGGCACCTGGGCGGATTTGCCGCAGGCAGCGAGAAGGAGGAGCAGACCCAGGGCTGTCGCGGTGCCCGACGTGGCTTGGTCCATCCCGGCAGACACCCCTTCGAACGAGGTGGAACCGAAGGTGGTGAACATGAGCATGATCGCCAGCGCCATCCCCACGTCACCCACCCGGTTGACGACGAACGCCTTCTTCGCCGCCACTGCGGCAGAGACTTTGTGCTGCCAGAAGCCGATGAGCAGGTACGACGCCAACCCCACGCCCTCCCATCCCAGGAAGACGGCGAGATAGTCGTCAGCGAGCACCAGCGTCAGCATCGCGGCCACGAACAGGTTGAGGTAGCCGAAGAAGCGGCGCCGCCGCTCGTCGTGGTCCATGTAGCCGATCGAGTAGATGTGGATGAGACTGCCGACGCCGGTGATGAGCAGCACGAAGACCGCTGAGAGTGGGTCGAAGAGCAGCGCGAAGTCCACGTGGAAAGAACCGACGTCGATCCAGCTGAAGAGCCGTTGCGTCAGCGCCTCGTCGGTTCCGTTGGCCAGTTGCACGAAGGCGACGAGTCCGACCACAAAGGAGGCGATTGGCGCAATCGCGCCCAGCAGGTGACCCCAACGGTCGGCGAGCCGGCCACCGAGCAGCAGCACCGCTGCACTGGCGGCAGGAATGGCGACGATCAAGTACAGCAGGCTCATCCAGCAGTCTCCTAGTACTTGAGCAGGCTCGCGTCGTCGACCGAGGCCGACCGACGGGTGCGGAAAATGGTCATGATGATCGCCAGCCCGACGACGACCTCGGCCGCGGCCACCACCATCACAAAGAAGGCGGCAATCTGACCGTCGAAGTTGCCGTGCTGCCGGGAGAAGGTCACGAAGGCGAGGTTGGCGGCGTTCAGCATCAGTTCGACGCACATGAAGACGACGATCGCGTTGCGCCGGACAAGGACCCCGACGGCGCCGACTCCGAACAGCATCGCCGACAAGACGAGAAAGGGCGTGGTGCTCACGTGTTGCCCTCCTCGATCTGTCGGCTCTCGGTCTCGATCTCGCGCTCGACCGCGCGGTCCCGCGAGACATCTCGCACGGTGCCGCGCGCCCGCATCACTCGGGAGATCGACAGCTCCGATACGGTGCCATCTGGCAGCAGCGCAGGAGTGTCGACAGAGTTGTGACGGGCAAACGAACCCGGACCAGGCAGCGCCCCAGGGTGAATACCCGACGTTGCGTAGTCGTGCATCCGCTGGGTCACCATGTCGCGCTGCGTCGGCTTGGGGGTGAGCCGTTCCCGGTGCGCCAAGACCATGGCGCCGAGAGCGGCGGTGATCAGGAGCGCGCTCGTCACCTCGAAGGCGAAGACGTACCGGCTGAACAGCAGTGCTGCGATTCCCTTTACGTTGCCGCCTGCCTGCTCGCTGGCGTCGGCCAACCCGACTACGCTGCCCAGCGTCGCCTGCGAGATCGCAACCACCACGAGCAGGCCGAACAGCAGTCCCAGCACGACGGCGGTGACGCGCTGACCGCGCAGAGTCTCGACCAGGGAGTCCGACGAGTCGACGCCGACGAGCATGAGCACGAACAAGAACAGCATCAGCACTGCACCGGTGTAGACCACGATCTGCACGGCGAACAGGAACGGCGCGTTCTGGACGGCGTACAGCACCGCCAGAGAGATCATGATGACGGCGAGCAGCAGGGCGCAGTGCACTGCCTTACGCGCCATCACCATCGCGATGGCCGACACGACCATGATCGGCGCCAGCACCCAGAAGGCGATCATGCGGGCACCTCACCCTCGTCGGTGCCCCGCGTCGAGGTCCCCAGGCCGCGGTAGTACGCGCCGCCGTCGTCGCCGAGCCGCATCGGGTGTGGGGGTTGCTCCATCCCGGGAAGCAGCGGTGCCAACAGGTCGTTCTTCTCGTAGATCAAGTCGGCGCGGTTGTTGTCGGCGAGCTCGTACTCGTTGGTCATCGTCAGTGCCCGCGTCGGGCAGGCCTCGATGCACAGCCCGCACAGAATGCAGCGCAGATAATTGATCTGGTACACGCGGCCATAACGTTCGCCTGGCGAGAACCGCTCGTCGTTGGTGTTGTCGGCTCCTTCAACGTAGATCGCGTCGGCCGGGCACGCCCATGCGCACAACTCGCAACCAATGCACTTCTCCAGACCGTCCGGCCAACGGTTGAGCTGGTGCCTGCCGTGGAAGCGCGGCGCCGTCGCTAACTTCTCGAACGGGTACTGCTCGGTGACAACCTTCCTGAACATCGTCCGGAAGGTCACGCCGAAGCCCGCGACCGGATCCCAGAAGTGTTCCTTCGAGCTCGTGCCGGTGGACGGCGTACTAGCCACGGATGCTCTCCTGTCCAGAGGTCGGCGGCATCGGGGGAACGGGGTAACCGCCTTCGAAGTCGTCGTGCCGGATCTCCGGCTGGGCCTTCTCCTCTTCGTCGTCTGCGTCGCCGAAGAACCCGAGAGACACGAAAATCACGAGTGCGACCGCAGCTGCGATCAGCAGGTACTTGCGGTCGATGGGCCCGTCGAGGCTGAGGGCACGGACCGTGCCGACGGCCACGATCCAGATCAGCGCCGCCGGTATCAGCCGCTTCCAGCCGAACTGCATGAACTGGTCGTAGCGCAGCCGAGGCAGCGTCCCGCGCAGCCAGATGAAGACGAAGATGAACAAGAGCACCTTGGCGAGGAACCACAGCACCGGCCAGTAGCCCTGGTTGGCCTCTTCCCACAGCGACAGCGGCCAAGGAGCGCGCCAGCCGCCGAGGAACAGCGTGGTCGCCAGCATCGACACCGTAACCATGTTGATGTACTCGGCAAGGAAGAAGAACGCGAACTTGATCGAGGAGTACTCGGTGTGAAACCCGCCGACGAGCTCCCCTTCAGCCTCCGGTAGGTCGAACGGCGCACGGTTGGTCTCGCCGACCATGGCGATCATGTAGATCACGAACGACGGCAGCAAGATGATTCCGAACCAGAGGTCCTTCTGGGCGTCGACGATGCCCGACGTGGACATGGAGCCGGCGTAGAGGAAGACAGCAACGAAGGAGAGCCCCATCGCTACTTCGTAGGAGATCACCTGCGCCGATGATCTCAGCGCGCCCAACAGCGAGTACGTCGACCCTGACGACCAGCCGGCCAGGACGATTCCGTAGATCCCGACGGAGGCGACCGCAAGGATGTAGAGGACGCCGACGGGCAGATCGGTGAGCTGCAGCGGTGTCACGACATCGCTGAACGGCACCTTGACCTCAGGACCGAACGGGATGACCGCGACCGCCATGAAGGCCGGAATGGCTGAGAGCAGTGGCGCCATCACGTAGACGACCTTATCGACCGCCGTGGGTACGAGATCTTCCTTGAGCATGAGTTTGACGCCGTCAGCGAGGCTTTGCAGCAACCCGAAGGGGCCGTGCACGTTGGGTCCGATGCGGTGCTGCATCCTGGCAACCACGCGCCGTTCGAGCCAGATGTTGAAGAGCGTGAACACCAGCAGGATGACGAACGCGAGCACCACTTTGATGAGTAGCACCCACCAGGGGTCGTGCCCGAAAGCACTCAAGTCCTCGGCTGCGACGTCGACGGTTACCGCCATCACCCACCTCCTCGCAGGGTTACCGTGGAGCCGGCCCCGACACCCAGGTCACGGTGCAGATTGACGCCGCCCGAGTTACCGGGCAACCAGACGACGTCATCGGCAATGTCTGCGGGCGCGACAGGCCATGACCTCTGCCCGAGGTCCGTGGACACGATGACCGAGTCTCCCGCGGTCAGGCCAAGACGATCGAGCGTGACGAGGCTGACGAGGGCGGCCGGTTTGCGTCCGGTGGCCTGCAGGTACGGTTCACCGTCGACGCCCCGGGAGTCGTCGATGAGGGTGCGCCAGGAGGCGACGACCAGCTCGTCTTCGGCTACGGCTGCGGCAGGGGGCTGGGCCACCGGTGTGAACAGCGGGCGCTCGCCGTCCCATGGGCCAAGCTCGGTCATCTCCATGCGAGCCGCCTCTACGGTGCGGAACCCCAGCGACGTGTCGAGCTCCTCGCTGATGCCTGCCAGCACGCGGGTGTCGGTCAGCGCCGACGAACCGAGCACCTGCTCGAACGGCCGCACCCGGCCCTCCCAGTTGACGAACGACCCGCTCTTCTCGGCCATCGGTGCCACCGGGAGGACGACATCGGCAAGCGTGGTCACGGCTGACGTCCTGATCTCGATGCTCACGAGGAAGCCGACTGCCTCGAGTGCGGCCATCGCGGCTCTCGGGTCCTCGAGGTCATCGACCTCGACACCACCGACGACGAGCGCGCCGAGATCTCCGGATGCGGCCGCCGCCAGGATGGCTGCCGTGTCCCTGCCCTCGACGGCGGGCATGGTGGTCCCCCAGGTCGCACCGACGTCGACCCGGGCTGCGGCGTCGGAAAGTGGCCGACCACCGGGGAGCTGGTTCGGCAACAAACCGGCTTCGAGGGCACCCCGCTCCCCGGCCCGGCGAGGCACCCATGCCAGTCTGGCGTTCGTCGAGGCGGCCAGTGACACCACTGCGCTCAACAGTCCAGGTGTAGTGGCGGCGCGCTCACCGACCAGGATCACGCCTCCGGCATCGAGACCCAGATCAGCGTCGTTGGCCAGCGCCGCGACGCAGCTCGCCTCGTCGCCCGGCCGGGACCGGATCAGTCGACCATGCAGCTTCTCGAGGCCTCGTGAGGTGTGCGAGGCGACCGAGACGACGCGGGTGCCGTGCCCGCGCACC
>JAABUS010003931.1_pt1 | contig 22704 bp, 21 predicted proteins | sample 5560161 | NCBI WGS metagenome assembly JAABUS01 (sample SAMN10711885, study PRJNA513376) | rock metagenome | isolation source: Antarctica rocks | place: Antarctica: Victoria Land, Trio Nunatak nord | collected 2016-01-04
CCACGTCAGAACACTAACCATCGACCGCTGTCGACGGTGCAGTTTCCGGAGACGAACCCCGAGGTAATCCCCGGTCGGAGCCCCGAACGAACCGGTTCATATGCTCCCGCAGGGGATCGGCTATCCGGTGCGGTCGGGCGGCGATTGCGTCCTCAACGGCGGTATGACTCACATCTCTGGGCTGTCAATCCTCGATTTATGTGGCTCGGTTTGCTCTATTTATTTGGCGCTATTGGGTGCCGATGACGAGTGTTTGGCGGGCGGCGTTGACCAGGTCGACGGTGATGTTGTCGAGGTCGTTGATGTCGCGGAGCCGGCCGATCTGGGTCATGAGGCGTTCGATGAGGCGGAAGTTGCCGCCGGTGATCCGCACGATCGCCCCCACGACGACGCCGTCGGGGTTGGCATCGTCGATAGGCAGGCCGAGCTGCCGCCAGTAGCGGGCCAGGACGGCGGGGATGTCCTCGCCGTCGAGCGGGCGGTAGTGATGCGCGAACCCGATTCGGCTGTATAGCTGTGGGTAGCGAGCGAGTTGGCGGTCGAAGCCGGGCATGCCGATCAGGATGACCCCGATGTCGGAGCGGTCGAAGAAGTCCCGGATCTGTTCGAGCCGTTGGCCTTTACCCGGTCGGCCTCGTCGATGATCAGTAGCTGGGAGTTGCTGGGCCAGTCCAGGTCCCAGTCGAGTTCGGGGTCGTAGTCGGGCTGGGTGAGGCGCTGGATGTCGGTGCTGAGTATGTCGACCTGGTAGCTGATCTCCATCAACAGCCGCCGCGCCGTGATGCCCACATGCGGGGTGTACAGGGCGGTGCAGGCCGCGGCCACCGAGGCGGGCAGGGCCACGTCGCGGCTGTAGCGGGCGTGCTGCCAGCGGTCGAAGTCATCGGCGGCCGCGTACGCCCGGGCCGACAGGGTCTTGCCGATGCCCGGCGCCCCGAAACAGGCGCCGATGTAGCGGTGCCGGCGCACCGCGTCGGCGAACTCGCAAAACCGACGGTGCTGGCGGGTGACCTGGAAGTTGACCAGCCGCCGCGGCGGCCGCTGATCGATGATCGCATCAAGCTCGCTCACTGGTGCCCGCTCCTCTGGCTTGGTTGTCGGCTCAGTCCTCTCGGTAAAGCTTGATCCGGGGTTTCGCCGGATCCGGCGAGGCGCGCGGCGCGCGGTCCGCCCCGCCGGCTCCGGCGTAGTCGGTGGCTGGGGTGTCGGGTTGGGTGAGCAGGTCGACCAGGCTGCGGCGAGCGGTCAGGTGTTCACGCAGCTGCCGGCGGCGTTGGTTGCGGGCGGCCTGCAGGTCTTTCATCGAGAGAGTGACGCTCGCGATTTCCGGCGCGACGGCCCGGCACACGTAGTCATCGTGGTGGTAGATGCGGATCTCGGCCAAGTCCCGCGGGTCGTAGCGGATCGTCACCGCCTCCCCCACATACGCCGCCAGGGTAATCGCGAAGTAGCGCAGCCCGTGCAGGTGGATGCCGTCGCGTTGCACCTTCCTGGGCGTGGCGATGGTGAGCAGCAGCAGATTTAGCTGTTCCAACGATTCGGGCATGCGTGGCAGCCAGCCGCTGCCGAGCCACCGCTCCGCCGGGGTTTGCCCGGTCTCCGGGTGCGTCCGCTGGTGGTAAACATCCACGACGAACCGGCCAATCGCCGCGTCCAGCTGCGACAGGGACATAGTCGGGGCGGTGACGGGCTGGCCGTTGTTGCCGGACGGGATGTACCCCGGCAGCGTGGGCAGCAGCTCGGTGGTGATCGTGCCGAATATCCGCTCGATCTTGCCCCGGCCGCGGGGTTTACCGGGCGTGGAGTGGATCAGCTGAACCTTCAGGTCCACGCACACCTGCGCGATGTGAGTGCCGGCGAAATCGGCGCCGTTGTCCACATACAGCGTGGCCGGCAGGCCGCACACCGGCCAGGCCGAGTCGGCCTTGCGCCAGATGGCCTGCCGGAACGCCAACGCGGTCTGCGCAGCCGACGGATCGGAAAGGAACACCGAATACCCGGCCACCACACGCGAGTGGTCGTCCTCGACGACGGTCAGCCACGGCCGCGCCGGACGGCCCACCTCATCCAGCACCATCACATCCAACAGGGTGTGGTCGGACTGCCACATGTCGTTGGGATGCACCGACTCCCTGCGCAACACCAGCTCGAACCCATCTCGATAGACATCCGGATCGTGGTGCGCCAACGCCAAAAGCCCCGGCTCCAGGCTCCGGACAATGCGGCGCACCACCTCATAGCACGGCACCGGCCAGCCGTGCTCGACCGCCACCGCCGACACGGCCCGGTGCACCTCCGCGACCCGCGGCGGCGGCCGGCGAAGCGCCAACCCCTCGATCAGATCATGCAACTCCGTCGGCATCCGATGCCCGCCCCGATCCGACCGGGCCGACCGGGACAGGCCCGCCGAGCCCTCGGCCCGATAGGCAGCCAACCACCGCGTGGCCGTGCGCCGCGGAACCCCTACCGCTGTCGCGGCCTCGGTCAGCGGCACCCCCTCGAACAGATGCGGACCCAGCACCCTCATCCGCTCATCGAAGTCTGCTGGCACCATCACATCCGGTCCCCTGGCTCCAGCACCTGCCGGCTCGACCGACCCAGCGGATCGCGCCGCCCAGGCAGCAAGGCCGAGCTGAGCCAAACAAATCGAGCAAACCGAGCCACTTAGCTAGAGTAACCTGCGCCACCTAAATCGAGGAACGACAGTCGTAGTGCTCGATCAGGCGACGGATGCTACGGCCCGACGGCAGCGGCACCGCATCGTCGCGGTAACGGGTGGCTACGTAGGCGCGAACCTTGTTGATCAGCGTCGTCGTCGACACGGTGCTGTTCGACTTGGTGTCCTCCAGGACGGCCAGGACGGCCTCGATCACCCGGGCATCCGCCTCGGGCGCGCGGCCGTTGGCTTCGCGCTGGTCCAGCAGCCCCCGCAGCCCCCGCCGGACATACAGTGCCTCCCTGCGGGAAAGCGTGCGTGCCGTGACCTTCACCCCGGCGGCGGCGAGTTCTTGGACCTTCAACTCGCGGCGCTTGACCTTGCTCGGATAGTCGTAACCCGGCCTCGGGGTCAGGGCCGGATCGTTCGGGTCGGGGACACCGTGGATGACCTCGTTGAGGTGCGCCTCCCACCACAGCGCCTGCTCGGCTTCCTCCCGGGTCAGCGGCTCCCCCTGCCCCTCGTCTCGGCCGGCCGCGCTCTGCTGGACCGTCGGTCGCAGCGACAGGTCACCGGCGGCCGCGATGGTGGCCAGGTCCACCCACACCCGCTGGCCGTCGGCCAGCCGATACAGCAGCGTCGCCGCCCCGGTGGCCGCGGCGACCGTGTACTCCGATCCCTCCCACCTGATCAGATCCCCCAGGTTCAACCGCAGCATGATCCGGTCCTCCCGGTGGCCGCGGCGGTGGTGTGAAAGTCGAGTTGCTCGTCCAGGTCCACCGCCAGCTGGTGGTGCCAGATCAGGTGCTTGATGTGCGGCATCACCAGCGCCGGATGCCGCCCACCCATTGCCGCGGCGCCCTCACCGATCGGCCGGCCGCCGCCGAACACCTCGAGTAGCCGCGCGAACACCCCGTCGGGCGGGTGGCAGCGCGGCAGCCTGGCCGGCCGCAGGAACGCCAGATTCGCCGCGCGCGCTGGGCTGAGTTCCGATAGCACCTCGTGCCGCCAGCCCACCAGGGCGCAAACCCGGTCGGTCTCGGCGAACCGTCCCCGGGCCTTGACGTCGATCCGTTTCGCCGGTTTGACGTCGTAGACCACCTGATCGCCGCCGGCGTGGAGCGCGAAAAAGTCCGGATCGTGATACCCGGCCGCCGCGGCGCGGCGAAACAGCAGCCGAAACGGCTGCGCCGCTACCTGCAGCACCTGACCTGCGTGATCCAGTTCCACCAGGCAGGCCAGCTCCAGCGCCGACTCGTACCAGACGTGCTCGCCGGTGCGCGGCCAAAAGTACAGGCCGTGCTGGTTGCGTCGATTGGGGTACTGGACCCCGGTGCGGATCGGCTTGGCCTCCCACAGCCGCTCGTGCAGCACGCCACGGCCCGGGCGTGCCTCGTGCAGGGAGCCGTCGCGGCGGCGCCACAGCACCACATCCAGGCCATCCGGCGTGCTGGTGGACAAGGAACACGGCGCGGCGAACGAAGCAGTCGTCTCATGCATGCGGTGGGCTCCCGTCGGGTTGCATCGATGGCGTCATCGTGCAACCCGGCACCGACAGTCCCGCAAGTCAAGCTCCGCTCATGACACCTTCAACGTCACAATTTGAAGGAATCACTGGCAAATACGCCAGGATCACTGGCAATCCACAGGGGCCGTTGACAGCTGGCCGAATTTTGGCTGATTCGGGCACCAGGACCATTGTCACTTCTTGCGTCGGTTCTGACGATATGATAACAATCAATTATCATAGTAGATACGTTATGGTGGATCCGTGCCGAATCGCGCTCGACCGCTGCACCTCCCGGCCGCTGCCACGGCCGGCAGCTCCGCCGCCCCGGATCTGCGGCGATCCGCCTGTGACGACGCATGGCGAGCGGCACCGGCACCCGCCCGGACGCCTCGATGCGGCCGGGCCCACTCCCCCACCGCCCGCATCTCTGCCATCGATGGCCCCGCTGGGCCGCCCGGAATGCGGTACGGGGCCGACCGGCGGACCTCGGGTTTCGTCACGTGACGCACGCCGAGCCGGACGTCGAGGCGTTGGTGCAGGTCAGCAGCCTGGATGCCGCCAACACTGACGCTCTGGTGCAGCGGATGGTGGCGGCGTCGACGTCGCCATCGACCCGGCGGGCCTACGCGCTGGATTGGGCACGCTTCGCCCGCTGGTGCAACGCCCAAGGAATACCGCCGCTGACCGCGGCGGATCGGGATGTGGCCGGCTACCTCGCGCAGGCCGCCGAGACGATCCGGCCGGACGGCAAGCCCGCGGTCGCCACCGCCACCCTGCGGCGCTGGCTGTCCGGCATCAACCAGGTACACGCCGCCGCCGGCGGCGGCGTACCGGGGCGCTCGGAGCTGGTCCGCCGCACCCTGGCCGGCATCAGCAAGACCCGCCGCACCGGCCCGAACCGGCGCCGCCCGCTGCGGCTGACCGAACTGCGTGACCTCGTCGGTGCCGCGCGCGCCGCCGCGGTGAGCTGGCCGGAGCAGATCCGGGCCCGCCGGGACTGCCTGATCCTGTTGATGGGCCACCTGGGCGGCATGCGGGAATCCGAGATCGTCGCCCTCACCATTGGTGACGTCCAGAAGGTCGGCGCGGGTCTGCACGTGTCCGTGCGGGCCGGCAAGACCGACCCCGACGCACAAGGCCTGGTCAAGGGCCTGCGGGCGACCACCGCGGCGGGCGTCTGCCCGCTGTGCGCCTGGACCGCCTGGCGGCAGATCCTTCACGCCCACGACCACGGCGGACGTCCCGCAGTCATCCGCGCCTTGGCTGACCACCCCATCAGCGACCGCCACATCTGCACCGACACCCCCTCCCCCACCGCAGCCGACCCCCGCACCGCGGCCGACACCTTCCCGGCGGTGGATCCGGATGCGCCGCTGATCCGCTGGCTCGGCCGGCACGGCTGGATCACCGACCGGCCCGTCGCCCCGCACTCGATCTACCAGGTCGTCAAGACCCGGGCCCGACAGGCCGGCCTACCCGCCGACGTCATCAACAAGCTCGGCGGCCACTCACTACGGGCCGGGTTCGTCACCGACGCCTTCGCCGCCGGCGCAGCCGACGGCGAAGTGATGCGACAGACCGGCCACCGATCCATCACCCAGGTCCGCGCCTATCAACGCGACACCCCCCTGGTCGGCAACGCCGTCAACCGGATCGACCTATGACCCCGCCCACCCCCACCCCGCGCCCCAGCCCCACGACGCAGGCGACCTACCGCCGCGACTGGGAGCTGTTCATCGACTGGTGCCAGGCCTACGGGCACACTCCCCTACCGGCCAACCCAGAGACCGTCCAGGCGTTCCTGGCCGAGCCGTCCATCGCCGCACGCCGCCGGCGCTGCGCGGCGGCCATCGCCTGGGCACACCGAACCGCCGGCCAACCCGCCCCGATCGAGCCCGCCCAGCGCTCACCCGACCCGGCGCTGCTGGCGGTCGACACCGGCCGGCTGCTGGAACGAATCCCATTGTGGGGCTGGCCTTCCGGGATGTTCGGCCGACGCGACGCTCTGCTGCTCATCCTGCGATTCGAGGCCGGCCTCACCCTTCCCGCCATCGCCGCCCTCACCACCGACCGCATCCGCATCGACGATCGGCTTCTCATCGTTGACCGCCCCGACGGCGCAGTCACGTTGCCGCCGACCGATGACGCCCGGCACTGCCCGGCCTGCGTCTGGTTGCGCTGGCGCCCATTGCTGGCCATGGTCCGCCGCAACACCGCCGGCCAGCTCCTCCGAGCGCGCCTCGCGGTCGCCGACGACACCGACAACGCCGTCCCCCGGCAGGTCAGCGCCACCCGGCACCGCTGCCTCACCGGTCCCCCACCGTCGTCGCCGGTCGACGGCCCGGTGATGCTGCCGATCGACCGCTGGGGCGCCGCGCCGCTCCCTCGCCGGCCACCCACCCTGCGGGCCCTGTCCAGCCTCACCACAGCCCACCGATCCGGGCTACCACCCCACCACCGGGCCGACGTCGCGACCGGCAATGACCCAGATGCCCAGGCATCCGAGACAGAGGCGCCGGTGATGGCCGACACTGCCGAGCCCTCCCAGCTCCTCTATCAACGCGGCGTCGCGGCCAGGCAGCAAGCCGTCGCCGCACTCCGATCCGCCCGCACCGACATTGACGATGTCAACCAGCAAGTCGACGAGCTCCAGAGCCGGATCGATGACCTCATCGTCGCCGCCGTCGACCTTCAGACTCAGATACACCCAGACAGCAAGGTTCCCCTGGACCCATGAGGTAGATGAGCGCACCTTCACCAGATCCGACATGAGACAGGCGAACGAATCGAGTGGCACCGCCGCAAGTGGCCTGGTCGCCTTGCGGGCGCTGGCCCATCTGGTCGGCATCATCATCGACGACTGCCCCATTACCGCAGCGACCTGGCGACCCGCTCAGCCGTGGGCGGATTAGCCGCACTCGGCAAGACCTACCGATGCCTCAATAGCGCGCTGATTGCTATCGGATAGCTATCAGCATGCCTTGCCGCGATCGGCTTGATAGCAGTCGGCCACAGCGACGGTCGCAGTCAGCCTGCACGGCGATCGCGGCTTTCATGCTGCTGTCACTCGCGCGGCGCGCCTGTGGCTATATGGCTACCTGCATGTGCGTGGCTTGCCGCTTGCTCTCCTGCTGCTACATGCAGGCGGCACACCTTCGTGCCGCCTGCAGGCATCCCATGATGCCTTCCCATTGCTCCCTGCCGCAGGCTTGCTGGCACCCGCGCTGTTGTGCCACCGCGCACCATGCTGCCGGACTGCTGTTGGCGTGCTATCGATCTGCTATCCGGTCGCGACACGCCTAGCAGTCACGCTTCAGGTCCCGAGCTGGTTGACGTCTTCGTCGTAGCGTCTTGATGGGGTGAAGTCACTCCGCAGTTGACGCCGATATGAAGGATCACCATGACCACGCCAATCATCAACCGGGTCGCTCTGCGACGAACGATCGCCGTTCTCAACGGCAAGGGAGGGGTTGGCAAGACCAGCATCGTCGCGAATCTCAGCGGGCTATTCGCCGATGTCGGGTACCGCGTTCTCGCGATCGATCTCGACCCACAGGGGAACTTGGGCAATGACCTTGGATACCTGGGTGCGGGTCTGGGCGACAGTGGAGTGGGGTTTTTCTCTGCTGCGGCCCAGGGCACGGCTCCGCCCATCTTGAAGGACGTTCGTCCGCACCTTGATGTCGTCGTCGGAGGAGATGGACTGCACGATCTCTCGAACGCGTTGCAAGGCCGGCTGGGTGGTCGCGGGAGGCGCGGGGGAGTGAGCACCTTGGCGGCAGCCATCGCAGCAGTGGCGGGAGAATACGACCTCACGTTCATCGACTGTCCACCCGGCAACGAGGCCCTACAGATGGGCGCTCTGGAAGCGGCTCGATGGGTTCTGGTGCCAACCAAGTCGGACGATTCGAGTAGAGCTGGTCTGCGAGAGGTGGCCCGCCGATTTACAGATGCCCGCGAGACCAACGCCGACATCGGACTGCTCGGTGTCGCGCTGTTCGGCGTCAACCCTTCGGCGAAACGCATCGCCGCCCAGGCACGCCGCGGCTTGACAGAGGATCTCGGCGGCGACGACATCCTGTTCAAATCGGCGATCAGGCACGTAGAGGCAGCCGCCGTTGACGCCCGAAATCGTGGGCAACTCGTGCATGAGCTCGAGCGAGATGTCGACTCGCGCCCAAAGTGGTACGAGCGATTACGCAATCCGACGACCAAGGTTGAGCCGCTTGCCTCCAGCGCCGGCGTCCTGGCCGAGGATTACCAGGCACTGGCGGAGGAGCTCATGCAGCGAATCATCGCAGCGGAACCTCGTCCCAAGCACGCTGATCCTAAGGAGGTCAGCGCATGACGACCAATTCAGACCTGGGTCAACAGCCCAGCCGAATGAAACCCACAGATCTCGCGCAAACCTTTAGGTCGTCTCCCCGGAGCGCAGGGCTTCGTGGGCTGGAGCCGATTGCCCGCCCCGTCGAGGTTCCGTCTGCCGAGGTGGCAGCGGATGCTGGTGCAGAACCTAACTCTGGTGAAGCGAACGCATTCGCTGTCCCGCATACCGCCGTGTCGGAGCCAACCGTCAAGGAAACAAGAAAGGTCACGCGGCGCATCCGGGAGCGGCAACAGGAGCACGCGGCCGGTCCCCAGGAGGCTGGGGCGTCCTCGGCGGTGCGGACCATCGTCGCGTACATCAGTGTCCCGGTACGCGAGCGCCTCCGCGTGAACGCGGGGGACCTCACCTACACCGAGGTAGTACTGGCTGCCCTGGATGCCACCCACGCCAAACTCGCTGACCGCTTCACTGCGGCAACGCGTCCCGCCAACAGTCTGTTTGCGGGGCCAGTCCGGTCGACGCCTAGACGCCACGAGGAACCGCATGTCCAAGTATCGCTGAGGCCCATGGGTGACGACTTGGCCGTCATCGACCGGCTCGTCGAGGAGATGAACGCCTCCAGTCGCAGCGCCTTGATCAACGCAGCCCTCGACGAGTACTTGTCTTAGCCCCTCGATCGCACACTGCGGCGTCGGCGATTAACGCTGGTTGATAGCTATCCGATAGCAAGCAACCTGCTACGGGGGCCCATCGTTCGAGCCGGGTTGCCAGTTGACTCTGGAGCTGGCCTTCGCTGCCAGGATCGACGCTGCATCAGCTCGGCCCACTCATCAACATCCAAGCCGAGATCGCCACCGGCATCAGAGGCAGCTGCGGCCAGCTGCACCCACCGGCGCAGCAGCTGCGCACCGATACCGACCTCGGCGGCCACGTGCGACACCGGCCGACCCGTTTCCTCCCTGCGTGACCAGCAGTCACGCGCGTGAATGTCCACCAACAGGGGTCAACCCCACTGATCACGGCGTCGATCAGCGCCTGTCCGGCTCCGGATCCGTGGTGGTCCGCGTGTAAGTACAGGTTGTACAACTGCAGCGGGCGGGGAGGATCCGGATGGATTGGCGCGCCTGCCAGGGCGAACCCGATCAGGAGGTCGTCCTGTTCAGCGACAACGGCCGGTCGCTCGGCACTGGTCGCAACGATGTTCTGCGACATCGGAAGACGCTGACCCACGGGGTCCTGACTGAAGTAGTCCGGCGGGAGCAGACGCGAATAGGTCTGGCGCCAGCACTCCACGTGCAGCTCTGCCAACTTGGGGTCTGATCCTGGTGAGATCGCCTATTCAACTGTCGTGGGTTCTGCGCGGTGTCCAGCCTGATGGTGACCGTTGGTGGTCTCCGGCGGCGTAGCGGCTCCAGGTGCCTCCGGCCTGGGCGGCGAGCTTGGCGGTGGTGACCGGGTGGTAGCCAAGTGCATCTGCGACGACGGGTGCGGGCATTTCTAGGACGTGCTGGCGGATCGCGGAGGCTCGGCCGGCGACGGTGGGGATGCCCAGGCTGTTGACCAGGGCCGCGAGTGACTGGGGGTGCATCGGCTGCCCGGCCCGGCGGCCGGGGAACAGCCAGCGTGAGTCGCGGTTGGTGGCGGTGTTCATGTTGTCGCGGTTGCCGATCCAGGCGAGCAGGAGATCGGCGATGGGTCCGGGGACCGGGGATGGTGGCTCGCCGAGCCGGAGCAGGACATGGTCGCCGTCGCGGATCACGTCGTCGATGGTGAGGCGGACGACGCGGCTGAGCGGTTGTGCGTAGAGCAGGACGATGGCGGCCGCGACCCGGGTCCGCAGCGGCAGGTCGTGGCCGGTCAACAGGCCGAGCAGGTGCACGCGTTCGGGTTGCGGGAGTGGTGTCGCTTGGCGGATCACCGCGGCGGGTAGCCGGAATCGGCGGGTGAGCTTGTTGGCCGTGCACCACAGCAGGAAGGCCCGCAGGCTGTTGCGGGCGTGCTCGTTGTGCTCGGTGTGCCAGGCGTCGATGTCGGCCTGGCGGCAGGTGGACAAGACGAGGCCGCGCTCGTATAGCCATCGAAGGAAGGCTGTGGCGTGCTTGACCTGGGCGCCGGCATGGCGGCGCCCGGCTGGGGTGATCGGCTTGGTCTCCGCGCGGGTACGTAGGCGTGACAGGACTTCCCAGGTGGCGAAGCGGCGCACGAGTTGGACGTGGTCTGGGCCGCTGATGTCGGCGAGGTGGCTGACCAGCCATCGCTCGAACGAGCAGATCTGCTTGTCGATGGTGGGTAGCACGCCGCAGGACATCAGCAGGTCCCGCAGGTGAGCGGCTGCCCGCCAGGGCTGGAGGGTGTGGAAGGCCTCGTGGGTCAGTGCTATCTCCCCGCGACCCGAGGCGCCGTAGTAGGTCGTCGGCGGAGCCGGTGCGGCCCCTGCGCGCGTAGAGCCAGGTCAGGCCGGACAGCGGGTTGTCCATCGCGAGCAGGGAGTCGGCCAGCGGGGCGAGTTCGGGCCGGATCCGCCCGGATCCGTCGTCCAGGATCTCGACCAGCCGATCGGCGAAGGTGCAGCGGGTGCACAGCCGACCACCGTGCAGCTTGTCCTCGACACCGCATCGGGTGCACGCGAAGGACTGGCTGAAGCCGGCGCAGGTGGTGCAAATCGCGGCACCGTCGCAGACGCGACGACCCGGAAGCGCCCGTTCCTGACCGCAGCCGGGGCAGACCCCTCGGGTCCGCACCGCGCGGTCCGAGCAGCTCCGGCAGACGAATCCGTCCGGCCAGCTGCCGGCCTTATGCCGACGGCGCCCGCAGCGGCAGCACTCGGCCATGTACCAGCGTTCGTATTGCTCGTCGGTCGCGTAGGAAGGGCTCACGCGTCGGGCAGGATGCGGGCCGGGCGGGGCCGCAGCTTCGCGGCCTCGCCAGGCGGGGCGGGCCGGTCGCCCGGTGGCGGTCTTGCGGACCCCGGCGTTCTCTGCGGTGGTGGTCACCAACTCGGCCGGGGTGCAGGACAGGATGTCGCAGAGTGCGGACATCACTTGCAGCGACATCCGTTCGGGGGTGCCGGAGACCAGGCGGTGGACCTGGGAGGCGGACAGCTCGATGCCGCGCTCGCGGAGCAGCGGAACCAGTTCGGTGGCGGTGTAGACCCGGTGCTCGGCCATCACCTCCCGCAGCCGCCAGGAGTAGCCGATCCTGCGCTTCATGCCTCTACTCCGTTCTGGGACCGCAGGGCGGCGGCGACGGTGGCGTCCAGCTGCCGGCGCAGGGCGCGGGTGCGGAAGTCCGAGGACACGCAGGTGTAGATCGAGGTGGTGCTGGCGTGCTCGTGCCCGACCTGTTCCTGAACGAAGCGGGGATCCCACCCGTCCTCGATCAGGTGGGTGACATACGACCTTCGCAGCGAGTGCAGATCGAGCCCGTCGTCCAGGCCCAGCGCCTGGCGGTAGGTGATGAACCGGGAGTTGAGCCGCTGGCAGCCGATCCGCAGCCCGCGCTCGGACGGCCAGGCCGCCGGGTTGTCATCGGTGCCGAACATGGGCCGGACCTCGGTGAACCACTCCTCCAGGATGTCGGGGGTCCACTCCCACACGGTCAGCACGCTTCGCCGCTTGGGCGGTGAGCCCTTCTTGGCCTTGCCGAACCGGACCTGGCAGCGGCCGAACTCGCCGTACTCGGCGCCGTGCGGATTGCGGCCGAAGTCAGCAGCGTCCAGCATCCTCGTCTCGTTGCGCCGCAGCCCGTAGGCGTAGGCGGTCTTGAACAAGGTGGCGTCGCGGAACGCCGGCAACCAGCCCTTGCGGCCGAAGGCCCGGATCCGGGCGACCTCGTCGTCGCAGTGCGCGAAGAAGGCGTGCAGCTCGGCCTTGGTGAACGCACGCTTCTTCGGGTCCGACTCGTTGTCCTGCACGTGCACCGCGGTGTTCCACTCGTGCACGACCTGGACCGGATGCGTCCCGAACCGCTGCTCGCAGGTCGCCGCCCACTCATAGAGCGGGTCGGTAACGAAGTGACAGAAAGCGCGCACCGCCTCGGAGTAGGAGCGGATCGTCGAGCGCTTCAGCTCCGCAGCGAACGCAGATCACCGAGCCACTCATCAACCATCGCCGGCGTCCACTGCCATGGGTAGGTGTTCACGTAGGCAGCGAACGCCTTGACCGTGTTCTCCCGACCCTCCACCGTCGTACGGGCCAGATTCCGCGCCAGCTGCCGATTCGCGAACCCCGACAACATCGCAGTGAAAACCTGCTCCTCCGGCCGCAGCAAAGCGACCCCGTGATGTAGACCCGCCGCACCCGGCACCACCCCGTTCAACCCCACCAGAAGACCACCTTCCGCCGCTCGCATTAGTTGCGAGAAAGTCGCATCATATGCGAGTCGACCAACGAACCGCCCAGCGCCCCTCGGCTCCGCTGACACCCAGCGCACGTCAGCGGCCCCACCGACCGCTATCGTCACCATCACCACAGACGGCCGGATCCCTTGCCAGCCTGGAGATTCCCGCCCCTCTGCCGCGACCATGCGCATCAGACCCCAACTTCCGCTCCTCGCCCGCGCGGTGCTTGCGGATGACCAAACCCGCCTCTGCAGCGTCCGACGATCTTTTACCCACCGAACGATGCTCCCGTAGCAGCCGCCGCCTTGCAAGGCGATTTGTCCGGAATGGGCCAGAGGGATCGCTCCCGGAAGAACCCGGCCAGCGTCCACGCGGGCCGCCCGTCATTCAGGTCACAGCACCCGCAACGCGACACCCGATCCCCAGTTGCTGAACCCTCACCAGCAACACCGAACGTCCCGTACGCCCATCCGGTTACGGGACGGCCGCCATGCCAGATAACGCCGCGAGATCCGTGCCATTTACCCCTGCGAGTCACACCACCAGGCCCTCGACGAACGGACACCACGTGCGGCTTACCTCGCCGTCGAACACTGCGATTAGCGACGCATGACACATGAGTGGACCGGCTGATCCGGAAGGCTTCGGGTTCTCCCGTCGTCACTATCGGCTCGCCCGCACCGGCAGCTCATCGAACTAGCCCCGAACGTCTGCGCTCGCGGTCACCCCCCGGCCCCGGCCGCGTCCTGGTCGGCAACCATCCCTGCATCCAGTGCACCGGCAAAGCCACCGCATCAGCGCTGACGCTACCTCGGAACATCCCAACATCAGTCCGGGAACGCCGCCGGCGCTTTCCTGGCCGGGATGGCGACCGCAATCCGTGAATGACCCGGGTTGTACTGCCGTCGCAGTTGAGGATCGGTCCATAGGACGGCGCCGCACCGCCGGTCGGGGCGATCAGTCGCTCACCCAGATGGCCAGACCAGCCTCGTTGCCCTCGCGGCGGCAAGCGTCCACCAGCCGGGTACGTTCCGGTCGCTGACGACGTGCCCGCCGGCGGCCACCACGGCTGCGCATCGAACAGATAGGGCGTGCTTAGACCAGACACCGGCTCTGCGCCACGCTCAACTGGCGGCAGTCTGGAGGGACAATAACTGCTTGACGTGCCGTCCCGCGATCAGATCCAGATCGATCGGTTGACCGAACACCCTTACCCCTTAAGCAATGCGTCTAGCTCCCAAGACTCTCTCGAGGAGATCCATAGCCGAATCGGTGTCGTCGATCCGTCCGATGGCGGCTCTGTCGGGCGTAATGGTTTCCAGTTTCGGTAGGTGGAAGACCTGTCGAAACTGGTTACGTTCCCTCCGATACTGTTCCCACCGGGATCGCACGATGTCGGTACATCCGAGCGCTTCCGCGAGTATCGCGAGGCTGGTGGTGTGCACGATCAGCCACCGACCGGCGCGGTTCTGCGCCAGGTCGTAGGCAGCCAACGTCTCCAGGGCCTGGTAGACGGTTGATCGGGACATGCCGGTGCTCGTGGCGAGGTCGAAACTGGTGAGCGGTCCGCGCGCCCGTTCCAGTTCCTCGTACACGAACGCCGCCGGTAGGCCGAGCTCTCGGAAGGCCGGCCGCAACGCATGGATCTTCCCACCCCGCCATGACTCTCTTGCCGCCCGCCCGGCCACCTCGTCGGGAATCCGCAGCTCATAAAGGTCGGCGAGCAATCCGCGCTCGCTGCCGACCAGTACGACCATGGGATCGTCTTCCTCGCGCAGCGATCGAAGGTGCGCCGCAACCGTAGTGTGGTCCATCCCGGTGGCCAGATCCAGCGCCCTGGTGCCGAATTCGATGTACCGGCTTCCTGACTTCATCGCAGCTTCTGCCAATCCGCGCAGCAGCATCCGTTGCTGTAGTCCAACCCTCCCGCGATACCGCGCCTCTTGCAGCATCGTCAGTGCCGCCCACCACTGCCGGATGAACTGATACTCCGCCGCCGTCCCCCGATCAAAATCGCGATTCTGCTCAAAACCCAGACCAACGGTCCTGGTAAGGCGCGCGTGTGAGGGTGGCTCGCTTGTGGGGGATATACGGACAGATCTCTCCCGCTGTTCGCTGGCTCTTCGTCGAGCGGCGAACTGCACGGCCCGCTCCCAGTCCCTTCGCAGCGCGATAGGGCGCTGGCGGGGCCTGTAACGGGCGTAGAAGGAGGCCAGCCCCGGCCAGATGCCGCGCTTGATGCGGACGGTGACGTCGGTGAGCTGCATGCCGGCTTCGACGGCGGCGACTAGGACTCCTTGACGCGCCTCGGAGGGCGTTTTGTAGTCGGAGACCTTGAACTGTCCGGTGCGCGCGGTGTGCAGCTGGCTGACCGACGGCTCCCTGGCACCGCCAGGACGAGCCAGGTACGTGGCGTCGGTGCCGTCAGCGCTGGCGAGCGCATCGTCGGTTCCGGCGTCGAGTTGGTGCAGAGCTTCGAGTTCGGCGGCCAACTGTTCCTGCAGCGAGGTCCAGACCGTCGACTGGTTGCGTTCGGTGGCGATCTTGTTGGCGGCAGCCAGGGTGCCGTGCAGCTGTTGATGACCGCCGGACTTGTGCGCAGCTCCGGGTGGGCGGATCAACCCGTCGGTCAGCCCCAGCATCGGCTGCGGATCCATCGTCGGGGTCAACGTGGAGAGTGCCCGCGCCATGTCGCGGGCCTCATCGAAGGGCACCGGGCGCTCCAACAACAGGTACAGATGGATGCCGCCGGACGGTGACTCATCACTGATCAGCTGTCCGCCGGCGCGGCGAACCAGCTCGCGGATGGCGTCCGCGTCCCGGAGCACCGCGCTACGGCCGCCAGTGCGGTCGGTGCAGTCGAGGTCGATGACCAGCGTCCGGGTATCGCCCAGGCCCGAATAGATCGGGACAGCAGCCGGCACCGCCGGCAGCTCACCCAACTTGCGCTGATACCGGGCCGGGTAGGTCCTGCCGCCGTTGCGGGACTCACGCGCGAAGGGACGCCCGGCGATCTTGGGTGCCAACACCCGCCACACCGCCGCCGCATCCGGCGGCTTCCTCCGACGCTCCGCACCTGTTTCGTACGGCGTGTCGGACAGATCCTCGAAGACGGAAAAAGGGAAAGCAGTAGTATCAGAGCTGTCAGCCAAGACAGACCTTTCGTTGGTGAACGAGCTGGTTGCCGCCATCTCGTCCGACTTGAAGCCTTCCCGTTGCCGCGGGGAGGCTTTCGTCGTCTATGCGGTTGTGAGCATCCGGGCGCGACCCCGGGCATGACCTCCTCTCAGCTGAGACACGCAGACGCCGACGCCATGAGGCGCCGGCAAGTTCGAGTGGCTTGAGACCTCGGCGGGTGCGGACAACCCAGTCGGGTCGGCAGAAGCCGTGCCGCTAGCCGAGTTGGATACCAGGCGTGCTGGTGCGCGAGCGCACGCAGATGTCACGACCCGCCCGGCAACAGGCCGAATCGGTGCAGCCCGCTTGGCGACGATGGAGATCGCAACGCCGACCGACACGCCGATCTCAGACAGTCCTGGATCGACGTGTAGGTATGCGCTACTCTCGGATCTGCCGATCAAAGCAGCCCTTTCAGTAGTTTCGGCTCCAGCGCCAACTGGAACCGTGAGACGACTTCGAAGCCCGCTCCCGCCAAGGAGCGGGCTTTAGTCGTTCTATGGAGTTTGGATCCGGTCGCTGGCGCCAACCAGCTGCCGTTTAGGCAGTTTTCAGTGGCAGCTCCTGCTGACTGCTCGGCCCAGGGGGTTTCGGGGCATGCTCAGGCATGTTCAGTGCCTGGGCTAGAAGCATGGCGATGTAGTCGCCATAGGGCATCTCCAGGTCAGCGGCATTCCGTCGGATCTGTGCGCCCAACGGCACTGCCGTTCTGGTGAAGAACGCGTCGCGTGGGCCCTTGGATGGCCTGCCTGGTCCTGGCTTCATGCCCGCAATCCTTATGGATACCGTTTGCGGAAAACGGGATCTCGCCACTGACACGCCGCACAGATTCTATTTCTGCAAACGAGCGCTTCGGTGTTCGGTGATGCCGGCGCGACGGATCAGTTGGGGCTCAGCGGGTTTCTGCCGATTCCTCAGAGCCATTCGGCTACGGCGGCGGCGGCGAGTAGCCAGGCTTGGCGGGTGGCGGGGGAGAGCGCGTCGTAGACGATGCTGTCGCCGTCGACCAGGGCCGGGTCGACGGGCACGTCGAGCACGGTGCGGGTGCGGGCGGCGAAGTGGTGGCGGAATCGGGTGTGCATGGCGCGCTGGTCGGGGTCGGCGGTTTGTTTCGGCGCGGAGAGGATGGTGACGGCGTTGGCGACCTTGTGTCCGAGTCCGATTTCCATCAGGTGATCAAGGGTCCAGGAGGCGCCGCCGGCGGTGTCTTCGCGGATGGAGGAGACGATGACGAGTTGGTCGGCCAGGTCGACGGCGGCGCCCCAGTTGGGGGCTTTGACGTTGTTGCCGGTGTCGATGACCAGGATCCGGTAGAAGCGGCTCAGGGAGCGGTGCAGGGCCCGGAATGCCTGGTCGTCGATGCTGGCGGCGCTGGCGGCGTTTTCGTCGCTGGCCAGGACGTCGAATTGCGCGGAACCTTGGGCGCGGACGTAGTTGTCCAGGTCGCCGACGCGGGCGTTGCGGGGGTCTTCGATCCGCTGCAGGTCGTTGAGCAGGTCGACGGCGGTGTTGGCGCCGGAGCACTGTCCGAGTCGGAGTACCTGGCAGGCCTCGCCGCCGTGGGCTTCGCCGACGCCGAAGTCGTCTTCACCCACGAAGCGGCTCCCGGCATGCACGCAGCCTTTATCCGGGCCACCAAGCCCGAAGGTGCCACGGCGCCGCCGGCCACCACCTGGACGGCGCCGCTGGCCGTGGCAGCGGTGGGTGAGTCGTCGTGCTGCTCGTCTGGCGATCAGTCGTTGTGTTGCGCACCGTCCGCCAAGGCCGAGTGCTGCGGCGGCCATGCCCACGTCAGCGGCAGCTGCGGCTGCCGGTGACGCCGGCCGTGGCCTTCAACAGGTACCGCAGTAGGGAGATGGACTCATGGAGCTCAGCGACAATGAGCGCGACTACCTCGGCAGCCAGCCCCTGGGGCGCCTGGCGACAATCGGGCCCGACGGCTCTCCGCAGGTGCGTCCGGTCGGCTTCTTCGTCAACGAGGATCTCGGCACGATCGACATAGGTGGCCACAGCCTCGGACGCAGTCAGAAATTCCACAACATCCAGCGTGAGCCGCGAGTGGCATTCGTCATCGATGATCTGGCGTCGACGAACCCGTGGTCGCCGCGCGGCATCGAGTTCCGCGGTGACGCCGAAGCAATCACCGATGCGCAGCCTCCGGGGCCCGGCTACTCCGGTGAGCTGATCAGGATCCGTCCGACGCGAGTGCTGTCCTGGGGCCTGGACAGCAACGCTTTCGCCCCGCCACTCGCGCGCAACCCCGACCAGCACCGACCAGCACCGACCAGCACTGACCAGCACTGACCAGCGCTGATACCGGTGGCGACAGTGTGCATGGGGTTGCCCTACGGAGCATCCGGCGGACCTGCCAGATAGTGCCCGCGCTCGAGACGGTGCGGGGCAATGATCAGAACCTGTGGATGGGCGCCATGAGGCGCTGCTGTTTCGAGTGGAGGTGAGAGACCTTCGCCGCTGACCTTGTCGCAGCAGGGCGGTGGAGCTGAGGGCAGTCTGTCCCGGGAGGTGCCGGGGTGGATGGGAGCAGCCCTGACAAAGCCGGGACGGGCCAGTACTGCCAGATGGTGTGGGTCCGGCGAGCGTGACGAAAAGGAGTACGACAGGAACCTGTGATTACGTCCCTTAAGTTTTGACCGGCTCTGAATCTGGTGGATGTGGGCCGGGTGCGGTGCGCACTCTGCGTGGGTGAGATTGCCTGCGCCAGAGGAACTCTCGGGTGGTTTTGTCCACGACTGCCAGGAGGCCACGGTGAAGTGCTGCGGGTTGGCCGTGGCGATGCCGCAGGGACAGCAGCAGGGCTCCTCCTTCGTCGAGCGAACAGCAGTGAACATGGGAACCGTTCCGGTCCTGGCCCTGTCTGGGGCTGGGTCCATCGTCGGCCGATCGGGTCGGGACGGGGCGGAGCCGCCGTAGTACTGCGAGGCCGGGAAAGCCGGTCACATCGGGAAGGGCGCCAGCGGAAACGAGAAGGGATGGATGCTGTGAAGCCGAAAGATCCACCGGGGAATCCCGGAGGTCCTGACCCAGGGCGTGAACCTTGGATCAGGGTATCGGGTATGCAGGCCAAGCTTCACCGTTGGGCGGTGGCCGATCCTGGCCGCCGGTTTGACGACCTGTTCAACTTTGTGTACGACCCGGCGACGCTGATCGTGGCGTTCGCCCGGGTCGCGGGTAACACCGGCCGGGACACTCCCGGCGTTGACGGCCTCACCGCCTTCGATGTGGAGCAGTCCATCGGTGTCCCGGGGTTCCTGGACGGTCTGCGCGCACAGGTCAAGGACGGCTCGTTCCGTCCGTTGCCGGTGCGTCAACGATTGATCCCGAAAGGCCACGGCTCGGGGAAACTGAGAAGTTTAGGTATTCCCGCCTTGGCCGACCGGGTGGTCCAGGCTGCGCTGAAGCTGGTGCTGGAACCGATCTTTGAGGCCGACTTCCAGCCGGTCTCCTACGGGTTCCGGCCGAACCGGCGGGCGCACGACGCGATCGCCGAGGTTCAGTTGTTCGGCACCCACGGTTACCGGTGGGTGCTGGACGCTGATATCGAGGCGTGCTTTGACCAAATTTCGCATTCCGGACTGTTGGACAGGGTACGGATGCGGGTCAAGGACAAACGCGTGGTGGCGTTGGTGAAGGCGTTCCTGAAAGCCGGGATCATGACCGAGTCCGGCGACTTTCAGGACACCCACACCGGCACCCCGCAGGGTGGGATTTTGTCGCCGTTGATGGCCAACATCGCCCTGTCGGTGCTCGATGAGCACCTGCATCGGCCGTGGCAGCCAGGCGGCGCCATGTCGACCAGCTCACGGCGGGTGCGGCGTCGGGGTAAGGGCTTGCCGACATGGCGAATCGTCAGGTACGCAGACGATTTCGCCGTGCTCGTGCACGGCCAAGAAAGCGACGCTCAGGCTCTGCGCGAAGAGATCGCGGGTGTGTTGTCCACCATCGGCCTGTCCTTTTCGGAGGCCAAGACCAGGGTGGTGCACATGAGCGAGGGGTTCGACTTCCTCGGGTTCCACATCCAGTGGCGCCGCAAAAGGGGAACGAACAAGTGGCACGTCTACACCTTCATCGCCGGCCGGCCTGTCCGGTCGTTGAAGGCCAAAATACGTGCCGCGACGAACAGGACGTCACAGCAGAACCCCAGGACCGTGCTGATCCGGCTCGGCCAGATCATCCGCGGTTGGTCCAACTACTTTCGTCATGCGGTCTGTAAACACACGTTCGCCCGTCTTGCCCACTTCGTGTGGCAGCGGGTCGCACGGTGGCTATCGACGCTGCATCACTGGAGGTGGAAGGACTTCCGCCGACACTTCACCCGCCCTGACGGGCGGTGGAAACCACTGTCGGCGGACGGGATCCATCTGTTTGACCTCGCAGCGGTCCCGGTCACCCGGTACCGCTATCGAGGCGCGATCCCGACCCCCTGGGCACTGCCAAAACCAGCCTGACGGCAGGTGCCGTGGAGAGCCCGTTGCGTGGAAACACGCACGGCGGGTTCGGCGAGCGGCCTGGGGAAACGGACCGGGAGCAACCCCGGTACCGCGCCCCAGGCCGACTCAACGGTCCTCGGCGGGGTGACGTGAAGGGGCGCACCTTCACGAGGGAGATCGATAGCCCATAGCAAGTCTGATCATGTGCCGGCGTTGGCGCGCCGGTCGGGAAGGTACGCCCATGCTCAGGTAGTCCACGACGAGGCCGAGCCCAACGAGGCGAGTGGTTCGGTGCTCGATGAGATCGTGCGCGAGGCTGCGAGGCAGATGCTCGCGGTCGCCCTGCAGGCGGAGGTGTCGGCCTACATCGACGCCCATGCCGAGGAGGTCGATGAGAATGGTCACCGGCTGGTGGTCCGCAACGGTCATCACAACGAACGCGAGGTGATCACGGCGGCGGGCCCGGTGCCGGTGCTGGCGCCGCGGGTCAACGACAAGCGCACCGATCCGGCCACTGGGGAGCGGAAACGGTTCGCTTCGGCGATCCTGCCCGCGTGGGCACGCAAGTCGCCGCGGGTGGCCGAGGTGCTGCCGCTGCTGTACCTGCACGGCCTGTCCAGCTCGGATTTCGGTCCGGCGTTGACGCAGTTCCTGGGCACTAGCCACGGCCTGTCGGCGGCGACGATCACGAGGTTGACCAAGGACTGGCAGGACGAGGCGACGACGTTCAACAAGCGGTCGCTGGCCGGGACCGACTACGTCTACTGCTGGGTCGACGGGATCCACCTCAAGGTCCGGCTGGAGCAGGACAAAGTGTGCCTGCTGGTGATGATCGGGGTCCGCGCGGACGGCACCAAGGAACTCATCGCGCTTGACGACGGGCACCGCGAATCGACCGAGTCGTGGCTCGATCTGCTCCGCGGCTGTCAGCGCCGTGGCATGGCCGCGCCGGTGCTCGCGGTCGGCGACGGTGCCCTGGGGTTCTGGTCCGCGGTCCGCGAGGTGTTCCCCGAGACCCGCGAGCAGCGGTGCTGGTGGCACAAGATCGCAACGTGCTCAACGCGCTGCCCAAGTCCGCCCAGCCGGGCGCGAAGAAGGCGCTCGCCGAGATCTGGAACGCCGAGGACAAGGACCACGCCCAAGCCGCGGCCAACGTGTTCGCCGCCGACTACGGCACCAAGTGGCCCAAGGCGGCCGCCAAGATCACCGACGACCTCGACGTGCTGCTGGCCTTCTACGACTACCCCGCCGAGCACTGGATCCACCTGCGCACCACCAACCCGATCGAGTCCACCTTCGCCACCGTCAGGCCTCGCCAGCGAGTCACCAAGGGCCCCGGCTCCCGCGCCGCCGGTGTCGCGATGGCGTTCAAGCTCATCGAATCAGCACAGACCCGGTGGCGGGCCGTCAACGCACCCCACCTCGTCGCGCTGGTCCGTGCCGGCGCGGTATTCAAGAACGGCAAGCTCATCGAACGACCCGACGGATCAGAGGGTGGTGATCAGCAAGTCGCGTGACAGGCCGATCCACAGGCCTTGGCTATATGGTTGTTCAGCAACCCGCTGATGGCCACCCGCACCGAGGAGCCGTTCCACCTCAGCACGCTGCTCGACCTCGTCGGGAGGGGGGTTCCTCGCCGGCAACGACCTGCTGGCGGTGTCGTCGTTCTACCCCGGCCTCGAGCTGGCCACCACCGGCGTGCACTGGCTGACCGGGCTGCCGCTGGTCGGCGCGCAGATCCTGGTGGTTCTGCTGGCGCGATCGGTGCTGGTCATGGCGCTGTTCACGCTGGTGCGACGTGGCACTGGCTCCGGCACGGCGGGCGGGCTCGCCGTGCTGCTCTACGCCGCGAGCCCGCAGTTCTACTTCCTCGAGGCCCAGTTCTCCCACCAGGCGGTGGCCACGGCGCTGCTGGTGGCCCTGGCGTGCCTGCTGGTGCGCAGCTTCGACCGGGGGTCGCCCGCCTCGGCGCGGCGGCGCGACTCCCGCAGGACCGCCGCGGAGACCCCGAAGGTGTCGGTGGACACCAGCACGCGGCCCACGCCGAGCGCTCCGGCGGCGGCCGTCAGCCGGACCACCATGCTGGCCTTCTCGGCGTTGGGGAACACGGACGCGCTCGCGACGAGCCGCCGGATGTCACGGCCCGACAACGGGTTGGCGATGACGCCGACCGTGGCGTCGGCCACCAGCCGGTGGCGGCTCACCCGCCAGCCGTTGGCGTGCTGCTCACCCATCGCCCTCCCTGCC
>JAABUS010003932.1_pt1 | contig 22703 bp, 21 predicted proteins | sample 5560161 | NCBI WGS metagenome assembly JAABUS01 (sample SAMN10711885, study PRJNA513376) | rock metagenome | isolation source: Antarctica rocks | place: Antarctica: Victoria Land, Trio Nunatak nord | collected 2016-01-04
AGAACGTGGAGACGGTGAGGACTGCAACCGCCCAATCCCTCCGCGTTCTGGGCCACAGCCTGCGGATCACGTTTCCATCTCCCCCAAACGCAATCCTCAAAGCGGGATGTTTCCGTGCTTGCGCGGCGGGCGCTCAGGGCGCTTGGTGCTGACCATCTGGAGCGCTTTGATCAGGTAAGGCCGCGTCTCGCAAGGGTCGATCACATCGTCGATAAATCCCATCTCTGCCGCAGTGAGCGGATTGTTGAACTTCTCCTCGTAGTCCGCAATAAGGGCTTCCCGCTCGGCCTTGGGATCGTCAGCCTCCGCGATGCGCCTGCGGTGGATGATGCCGACGGCCGCCGAAGCTCCCATCACAGCAACCTCACCCGTCGGCCAGGCGACGTTCACGTCCGCCCCGATGTGCTTTGAGTTCATAACATCGTACGCGCCGCCATAGGCTTTGCGGGTAATGACCGTCATCTTCGGGACGGTCGCCTCGGAGAAGGCGTAAAGCAGCTTGGCCCCATGTCGGATGATGCCTCCCCATTCCTGATCCGTGCCGGGCATGAAACCCGGCACATCCACAAACGTGAGCAGCGGTATGTTAAAGGCGTCACAGAAGCGTACGAACCGCGCCCCTTTCACGCTCGCGTCGATGTCCAGCGTCCCCGCAAGCACCATAGGCTGGTTTCCGACTACGCCGATGGCGTTCCCGTCCAGCCGCGCAAACCCGACGACGAGGTTCTGCGCCCAGCCCTCCTGCACCTCGAAGAACTCCCCCTCGTCCACGACGAACTCTACGGCCCGCCTTATATCGTAGGGATGGTTATTCGAGTCAGGGACGAGCGAGGCAAGTTCCTCTTCCATCCTCTCTGCGTCGTCGGATGGTGGATAGTGCGGGGCTGTCTCCAGGTTGTTCTCGGGGAGGAACGAGAGCAGGTAACGCACGTCCTCCATGCAAGATTCCTCGTCCGGGGAGGAGAAGTGTGCGACCCCGCTCTTCGTATTGTGGGTGGCTGCGCCGCCGAGGTCCTCGAACGAGACCTCCTCGCCGGTGACGCTCTTTATTACGTCGGGGCCGGTGATGAACATGTGGCTCGTCTCCTCGACCATGAACACGAAGTCCGTTATGGCCGGGGAGTAGACCGCGCCGCCGGCGCACGGTCCCACGACCACGCTGATCTGTGGCACAACACCGGATGCAAGCACGTTGCGGTGGAAGATGTCCGCGTATCCGGCGAGCGAGACGACGCCTTCCTGAATGCGCGCGCCGCCGGAGTCGTTGATGCCGACGATGGGGCATCCCGTGGAGATGGCGAGGTCCATGACCTTGCAGATCTTCTCCGCGTACACCTCCCCGAGCGACCCACCGAACACGGTGAAGTCCTGGCTGAAGACGCACACCTTCCGTCCCATCACCTCGCCGTAGCCGGTCACCACGCCATCGCCGAGCGGTTTGTTCTTCTCAAGCCCGAAGTTATTGGAGCGATGGACGCGGTAGCGATCCAACTCCACAAAGGTTCCCTCGTCCAGCAGGAGACCTATGCGTTCGCGGGCCGTGAGCTTGCCCCGCTCCCGCTGTCGCTGTACTGCCTGTTCGGAGGAGGGATGCGCCGCCTCCTCGCGCAGGCGTTCGAGACCCTCTATCTTCCCCGCGGTGGTGTTCTCCCCCAACCTTTCTCGCTGCATAGACCGGCATTCTAGCACGCGGTAAAACGCAGACTTCCAGCCGATTTGATCGAAATAACAGGCACCAAGCATCACCCAGACGTAGACGCGCCCATCCTCCCGGCATACAATTTGGACAGACTAGGCAGAATTGAGGTGTGTCATGTCCTGGCAGTTGCAAGAGGCGAAGCAGAAGTTCAGCGAGCTGGTGCGCCGCGCGCTGGAGGACGGGCCGCAGACAGTCACGCGGCACGGCGAAGAAGTCGTCGTGGTGGTTCCGGCCGAGGAATACCGACGGCTCGCGGGAGACAGGCCAGACTTCAAGGAATTCCTCATGAGTGCGCCGGAGGGTTTAGAACTCATCATCCCGGAGCGTCCGCCGAACGATTATCCGCGAGAGGTGGATCTCTCGAATGGAAATGAAGGCGGGCCTTGAGTTACGTCCTCGACACCAATGTCGTCTCCGAAGCGCGCAAGGGTTCCCGCGCCAACGCTAGCGTCATGCACTGGCTCTCCTCAATAGCGGCGGAGGAGTTGTATGTGAGCGTCCTGGTGATAGGTGAGATCCGTCAGGGCATAGAAGGATTGAGCAGGAGGGACCCGGTTCAGGCCGGTCACCTCGAAATATGGCTCGCCGGGCTGCGGCGCCTTTACGCAGACCGCATCCTACCTTTAGATCTGGAAATTGCCGAAGAATGGGGCCGCATGAACGCGCCTGATCCTATCTCTTCCCGAGACGGCCTCATGGCGGCCACGGCGAAGGTGCGGAACATGACCTTCGTAACCCGCAACACTGTCGACGTAGAGCGCACCGGCGTCCGGGTGCTGAACCCGTTCGAGGACTAGAGACCGCAGTCCGGACGCTGAGGATGGGCCGCTCTAGCAGCCGCCCGCCGGGTGTCGAATACTACAGTTCCCGGCGGCGCGAAAGATGCCGGGTAGTAGAGTGAGGTCCCGGGAAGATCACTCTGGACAGGGGAAAGGAGAGCCGAATATGCAAGTCTTCGAAAAGCTGGCGGAATACCGCTACGAGCAGCTCGTGTTCTGCCACGACAAGGCGACGGGGCTGCGGGCGATCATCGCTATCCACGACACCACCCTCGGTCCAGCCCTTGGCGGTTGCCGGATGTGGCCCTACACCACGGAAGACGAAGCCATCGTGGACGTACTGCGCCTAGCGCGAGGGATGACCTACAAGGCAGCAGCGAGCGGCCTCAACCTTGGGGGAGGGAAGTCCGTGGTCTTCGGCGACCCCCACCGTGACAAGTCCGAGGCGCTTTTCCGCTCCTTCGGCCGGTATATCGAAACCCTTGGCGGACGATACATAGTCGCCGAGGACGTTGGCACTTCCACCGAAGACGCGAACTTCATCAGGGTCGAGACCTCGCACGTGGTCGGCGTGGACGTGACGCGCGGCGGCTCCGGAGATCCATCACCCTTCACAGCCCTCGGAGTTCGGCAGGGTATGCGGGCCTGCGCCGAGGAAGTCTTCGGAACGGCCTCGCTGGAGGGCAGAACCGTGGCCGTTCAGGGACTGGGCCACGTCGGCTACCACCTTTGCCGACTGCTCAGCGAGGAAGGGGCGCGCCTCATCGTCACCGATCTCCACCCGGAGGTGGTCAAGCAGGCGGCACGGGAGTTCGGGGCGAAGCCCGTGGAGCCGGATGAGATCCTGGTCATGCCATGCGACATCCTGGCCCCGTGCGCGATGGGCGCTATCGTCAACGACGGGACGCTACCCAAACTCAGATGCAGCATCATCGCGGGCAGCGCCAACAACATACTCCACGAAGCCAGCCACGGCGAGGAGCTTGCGAAACGCGGCATCCTCTACGCCCCCGACTACGTCATAAACGCGGGCGGCCTCATCAACGTCGCCGACGAACTCGAAGGCTACAACGAACGCCGCGCCACCAGGCGCGTTATGCGTATCTACGACTCAGTGAAGAGCATCATCGCCATCTCCAAACGCGACGGCGTCCCGACCAACGTGGCCGCAGACACCCTGGCCCTGGAGCGCATAGCCGCCATAAGCTCCATGGAACGCCTGCACACCGGCCACCCATACGGCCAGCTCAGCCGCCGACGGGAGACTCTGTAGCGGTCAGCGTCTCAGCGCCTTGCTCATTCGCTGGTGGCGAAATCTCAGGCCACTATCTCGACGTAAGCCGAAGAAGTGCTGGGCTCGGGAACGGGATAGCCTTCCTCGCGCAAACCCTCCAGGTGAAGCTCGATGGCTTCTTGCATGTTGCGCTCTATCTCTTCGCGGGTCGCCCCGGTCGAAACGCAGCCTGGGAGATCCGGTGAGTAAGCCGAGAAGCCCGTATCCGTAGGCTCGATAACGACGAGGTACTTCATCTTCTACTCCTTCAATCCAGCCTGTTTGAGTATGCTATTGAGTGTACCAGGGGCCAGTTCGTCACCCGGTTTGCCGGGTACGGTGACGAGACCGGGCTTGCCAGGATGCTTGAACTGACGATGGCTTCCTTTGGTTCTCGCCAACCGCCAGCCGTCTTGCTCGATGGATCTGACAACGTCGCGGACCTTCACCTCCCAAGCCTAACTGCGCTCCGGCCCACTTCTTTAGCTATCGAAGCTCGAAAATATGGCAGCGTCGAGTACGCACGGGTATATGTCGCACGCAGCGCACAATTCTCGGAAGCCTCTGGATACGAACTTGTAGTATTCAAGGTCTCCTAAAGCGTCCGCTGACAGAGTCACGGGGAAGCCAAAGTCTTTCAGCCACTTGGTGATCCTGCTGTCGATCGGAATCTCGTACTTCGTCAAGCCCAAGCCTTGCAGCAGATTGCGTGACTGTTTTGGTCCAAAACCTTTCAAATAATGGTCAATAAAGTCTGCCGCTTCTGTTTCCATTTCCAGTGTTGGGTTCTTTCTCGTATCGCGAAAGACTTTCTTGACTTCCTCCCATCCACCCTGCTTTTCGAGCCATCGAAAGTTGTCGTGGATTTGCTCGCTTATGGTGATGTTTCTTCTGATTCCTCCACGAGCTAACGTCCTCTGCGCAAAGGATTTAAGGCTCCGCCGCTGTTGGCACTCTCGAAATCTCAAGGGGAAAGGTTCCTGACTAGCGAATCTTGCCACGGCGCTGTTTGGACCTGCCCGTGCCTGCGTAGTCATCAGGCATACTACCATCTCCCTCCAGAATGCATCTCGCGAGAACCGGGAGAAGCCTTTCTCGACATTTCGCTCCCGTCTCCGAACAACGAAAGCGTTGTCCTTATGCTCGTCGAAAAACTCCTTCACTCTCTGGACATCAATATCCTCAATCTCCCATAACAACTTCACTTTTACCCGATGCCACTCTCAGGCGTGTAGCCTTCCAGTTGCCGCTTGACGACGTTCAGGAACCGTAGCGCCGCGCCACCGTCCAGAACGCGGTGGTCGAAGGAGACTTCCAGGTTCATCATGCTACGGATGGCGATGGCTTCGCCCCCATCGTGCTCCACCACTACCGGGCGTTTCACTATCGCCTCGGCTGAGAGGATGGCTGCCTGCGGGTGGTTGATTATGGGCGTCGATATCACGCTGCCCAACGCGCCGGGGTTGTTGACGGTGAAGGTGCCGCCCGAAACGTCATCAGGCGAGAGCTGGCGACTACGCGCCTTGCGTACGATCTCGTCTATGCTGCGGGCGAGGCCGGTGAGGTTCATCCCATCGGCGTCTCTGAGGACGGGTACGATCAGGGCGTCGTCAAGGTCCACGGCTATGCCGATGTTGATCTCCTTGCGAAGCAAGATTCTGTCACCATCCCAAACGGAGTTGAGGATGGGATTCTCCTTCAGGCTCCCCACAACCGCCTTGACAATGAAAGGCAGGTACGTGAGCTTCACCCCTTCGCGCTCCGCGAAAGCCTCCTTTTCCCGTCCACGCAATGCGACGAGCCCGCTCACGTCCACCTCGACCATGGTCCACGCGTGTGGCGCTTCGCGCTTGCTCAACGACATGCGGTTGGCGATGGCGCGCCTCATCGGTGTCAGGTTCACTACCCGGTCACCCTCGTGGGCCGGGACACGCTCCACCTCCGGCGATGGCGGCTCGAAGGCTTCGCGTTCCTCGCGCAACGCGGTGGGGGTATCCGTCTTCTGCCTTATGTAGCCTTCGATGTCCTTTTTCGTCACCCGTCCGCCGACGCCGGAACCGGGGATCTCACGTATATCCAGGCCGTGCTCGGAGGCGAGGCGGCGCACCACGGGCGACGAGCGCGTCAGGCGCAGCGACTCAGCGCTCTCGGTGGCGCGTCCGTTGTCCAGTCCTTCTCTCTTGCTCCGCGTGGCGCGGGCCTCGACGAGCGTTTGATGTTGACCATCGTCCTTGTTAGAAGGCTGGGTCTCCACAGAGGGAAACTCCTCGGTGGTTGCCCCGTCGGACACGCTTTCATCAACCACGGCTTTCTCTGATAGGGATTCTTCTCCGGCCGCGGCGACGAGTGCGATCTCGACTCCCACGTCCACGGTCGTCCCTTCGGAGACGAGGAGCTTCTCGACCTTTCCGGCGAAGGGTGAGGGAAGCTCGGCGTTGACTTTGTCCGTGTCTACCTCGGCCAGTGGTTCGTCCAGGGCGACCTCGTCCCCCTCGGCCTTGAGCCAGCGGGTGATGGTGCCCTCCGTCACGCTCTCCCCAAGCTGGGGCATTATTACGGGTGTCGCCACTTCCCCTCCCTAGTATCGCGCCAGTTCGAGCATGGCCGCCTCTATCTTCTCCGCCGAAGGCACGAAGGCGTCCATCGCCGACCGGGAGAAGGGAGCTGCTGGCGTATCCGGCGCACCGAGACGCATAACAGGCGCGTCCAGCCACTCAAACGCCTCGGCCGAGACGATGGCCGCTATCTCCCCGGATACGGAGCCCGTGATGTTCGCCTCCGAGACTATGAGAACCTTGCCCGTCTTCTTGACGGAGTTCAGAATCTTCTCCCTGTCCAGCGGATACAGAGTCCGCGGCTCCACTACCTCGGTCTCGATACCGTGCTCGTCTGATAGTTTTCCGGCCATCTCCAGCGCCGTATATAGCATCAGCCCGTAGGAGACTACCGTGATGTCTCCACCCTCGCGATGCACGCGGGCGCTGTTCAGGGAGACTTCGGGGACTTCGTCCGGCACGTCTTCTTTTATGAGGCGGTACGTGCGTTTGTGTTCGAGGAAGAGGACGGGGTTCGGGTCGCGGATGGCGCTCTTTAGCATGGCCTTTGCGTCAGCCGGGAAGGTTGGGGCGACGACTTTCAACCCGGGCGTATTGCAGAACCACGCCTCGATGGACTGGGAGTGGTAGAGGGCGCCGCCGTGGACTGCCCCGTATGGGGCACGGATGGTAATTGGCACTTTCCAGGCGCCGTTGGATCGGTAGTAGAACTTGGCTGCTTCGTTGATGATCTGGTCGAAAGCCGGGGTTATGAAGTCGGCGAACTGTATCTCGGCGACGGGGCGCATGCCGTTCACCGAGAGCCCGATGGCGGAACCCACGATCAGGCTTTCCGCCAGCGGCGTGTCCATCACCCGCGCCGCCCCGAACTCATCCTGCAAACCCTGCGTCACCCGGAACACGCCGCCAGCCCGGCCCACGTCCTCGCCAAGCACCATCACAGTTTCGTCCGCACGCATCTCCTCTGCCAGCCCGTCGTGGATGGCCTGGAGCAGGTTCTTCTCAGCCATGTCTCTCAGGCCCCCGCGTAGACGCCCGTCAGGACATCATCCGGGTCGGCGAACGCCGCGTTCTCGGCATAGGAGGAAGCCTCCGCGACCTCTGCTATTATCTCCCGATCCATAGCCTCCTTCTCGCCTTCGCCGAGCAGATCGTTCTCGGAGAGGTACTTCTCGAAGCGGATGATTGGGTCTTTCAGCCTCCACTCTTCGATCTCCTCGCGCTCGCGATATCTTCTGTCATCGTCGTCAGACGAGTGGGCGGTGATGCGGTAGGTCTTGGCTTCGATCAGGGTCGGACCATCTCCCCGCCGCACCCGGTCCACAGCCCCTTTCGCAGCCTCGTGGACCGCGAGCACGTCGTTGCCGTCGACCTCGACGCCGGGAAAACCGTAGCTCTCGGCGCGTTTGGCGATAGAGCCAGCGACCTGGAACTTCGATGGAACGGAGATTGCGTAGACGTTGTTCTCGATCAGGAATATGACGGGCAGGTCGTGGATTCCCGCGAAGTTCATGGCCTCGTGCCAGTCGCCGCCGCTCGTGGAAGCCTCTCCGCCGCACGCGACCGCGACGCCGTCCTCGCCGCGCATCTTGAAAGCGAGCGCGGTGCCGGTGGCCTGCGGGTACTGGACCCCGACCGGGGCGGAAGCTGTGACGATGTTGAGGTCGCGGCTGGAGAAGTGGCCCGGCATCTGGCGCCCGCCGCTGTTCGGGTCTTCCTTCTTGCCCATGAGGCTCAGGAACTGGTCGCGGGGGGTCTGGCCGAGGAGCAGGGTCATGCCTGAATCGCGGTAGTACGGGTAGAGGTAATCGTATCCGGGGCGGAGGTTGTATGCGGTCCCGATCTGGGCGGCCTCCTGGCCCTGGCAGGATATGACGAAGGCAGCCTTGCCCTGGCGATTCAGGATCCAGGATCGCTCGTCCACCCTTCGGGCCAGAAGCATGGCCCTGTATAATTTTTTCAGATCAACTTCATCCAGCCCCAGGGCTTCGTGACGGGCCCCGGTCTTCTCTATGGTCATTCCTACCTCCCGGAGTTCCGCTTTCCCTCGCGGGGAGTCGAGATCACTCCCCGTACTTCTATCCTACCAGACCAGCATATCCGACGGTCCCAGGCTCGCGGCTAGACAGCATTCGGCTTCGTCCGGCCCAGCCCTTCACGACCCGCCATGAAATCCTCTTCCAAATGCCAGCGCACGTCCCGGATAAGTTCGGAGGAGGACAATACCGCGTCTATCTCCAGGGCGGCTTCAACCTCGATCCCCCTGGCGCGGCCTCCCAGCAAAGAGGCCACGAAACCCACGCGACGTTCGATCCACCCCAGCCACTCGTCTTGATCCCGCGATCCAACCACGAAGTCATATTCCACCCCGCCGCTACGAAAAGTAAAATACCAGCCGTGGTCTTCCTGCAATTCCTCCCCGACCTCAACGCCCCGGCTTCGAAGCTCCCGCATCATCCAGCGCGCCAGATCATCGCCGTAGTTGTCCGGGTTTATGAAGCAGTCTTCAGGCTCTGTTGTATTGAACGCCGAGCTTCGGAACGTGGCGTGCGTCCGTAGCCGACGGCTCACGAAACAGCCAACCTATCCAGAACATCACCCTGTTCGAACATCGAAGAATTATCCCGTCACCAGCACCAGAATTCGATGGCAAATTCGAAATGGAGAACTGACGTGGACCCGGCTGATCCGGGAGTGGAATCCTCCTCGACTTCCACGAGACGCGAAGGAGGATCGGCGCGTCCGGTAGCTTCCGGCGGGGCAGGTGCACGGTGGAGTCATCAAACATCATCGGCAGCGCAGGGAAACGTGGAGAGTTCGACGAAGCATTCATGCCGCTGCGCAATGCCTCGCCCGAGAGGTGGAAGCGGATCGACCGTGCGTTTAGAACCGGTATCGAGTTGCCTCCCGTCAGCCTGTCCGTCGTTCGCCGCCAGCGATATTGCCGCTACTGGCATTGGCTTCGGTTACTCCCCTGATTCATCGCTTTCCTCAGTGTGTTTTTCGACGTCAGGCATTGATTTCTCTTCTGAGTCAGAAATCCTCCACTCCAGAATCCCGAGTACGATGAAGAGCAGGGCCACGATGTAACTCAGCAGTAGTGGGTTGATGATCCTTCCGATGCCCACGGCGACCAGAACCATGAAGACCAGGAAGGTCGCCGGCAGCGTCAGCGAGATCCTATCCGTGCGTCGAATGAACTGGGGCTCAGGTCCGGGTGAACCAGCGGACGGCCCGAGTTCATGTATCTCCACAACGCCACCATGACGAGCCCGGTCACGAGGATGGTGCCGAAATAGAACTGCTGGGCCACTGGATCTCCGACGTGCTCGCCGATCACGGAGGTGGGGAACGGTATGAAAGCGATGCAGAGTAGTTGCAGGAGCGCGAGCCACATCAGACCGCCATCGAAGCGCCGCACGTGCTGGAAGAGCACGAGATGCCCAACCCAGAAATTGGCGATTACCGTAAAACTGGTGAGAAAGGCGAGAAGCCTGGGCCAGTTTTCCAGGAAGCTCTGGAGCAGAGCGCCTCCGTGGAGATCCGCCGCCGCTTCGGGCAAGATCAAATCCACGGCGAGGAGGGTAAGCGCGATCGCGTATACGCCGTCAGCCAGGAAGATGAGGCGGTGGAGCCGTGGGTCTTGCTCGGGCTCGGACGTTCTGGTCAGGCGGGCGCCGCTATTTTCGGCTATGGGAGCCTCCCTGAAGCGTTAGCTTTGGTGCCTCATAATTTCCACCGAAACTACCTATTCACGCTAGATCCCGGAGACATTGAGAAAGCGTAGAATCATGGAGTTTACCTGATCCGGGACCTCAAGCTGGATGAAGTGTCCGGACCCGACGATCCTGCCGATCACGAGTTGCGGACACAACTCACCGAAGCGTTCCAGATCCGTGTTTGGAGTGTCGGCGTCTATGTAGAGCACCGGAACGGTACAGGCCGCCGCTGCGGTATCGTAAACGAAATAGCCATCCTCTCAGGCCGAGGCGACGACGTGCTGCGGCGTACGAGTGGCGGCCTCGATAATGCGCTTCTTGCGCTCCACGTCGTCGGTCGGCAGGAAGAAGCGAGAGAAGTATGCGCGCAGTGCATCGTTATACGTGGGCGTACGCAGGCTGTCCATGAACGGTCGGATCATGGCAGCCCTCTCCGGTGGCGGTACGATGGTTGAATCCATGAGCACGATGACCGAGGGTAGATCCGGAAATGCCGCAGCCAGGGCGAGCGCGACCTCGCCCCCGAGGCTGTGCCCAACCACGACCGGCTTCTCCAGCACAAGCTGCCCGCACGTCCACGCGAGATCGTCCGCAAATCCCTCCATGGTGTAATTACCGTCCGGCGCGTCACTCTGGCCATGCCCGCGCAGGTCCACCGACACCACGCGATGCCCCAGCCGCGCGAAATACTCGAACTGCGGCTTCAGGTAGGTGTGATCACACGCTATCCCATGCACGAATAGGAATAGCGTATCCGCACCATCTGCCTCGTCATAGAACAGAGAAACCCCGTCACGGTCTAACCACGCCAAGAATGCCTCCCTATACTTCACTGATCGGTCGACAGCTGATAGACAGCGACTTCAGATCGCTGGCGTCTCGCGACAATCGCTGAAGACCTCCTGCATAGCAGAGTTCATCTCCCTCCCTGCCCACGCGACTGAAGATATGCGTTGATGACAGCTAATGCGTAGGAAGCATTGACAGTGAGGTCCTTGTAATCCGCAGGTTTGAACGAGTTGGTCTTGGAGAACTCGTCACACACCCGTGCAAGCCATCTGTATTGGTGCTTCCTCGGTCTATTGGTCGATGTTGGTGTGTACTGAATGCTGTTATCAAGCGCATGAACGGTGAACGTCTCTCTCCGAGCCAGAGTGGTAAGATTTTCGCCGTCTATAGTGCGAACGAAGTTAATAAGATCGCGTGGACTCACCTGTTCCACCTATTACCGCCTTTCATCGCGTGTCTCAAGTGTGTGATTCTGTGTTGATTCGATACTTCCTCAATCTCTCTATATCGCAGGCGTCTCTCTGTAGTCGCCGAAGACTTCCTGCATGGAGGCGCTGATCTCCCCGACCGTCGCGTATGCCCGCACGGCCTCGATGATCGGGTACATCGTGTTGTCCTCGCCCCGGCACGCTTGCCTCAATTCTTCAAGGCATCGCCTGACTTCGTCGTTGTCGCGTCGTTGTTTCAACTCTTCGAGACGACTTAGCTGCCGTTCGGCAACTTCGGGCGGTATGCGGTGGGTCTCGACATCCTGCTCGTCCTGGGGTTCGTAGATGTTGACGTTGACGATGTGGCGCTTCTGTTCTTCGAGTTCGCGCTGGTAGCGGGCCGAGGCGTCGGCGATCTCACGCATTGGGAAGCCGTCTTCTATGGCCCGGATCATTCCTCCGAGATCATCTATCTGGCGGAAGTAGTCATACGCCTGCCGCTCCAACTCGTCCGTCAAAGCCTCAACGAAGTATGAGCCACCGAGCGGATCTATGGTGTTTGTCACGCCGGTCTCCAGCGCCGCTATCTGCTGGGTTCGCACGGCGACGCGCACTGCTTCTTCGGTCGGGAGGGCAAGCGCCTCATCCAGCGAATTCGTGTGCAGGCTCTGGGTGCCACCGAGGATGGCTGCAAGTGCTTCGAAGGCCGTTCGGGCGACGTTGTTGTACGGCTCCTGGGCCGTTAGGGAGACGCCGGCGGTCTGGGTGTGGAAGCGCATTCGCAGGGATCGCTCGTCCTTCGCGCCGTACTTCTCCTTCAGAACGGTGGCCCAGATGCGGCGGGCCGCGCGGAACTTGCAGATCTCCTCGAAGAAATCTATGTGCGAGTTGAAGAAGAACGAGAGGCGCGGCGCGAAATTGTCAACGTCAAGCCCCGCCTCGATGCCTGCCTCCACGTAGGCGAAGCCGTCCGCCAGCGTGAAGGCGAGTTCCTGGGCCGCCGTCGAGCCAGCCTCGCGGATATGGTAGCCGGAGATCGAAACCGTGTTCCACTTCGGCATGTGTTCCGTGGCGTAGACGAGCATGTTCCGGAAGACGCGCATGGATGGTGCGGGCGGGAACAGCCACTCCTTCTGGGCTATGTACTCCTTGAGGATGTCGTTCTGGTTGGTTCCAGCGAGTTGATCCGGCGTCACCCCTTGCTTCTCGGCGGCCACTACATACATCGCGAGCAGCACCATCGCAGGGGCGTTGATGGTCATGGAGGTAGAGACTTCGTCCATGGGGATGCCGTCGAAGAGAAGCTCCATATCTTCGAGCGAGTCCATAGCGACGCCCTCGGTCCCGACCTCGCCGAGCGAGAGCGGTGAATCGGAATCCAGCCCCATCAACGTCGGCATGTCGAAGGCAACGGAGAGTCCGTTCTGGCCGTGTTCGAGGAGGTATTTGAAGCGTTTGTTGGTCTCCTCCGGGTCCCCGAAACCGGCGAACTGCCGCACGGTCCACAGGCGCCCGCGGTACATGTTCGGGTAGACGCCACGCGTGTATGGATACTCGCCGGGATAGCCCAGCTTCTCGTCGTAATTACCTTCGACATCGTCGGGCGTGTATAACGGTTTGACTGGAACGCCTGACATGGTCGAGAATTCGGCGTCGCGCTCGGTGGCCTTCCCGTAAGCCTCTTCCCAGCTTTCCTTGGCGCCCTTCCTTGTGTCCATGCACTCCTCCTGTGGTCTTCTCGCCCGGACTGTAGCATAAGCGGTAGACTGGAAGCCTCTCCATCAGTTGCGGACTGCGTTTGAAGATTTGATCAAACAGGATACTGGGTCATGTCCAGCGGGAAGCAAGAATACGAAGGGGACAAACTCCTGGTCTACGGAAGCCTGCCAAGATCTCTTCGCTTTTGACCGGGACGGCTCCATGGTGGACACCGCCATGCGCTTCAGTCTTCCAGGGGCGCTCGGATGATCGTTTTTTCAGACCTCTCCCCGGCCCTCGCGGAGCACGTCAGGCTCCTGCACAGGGTGCATCCCGGTCTCCGCGAAAAGGTTTGCGAACGTTTCCCAGTCGGCGGCCATGGCCGGGCGGTCAGCAGGTGGGATAGCGCGGGTTTGAGCCGGTTCTGCGAGCTCCATGATCGTCCGCTCGAATCCCGCAGGCGTGTATGAGTTCAGGAGGGTCGCCGTCTCGGAGTCGACCCGGAAGGAGTGGACCGTGCCGCGTGGGATCAGTACGAAGGAGCCCGACCTAGCCTTCAGCTCCTTACCTTTCGCCAGGTAGGTGATCTCGCCGTCCATGACGTAGAACTGCTCGTCCTGGTCATGGTAGTGGGGCGTGGTGCCGGAACCCTTCGGACACAGCTCCCACATGAGCGAGTACTCACCGCCGGTCTGCTCACCCGTGGCGAGCATCACCCAGAGTATTCCGACCTGCCAGTAGGCCGGTCCTGTTTCTACGGTTTCGACCTATGGCGCTACCTTTGCTTCCTTGCCCATCGGATCGTTCCTTACTCCTTAGTCTGGCTGCCTTTCAGAAGCTGCTGGTACCACCCACAGCAGAATCAAATACGGTGTGTCTAACCCATGCTGCTTACTTTTTCGGGCTCGATGGCGATGGTCACGCGCACCTGGTCGCGCCCCCCGAACCAGGGGTAGGGCGTGCCGAGGTATTTCTGGGACAGCCTCTCGATGTGATCCGCCGCTCCCTCCGTGGTAACGTCCACCACCCTGCCGCGCACCTGGAAGTAGCGCCTGGGGTTATCTGGATCGGAGACGGCGACTGCCACACGCGGGTCGCGCTCTATATTCCTGACCTTGAGAAAGCCCTGGACGCTGTTGACGAGCACATGCTCTCCATCGGTGTCGACCCAGGTCTGGGTTAGCTGGGGCGAGCCGTCTGGCATCGTGGTGGCGACGTAGCAGGTGCTCGGCTTGCGAAGCAAGTCCAGTAAGTCTTGGGGTAGTTCCATGCGTGGTCTCCTTTTCTTGGCGTCTGACATTCCGGATCGTGGACCGCCAGCGCTGGTGGTGGGTCGGTGCGGGTGGCGCCGCAAAAACCCTCTCGCGTTTGGGCCTCGGGTGGGCGGGCGGAGGCTTCAGAACCCCGTCTGCGTGTGGAGCTCGCGGATGCGATCGAGGAAGGCCTGCCGCTTGTCGGGATCGCCCTGGCGCGGGTCCGCGCCTACGCCAGCGGGCGGCAGCGTCTTGGCGCCGTGCGTCTAGAGCTCCGTGACCCGGCTCCCACCCGACTCTACTAGCGTCCCCGGCGTCGGTTCGCGCCGGGCGGGGTCGATCCCCGAGGCCGCCAGGGCGAAGCCGAGCCAACCGATGATCACGCAAACGACCGCCGTGACGGCGTTGGGGTTGGCCGGCACGCCGAGGACCACCGGCTCCTCCATGTCTCTACGATCCTGGCTATGAGGCGGCGCCCAGCCTTGCCTCGCGGACCTTCACGGGAAGCGAACGGGTGATCCTACCGAACTCCTTGACCTCGGCCTCGCCCACGAGCGTCGCCGCGATGCCGGACTTGCCGGCCCTGGCGGTGCGCCCTATACGGTGGACGTAGGTATCCGCGTCTTCGGGCAGGTCGTAGTTGATGACGTGCGAGACGTCGGGGATGTCGAGGCCGCGGGCCGCCACGTTGGTCGCAACGAGGATTCGGGTCCGCCCCTTGTCGAACGCCGCGAGCGCCTTCGTGCGCTGCGACTGGCTCTTCCCACCGTGCAAGAGCCCCACTTTGTACCCGTTCCGCTCAAGTTGACGGTGGAGCTTGGTCGCCCCGTGCTTGGTCCTGCGGAAGACGAGCGCCAGGGGGTTCTCCTCAGCGTCCATGAGGGTCTGCAAGGCGCGCGTCTTGTCGCGACCGTCCACGCGGTAGAAGACCTGCTCGACGGTATCCACGGTCGGGGCTTCGGATTCAACAGAGAGCCAGCGTGGCGAGCGCATGTGGCGCTGGACGATGTTCCGGATCTCCTTCGGCATCGTGGCCGAGAACAGCGCAGTCTGACGCCTATCCGGCGTGTGCGAAAGTATGCGCCCAACATCAGGCGCGAAGCCCATGTCGAGCATCCTGTCAGCCTCATCCAGCACGACGTACTCCACCGAACCGAGCCGCAGGGTCCCGCGCTGGAGATGGTCGAGGATGCGCCCAGGCGTGCCGACGGCGACCCTGGTGGAACGCCCGCGGAGGGCGTTGATCTGCGGTTTGATGGACGTGCCTCCGCACAGGACTACCGGGCGGACCGGGTTGTAACGGGAGAGGCTCTTCAACTCGTCTGCGGCCTGCGAGGCCAGCTCCCGCGTAGGCACGACGATGAGCGCCTGGATACCGTGCACCTTCGGGTCCATGGCTTCGATCAGGGGTATGGCGAAAGCGGCAGTCTTGCCGCTCCCGGTCTGCGCTAGCCCGACGACGTCCTCCCCGTCTAGCAGCGCGGGGATGGCGAGTTCTTGTATCGGGGTTGGGATTTCCCAGCCCTGCGCTGCGACGCCCTTTCGCACCTTGCCTGATATGGGGAAATCCTCGAATGAGGCGTGGGTGGCCTCGGGCATAGTCATCGTCATGTTCTTCTGTCCTTCCTCTGTTCGACTGTAGTCACGCCACCATAAGGAGTAAACGTCGTGGGCGACCGCTCGGTAGGAGGGGACAATCACATGACACAAAAACGAGACGCCATTCGAACATCCGGCGTCTCAAGAATCGTGGACGTATTTCTCATTTACGCAGCACAGCGAGTATACAGCCCGCGCACCGTTATTCAATCCGGCGGTTCAACCAACGACCGGTCGCGTCGCCGCAACACCACCCGGGGCTTCGAGGGATGCGGCGTGTTCGCGCACGATGCCGCGTGAGATCACGAGCCGCTGTATCTCGCTCGTTCCCTCGTAGATCTCCGTGACCCGCGCATCCCTGTAGTGACGCTCGACTGGATGCTCTTTCATGTAACCGCGCCCGCCGAGCACCTGCACCGCCTCGTGCGTCACTTCGTTGGCTACCTCGGATGCGTACAGCTTGGCGCGGGCTCCGGCCTCGGTGACGCGCATCCCCTCGTCCTTCATCCATGCCGCCTCGTGGACGAGCAGGCGTGCGGCCTTTATCTTCGTCTGCATGTCAGCCAGCTTGAAGGCGATGGCCTGATGCTCGGCGATTGGTTTTCCGAACGTCTCTCGCTCCGCCGCATATCCAGCCGCGTACCGGAATGCTGCTTCCGCGATGCCTATGGCCTGGGCGGCGATCCCGATCCTGCCGGGGTCCAGCGTCCCGAGCGCCACCCGCAGCCCCTTGCCTTCCTCCCCGAGCACATCCTCCTCGGGAACGAATACGTTATCCAGCAACACGTCGTCCGTGGTCGCTGAGATGACGCCCATCTTCTCAGCGTGCTTCCCGAACGAAATACCCTCCGCGTCCATCGGAACTATGAAGGCCGTCACGCCTTCGTTGGCCCCGCCGACAGCGCGGGCGAACAGGATCATGGTTCCTGCGGCACGTCCGTTGGTGACCCATTGCTTGTGCCCGGAGATGCGGTATCCGCCATCAACCCGCTCGGCCCGCGTCTCGATGGCGGCGGCGTCTGATCCCGTGTTCGGCTCCGTCAGCGCGAAGCTTCCGAGATTGTTTCCACTGGCGAGCGGCGGTATCCAGCGGGATCTCTGATCCTCCGTTCCGTAGGCCAGGATCGGGAGCGTTCCGGCGCTGGTGTGGACCGCAAGCGTCGCCCCAACGCCCGCGTCGGCGCGGCTGATCTCCTCTATCAGCAGGCAGTAAGAGAGGAAGTCCGCCCCCGCCCCACCGTATTCCTCAGGCACGCACAGCCCCATGAAACCCTCGTCCGCCATCTTCTCCAGCGTCCCGAACGGAACCCGGCCCTCCCGGTCCAGCTCCGCCGCGTTCGGCGCAACCTCCCGGTCGGCAAACTCCGCCGCCTGCTCTTTGATCTCCTGCTGCTCGTTGTTTAGTTTGAAGTTCATGGATTCCCTCGCTAAATTGAGAAACACAACCAATACAGAATATTCACTAATTGCTTGAGTTACTAGCTTGTCTGTCGTGCATTTAGGTTCGTGTACGGCGTATGGTGTGCTTGACGGCCTCTGTAGAATAGCTCTGGCCTGGCGGGGTTTTCGGCGTTGGTGGGAGGGTTTTCGGGGTGTCGTCGAGCATGGACGGATACACGCTGGGGGTCGAAGAGGAGTACCAGATCCTGGACCCCGAAGACCTCGGGCTGATTCCGGGCGCGGATCGCGTGCTGGAGCGGGCGCGGGACACCCTGGATTCCGACGAGACCGAGCTGGAGTTACACGCTTCGCAGATCGAGATCATAACCCCCGTCTGCCACACGCTAAGCGAGGTTCGCGCGCAGCTTTCACGCCTGCGACGAGGGATCATAGAGGCGGCAAGGGAGGAGGGTTGCCTGGCCGCCGCCGCGAGCACGCATCCTTTCTCGAAGTGGGAGGATCAACCGATAACCCCGAAGGAACGATACCGGAATCTCATAGAGCGGGAACAACGTCTGGCCGAAGAACAGGTGGTGTTCGGGTTCCACGTCCACGTCGGCATGAAAGACAGGAAACTCGGGGTCAAGGCGATGAACCGGGCGCGTGCGTGGTTGCCACCGCTGCTCGCGCTCTCCGCCAATTCCCCATTCTGGCTCGGTGCGGACACCGGATACGCGAGCTACCGCACACAGCTCTGGGGCCGCACCCCGACCGCCGGGCCACCAGAACACTTCGAATCGCTGGAAGGGCACGACGCGACCGTACGGGCGCTCGTGAACACCGGCGTCACGCCGGACGCAACCCAGATCTACTGGGACATCAGGCTGCCGGAGAAAGTCGACACCATCGAGGTCAGGGTGGCGGACGTGTGCAGCAGGCTGGACGAAACCATCATGCTGGCCGGGCTCATAAGGGCTTTGATCTCCACCTGCTGCGAACTGTCCGGGCGGGACGAACCCTACCCCGCCGTCGGCACGAGCCTGTTGCGGGCTGCCATCTGGAGCGCCTCGCGCCACGGCCTCGACGCCAAACTAATAGACCTGGAAGCGGAGAAACCCGTTCCCGCGCGAGAACTCGTCGAGAAATTACTCGCCCACGTCCGGACAGCCCTCGAAGAAGCAGGAGACTGGGATGAAGTCTCGACCCTGTTGCGCGATACCCTGGACCGCGGCAACGGGGCGACGCGCCAGCGCGAGGCGTACGAGCAGACAGGACAATTCGAGGACGTGGTCGAGATGCTCGTCGAAGAGACGAGGCAGGGTATCTAGCGGGAGAATGGTCTCTTCCGTGCAGAAGGAATTATCCCGGCCAGACTGCCAGCAGACATAAGCAATCCGAGCATGGGGAGGACTGCCGTGCGGAGCACCCGTACTGTGCCAGGCTGCTGGCGTGCGGGTGAACGATAGCAATCTTTTGTTATATGTTCCAAGTAAGGAGTACGAGACGCCTGCCGGAAGCATTTACGATGGTGGGTCCAAGGAAGGGGTTGGTAGGGTGTGACGTTTTCGTTGTCTTCCAGGGGTCTGCTGGTTTTGGGCTTGCTTGCGGCTTTGCTGCTTTGCTCGGCCTTGACTGGCGCTTCGGCCCAGGAGAGCTCAGGCGGCTCTGGCGGGTTTGTCGCCCTGACGGGTGATGAAGCGCGGCAGTATCAGGCGCCTGACGACGTGCGCGAGGTCTGGATTGCGACCGATGATGGCCTGACGCAGACCCGCTACCAGCAGTACGTTGGCGACGCTGCGGTTTACGGCGGTGAGATCACGGTCCTCAGCCGTAACGGCCAGCAGGTAGCCGTGATGGGCAACCACTACTCGAACCTCCAGCCTTCCAACGATGTCAAGGTGACGAAGGACCAGGCACGCGACAAGGTGCAGCGTGAGCGTGGCAACAGCGGCAAGTTCGCCATCAAACTCTACATAAACCCAGACACGGGCCTCAGGTTCTACGAGGTTGACTCAATGCAGGCGGCCTCCCGAAAGGTCTTCCACATAAACGCCGGGACCAACGAGAAGATACGGGAGTACGACAACATCCAGGAATCCCTGGAGCCAGGCATCGGCGTCAAGGGCGACACCAAGCAGATAGACGCAACCGTGAGCGGCGCATCGCACCAGATGCTCTCGCCTGATAACCGCCAGATCACCTACGACGCGCAGAACGGGCAGAAGCTCCCAGGTACACTCTTCACGGATACCGACGGCACCTGGAACTCGCCTGGACGCACCTCGCCGGGCCAGCCCGCAGGCGTTGACGCCCACTACAACGCCAACGTCACAGACGACTACTACCAGGCGATCTTCGGGCGCAACAGCCTCGACGACCAGGGCATGCAGATGATCTCATCTGCACACTTCGCCAACGACTACAACAACGCGTTCTGGAACGGAACCCAGATCACCTACGGCGACGGTGACGGAACCACCACGTTCCGCGAGCTCTCGGGCGGCCTCGACGTGACCACCCACGAGTTCACCCACGGCGTCACCGAGTTCACGTCTGGCCTGGTCTACAGGAACGAGTCAGGCGCCCTCAACGAGTCGTTCTCCGACATGATGGGCAACTCCAGCGAGTACTTCGCCGCCCAGAACAACCTCGACCCGGCCGCGCGGCCAGACTGGCAGATCGGTGAGGATGTATACCTCGGCGCCACGAAGGTGCCAGGCTTCCGCAACATGGCGGACCCTGCCGAGGACGGCGACCCTGACCACTACTCCGAGCGCTACACAGGCAAGGCGGACAACGGTGGTGTCCACACCAACAGCGGCATCCCCAACCACGCCTACTACCTCGCCGTCAACGGCGGCAGGAACGCAGGGGAGAAGCGCGGCCACGACCACACCGGCCCGAGGGTGACCGGCATCGGTCTCGCTGACGCGGAGCAGGTCTTCTACACCGGCTTCACCAGCCTGCCATCCAGGGCAACCATGTCCGATGCGCGTCAGGCGACGGTGGCGGCGGCAGTCGCCCTCTACGGCCCCGACTCCCAGCAGGCGGCTTCGACCAGCGACGCCTGGGAAGCCGTGGGCGTGCAGTAGAAACAACCAACAGGCAAGACGAAAGCCGCGAGGGGCTCTCCGATCCGGGGGGCCCCTCTTCGTGTCCCTGTCCGGGAAATCCCGCAGGACTATAATGGGCGCTTCAGGGAGAAGGGAAACTCCGAGGGAGCGTGGTGATGCTTGCCAAAGACGATCTGCTCGACAGGGTTGTTGAAAGGGTAAAGGAGTTGTTGCCGGAGGACCGGGCGCCGCAGGCCGAAGAGTTCGTCCGGCGGTACTACTCGTGGATTCCGCGCGAAGATCTTGCCGACCGCTCGCCGGTTGACCTGTACGGTGCAGCGGTCTCGCATTTCGGGTTCGCCCACCAGCGTTCTCCCGGCGAGGCTAAGGTAAGAGTCTACAACCCCCGCTTCGAGGAGCACGGCTGGCAGTCAACCCACACGGTCTTGGAGATCGTCACGGACGACATGCCTTTCCTCGTAGACTCCTTACGAATGGAGGTAAACAATCGCGGCTACGCCATCCACCTGATGCTCCATCCCATCATGAAGGTGAGGCGCGACGACGAAGGGAAGCTCCAAGAGATACTTCCCCTCGACTCCGAGGACGAAGTCTCCGAATCCGTGATCCACACCGAAGTAGACAGGCAGACGGAGCCTGACGTACTCGAAGAGTTGCGGGCCTGCATCGAGCGCGTTCTGAAGCAGGTCCGCGCCACCGTCGAGGATTGGCCGACGATGCTTGAGAAGGTGGGCGACATGGTCTCGGACTTCGACGAGAACCCGCCGCCCATCGAGGACGAGGACCTCGCCGAGGGGCGGGCTTTCTTCGAGTGGATCTCGGACAACAACTTCACGTTCCTCGGGTACCGCGAGTACGAACTCTCCACCGAGAACGGCGAGGACTCCCTTGTGGCAAAAGCGGACACGGGCCTCGGCATCCTGCGCCAGACCGGAGATAAGCCGGTGTCACGCAGCTTCTCGCGCCTGCCCCCAGAGGTGAGAAGGCGCGCCCGCACGCCGAACCTCTTGATCCTCACGAAAGCCAACACCCGCTCCATCATCCATCGCCCCTCGTACATGGACTACGTAGGCGTTAAGAAGTTCGACGCGAACGGCGAGGTCGCTGGCGAGCGGCGGTTCCTCGGGCTTTACACGTTCACCGCTTACAGCATGAGCGCCTTCGACATCCCCATCGTGCGCCGCAAGGTCCGCTACGTGCTGGAACGGGCAGGTTTCCCAGAGGGCAGCCACAACGAGAAAGACCTCGTCGAGATCCTGGAGACGTATCCGCGCGACGAACTGTTCCAGATCTCCCGCGAAGAACTTTTCGATATAGCGATGGGCATTCTACACCTCCAGGAACGCCAGCGCGTCAGGCTCTTCGTGCGCCGCGACACCTACGGCCGCTTCTTCTCGTGCCTGGTCTTCGTGCCGCGCGACAGGTACAACACGGAGATCCGGCAGCGGATGCAGAAGATACTGCTCTCAGCATTCGGCGGCGCGAGCGTGGAGTTCAACGTCAGGCTCTCCGAATCCGTGCTCGCCAGGCTTCACTTCACGATCTACACGGGCCCGGACGGAGCCCCCGACTACGACGAGAACGAGGTCGAGGGGCGCATAGCCGAGGCCGCCCGCTCTTGGACTGACGACCTGTACGGCGCGCTGGTAGAGGGCTTCGGCGAGGAGGTCGGCACGGAGCACTTCCGTAAGTACCGCGACGCCTTCCCCGCAGGATACCGTGCGGGCTTCCTCGCCCGCACGGCGGTCTCTGACATCCGCAGCATCGAGGCTCTCTCTTCGGAGGACGACATAGGGATGAGCCTCTACCATCCGCTGGAGGAAGATGACGACTTCCTCGGCTTCAAGCTGTTCAGGGAGGGGGAGCAGATCTCCCTCTCCAGCGTCCTCCCGCTGCTCGAAGACATGGGCGTTCAGGTGGTTGACGAGCGTCCACATCGCATTGAGGCGGTGAACGCCGACCCGGTCTGGATCTACGACTTCGGCCTGGTACACGAGACGTCCGGCGAGTTCGGGACGGGACAGGTCCGCGACATCTTCCAGGACGCATTCGCCCGCGCCTGGAGCGGAGCCGTGGAGAACGACGGCTTCAACCGCCTCGTCCTGCGCGCCGGCCTCACGTGGCGTCAGGTGGTGGTCCTGCGCGCCTACTCCAAGTATCTGCGCCAGGCCGGAACCCGCTTCAGCCAATCGTACATGGAGGCCACCCTCTTCGCGAACCCGCACATAGCGAGCCTCCTCGTAGACCTCTTCGAAGCCCGCTTCGACCCGAAGAGGCAGGATCGCGCCCCGCGGGAAACGGGTCGTCTGAAGGACGATTTAGAAGAGTCCTTCGACGCCGTATCCAGCCTGGACGAAGACCGTATCCTGCGCAATTTCCTTGACGTGACCCTGGCGACGGTTCGAACCAACTACTTCCAGACTGACGATCAAGGCGGGCCGAAGCCGCGCCTCTCGT
>JAABUS010003933.1_pt1 | contig 22697 bp, 5 predicted proteins | sample 5560161 | NCBI WGS metagenome assembly JAABUS01 (sample SAMN10711885, study PRJNA513376) | rock metagenome | isolation source: Antarctica rocks | place: Antarctica: Victoria Land, Trio Nunatak nord | collected 2016-01-04
GAGAGGACCTTCTTTTTAGCTGCATTGCTTTGGCTCGCAGGTCTTAGGCTCTGACTGGGAATCGGCACACACGCATTACGGATATACTATGCTGTATTCGGAGCATCTAATGAGATTCGAGAAGACCTTATCTTGCTCCCTAGATCTACACGAGACCAGAACGAACACTCGAATCTCTCGGTGTTATAGCATTAGAGAAACGATATTAAAGATATTTTTTTAAAATAAATTGCAATTATTTTTAACAATAGATTTCTTGCTTAAATTAATATTCTTCTTTTATGCAATTTAATTAGCATAAATACTTTATTATATTTTGTTATATATAGATTAATTATTGAATCGAATTTTGATTTTAACTTTTGGAATTAACTTAATCTAACAATCTCAATATTAGAAATCGATTTAAATATCGATTTTTTTGAAATTAAATTGAATCGAATTAACTCGATTTTCGATTTTAACTTTTAAAATCGAATCGATATCAAAAAATACTAAAAATTAAAATAAATTAACTAGTTTAAATATAATTTAAACTATTTTAGTTATTTATTATAATAACTACTAATATGTATTATATATATATATTACTTTTATTAAAATATTGCGTTTTCAAAAGATTACTATTTATATAATTTGGTTTTCGATTTTAATAATAGGAATCGACTTAACTTAACAATTGTAATATTAGAAATTAAATTAACTTTTCGATTTTAACTTTTAAAATTGATTCGACTTAATTTAAGTTAAATATTTAATTCGAACTCGATAATTCGATCTAATACAATTAGTCTAGTTATATATTAGTATTAAAAAAGTTTAAATATTAACAATAATAAATACAATTTATTGCTCTTTTATATATTTTTTATAAATAATAGTTTTTATTTGTGTTTATTTTTAATTGTTAAATATTTAATACAATAATATTGTTTAAAGTTGTCTAAATATATATTAAATTATTATTATATATATTTTTTTTAATTATATTTACTTTTTTTTTAATTTTTATATTTTAATTTGTTTGCAAAACTTAATAATATTAATATATAAATTTTAATTTAAGTTTTTCTTATATTTGCGCTTTTTTAATAAGTCTTTAAAGTAATTTTTAATAATTTTTAATAAAAACAATAAGCATATTTTTAAAAACTATCTCTAGATAAATTATAATTAATTATTGTATTAATTTTTTTAATTATTATAGAGTACTTTTTGTATCTAAAGTATCTTTATTATTGTTGTTTATTTAAGTAGCTTTTATAATCTTAAATTCGATTCTATATTATTTTTTGTTATTTTGCTTAAATTTATATATAAAATAATTGCAAAGCTAAACTAAATACTATATTTTTTTGTTTAAAAATCTTAATTATATACAATTAAATAATATCTTAGTAGATAAAATTATATTAACAAAAATAAATTATATAAATTAACAAAAATGTAAGCAAATTTATTGTATATATAACGCAATTTAATTTGTTACAATTTGTTTTATTTTAAGCAAGAGATTTGTATCTTAAATATAAATATTAATATTAATAAAGTATTACAATCTTAGCAGATATTACAAGCTTACTAAAGCTATACTAGTGATTTAGATTCTACGTCTTTGAGACAAACCTACTATTATATTTGATATATTCGAGAAGCGAGTATTCTAAATATAATGTTTGATATGTTTAACAAACAAGTATTGCAAACAATTATATTTGTTATATTCGACAAACAAGCAAGATAAGCAATTAGTATTTTCTTAGTATATAGAAACTAGAATACAACTCTTTTATAAATTGTATTTAACTTATTATAGATTTTTACTTATTGTTATTCTAATTTATCGAATCTTTTTTAAAATTTATTAAATATAAAAAATTGTCTATAGTTGCAACTTTTGTTATTAAATAATTGCTTATATTGTTTAAAAACATCTACAAATCTTTTTAATAGTACAATTTACTCTAATATCTTTATAGAAAGTACTAGCGTAATACTTTAAATATTCTAAAAATATCTATATTAAATTAACGCGTTTTTATTTCAAGTACTAGCTTATTAGTATTACGTCGATTATCAATTATAAAAGACAACAAAATTAGAATTAATAAATTCGATATCTATTATAAAGATTGTATCGATCTAAAGAACTAATTTATATAAATAAATATCTATTTTATTTTCTATTTTGTTTTGGCAAATTAGAAGACAATTTTTGTATTAATATTTTTTAAAAAGAAAGTTTAGTATTAATTTAAGTTAAACTTACAAAAGTATTTGAAAAACAATAGCAAAAATTCTTATATAATATTTATAGACTTTAATAACTTTAAAAGAGAATTTCAAAAAATCTTTAAAATATTTAACAAAAAACAAATTGCAAAAAAAGTAATTTAGTATTTAATTTAACAAATCTTTGCAACAAACTACGTTGATAAATTCTAAAAATATATTAATTTAATTAAGTAAAATAATATTGTATTTATAATAATATTTCGACAAGATTTTAAAAACAATCTAAAGAATAAAATTATATATAATAAAAGAATTTTTAACAATATATTTGATTTTATTAAAGTAATTATCGATCTTAACAACAAACTATATAAAAGAGTTATAAAAAAAAATACAATTAATTTTAAAAAAGAATAGAAATCTTTTTTAAATTAGCGATCAAATATTAGCAAAAAAAATCTTGTTTTAACTAGAAGTACAATAATCTTAATTATTGTAAATTTGTATCTATTGAACTAGATTTTATTTATCAATATAAAAAAAAGAATTTTAGAGAAAAACAAAATAACAAATTCTAGAAAACGTACTATTTATATAGCAAATTAAGTTATTTTGCAAGAAATTATCAATTATAGAACTTAATAAATTATTGACAAATTAATACTATATTAAGAAAGATATTTAATAGCTAGAACAATATTAAGAAGCAAATCGATATAAAGACAAATACTCTTAAAATTAAATCGAACAACAACAACTATTTAGTAGAAAATCTAAATTAGTTATAGAAAGTTCTAGATAAAATATTATTAGATAAGATACTTATATTTATATAGAAAATTAATCAAATACTTAATAAAACTATAAAAGCAAAACAATCGAAAATATTATATTTTTATCTAACAACAAACTTAGATAACAAATATAACTAAATTTTTTTTTACAAATATTTAAACAATATTACAAAATATCTTAACGCTTCAGCTAGCTTATTAGAAAAGAAAAAGATAAATTAAATTATAAATAAATACAAGAAAGCGCTAGAAAGCGACGCTACTATAAAAAGAGAAATTCTTAATAAAATTAAACAACAACTAAACAATATAAATTTATCTTAAAAGAAAATAAAGAAAGCAAAGAAATACGCAATACTTAGTTAAACAAAATACTATAATAATTTATGCTAAACTTATCTAAAAAACAAAGAAAAAATTAATTGATTTTTTAGAAAGCTAAAGTTATTAATTTAATATAGAAAGAAAACTTAATGCAAACAAATATTCGAAGTAGAAATTGCAATATAAAAACAAGAAAAAATTTAAATTCTTTAATAAAAAATATACTAGAGAAATACAATATATTAGCTTAATAGTAGCAACTAAACTTAATAGTATATATACAATATTTTACTATATTAATTAAAATCAATAGATAACAACTTATTGCAATAATTGATTTTAATACAATAAATAATTTTATAACTAGAACTTTTGTTAAAAGAAAAAAACACTCTATTTAAAAGAAGTCTAATATATATAATCTAATAATTGTAGATAAAAATCTATTATTTAATAGAAATAAAAAAGTAAATAAAGAAACAAAGTTATTATTAATAGCTATTTAACAATATTACAAGAAACTAATCTTTAATATAGTAAGAATAATTATTTATAATATTGTTTTAAAAATATCTTAATTAAAGCAATACAATTTAGAAATTAATTAAAATATATAAGTATTTAGATTTGCGCAATATAATTACGTAATTTATATCTAATCTATATATTAATAGCGTTCAATAATAGATAAAAGATTAAATTAAAGAACAATTGCAAGTAGCAAATTTGTATTTTTGCAAAAAAACAATTTAACAAAGTTTAATTTAACAAATACTAACAAAAATTAATTGAATTACAAAATTAAAGTAAATAAAAAAAATTACAAATTTTCTAAAAATCTTAACCTATTTAATATAGTAAAAAAATTGCTAAAGTATATATTATAAATATACAACAATTAAAAGTATCTATTTTAAAAAGAGAAAACAACAAAGACTCTTTTTAAATATTAATTATAAAATTATAAAATTAGATTTAAATTAGACAAGCAATTTATATTTGAATTTATATATATTTTATTTAAGAAAAAGCTCGAAGTACTTCGCAAATATTTAACAAAAAACAAAAAAAAAATTTATTAAAAAATCTTAATTATAGATAGAATACTTAATTCTTTTTGTATTAAAAAAGAATAAAATTCTTTGTCTATATATTAATTATTAAAAGCTAAACAATATTATAATTAAGAATTAATATTTATTACTTAATATTAGCAAACTTTAGAATTAACTATTTGAAGCAAAATACTTTATTAAACTAAATCTACAAGAAATATACAATTAAATTAGAATAAAAATAAATAAAAAGTAAAAAATAGCTTTTTGTATACAATATAAATTATACAAATATATAGTAATATTGTTTGAATTTACAAATATCTTAGCAATATATTAAAAAATAATTAATAATATACTACAACAATATTTAAATCAATTTGTTATAATATATTTAAATAATATTATAATTTACTTAAAAATCTTAAAAAAATATATTAATTATATTTTTAAAATATTAAAATATTTAAATATAAAAAACTTATATTTTAAGTTAAAAAAATACAAATTCTATTAAAAGAAAATTAATTTTCTTAAATTTATTGTTAAACAATATAAAGTGCGTATAAATTTCGAAAAGCTATAAATAGTTAAAAAATAAAAATTATTATCAAATACTAAAAAAATACAATTTTTTTTAGATTTTATAAACTATAATAAAAAGTTTATTAAAAACTATTTAATAAACATAATATTATTAACAAATTTTACAAAAAAAAATATATTATAATTATAAGAATTTGCAAAAGAGAAATTATTTTAGAATTTTAAGCTAAAATATTTAAAAAAATTAATATTAAAAATATACAATTTGCAATTATTAAGTAGAATTGAAATTAATATATTAAATCTAGCTATCAATATATACTTTAATTAAAGATATAAAAATATATAATATTTAATAATATATTTTTTAAGAAAACTTTTGTTAATTAAACAAAACTATAATATTTATAATAAGAAACTACTTGCTATAGTAGTCTCTTTAAAATTATAAAAAACATATATAGAAAAATTATTAAAACTTACAATTTTTATAGATTATAAGAATTTTGTATACTTTATTACTATTAAGTAATTAAATAGAAGATAAATATAATAATTAAAAAGATTAAAATAATACAAGTTTAAAATATAATATACTTTAGACAAAAATAATAGTAGAGCAAATATATTTAACAAAAGAAATAATTATATAGAAACAAAAAAATTGTTTAATTATAGTATACTTAAAATTAACAAAAACAAATTACTATTAGTAAACAAATATAAACTAAATATTATACTACAAATACTTTAAAATAATACAAAAGAATTTTTAATAAAGAAAGAAAAACTTCAAATATTTATTAACAAAATTAACAAATATATAAAAAAATATTATAACAAATTATTGCAAAAGTATTCAAAAGTAACAAAAATTTTTTAATTTTTATATTAGTATTGTTAGTTTTTACAAATAAAATAAGTTGTTAAAATATATATTAAATAATATTTTAATTATTAGTAGAACAAATATAGTATATATGCAAGCTATAGCAAAATCTAATATTAAAAATTACTTAAATTGCTATAGAATAAAATTACAATAAACTTTATTATTAAGTTGCTAAAGTTAACAAATTTAGCAATTAAAGATAAATATAATTCGATACTAATAATAATTGATAAATTTATTAAGTACTTATATATTATTATATACAAAGAGATATTTATTGTAGAACAATTAAAATATATTATATTAAATCGACTTATATAATATTATAATATATTTAAGAGATTAACTAGTAATAGAGACAAGCTCTTTATATTTAACTATTAAAAGATATTTCTTTTAATATTAGATACAAGATTTTAAATATTTATTGTCTATTATTTAATTATAAATAATTAAATAGAAAGAATAAACTAGAGTTTTGAACAATATTTAAAATATTATATTAACAATACTTAAAGTAATTAAGTATTACTTTTATTTATAATACAATTAACACTTAATACAAAGATTTTAAATATTATTAAAATAACTTTATTCTTTGTTAATTATAACAAAAAATTAAATTTCTTTAAAAAAAAGCGTACGCATTTGTTTGCGCAATTAGTTATCGAAAAAATAGTAATACTAAAAAAGATATATAATAATATCTTAAAGATACAAAAGAAGTTAATTAAATATTAAAATAAAAAACAAAAAGTAATATTTTAACTAAAAGAGAAAAATAAAATATATCTTTTTACAAAAAAATTTAAAATAAAAAAGTTAAACAAAAAATTAAATTATATTAAAATCGAATTATTTTTTATTAAGAAAATTAAAAGATTAGTTAATTATAAATTCGATTTACTTAAAAATATTAAAATATTTTTAATATTTTATATTTTATTGTTAAAGTTAGTAGACTTAACTATATTTTTATAGAATATATTTTATTTTTATTTGCAAAAAAAAAACTAGTTCGAGATTAAGAAAATTCTACAATAAAAAGATTAAAAGTATCTAATTAAGTAGAAAGAATATTTTATTTTAAAAAATATATAGAAACTAAAGAAGAATCTTAATTGTTGTTAAATTTTTTTAAAGAAATTTTATTAAAACAAAATATAAAAATAGCATTTTAATTTTAATTAATTAAAAGTTAAAATTGTTTAAACAATATATTAAATAGTAATTTGAAAGTCTTTATAACAAACTTGACAAAATATATTTTATTTATCTCTAGATTGTTAATATTCTTTTATTTTGTTACAATTTTTTTATTTTTAATTTTTTTTTGAAAATCTAGTTGTTTTTCTAGTCGACTTAGTTTGACATATATATTGTGTACTTCTTTTTTTAAGTGTATTTGTTTTTTATAAATTTGTTTAATTGATGCAAAAGAAATTGCCAAATTATAATTACAACTAGATTGTATATACTTTATATACTTTTTAAAATTATTACTTATACAATAAGTCTTACTAGATATTGTACAATTACAACAAGAACGCATTGCTAAAAATATTAAATTTAAAATATCAAAAAAATCTTTCTTTTGATAGAAAGAATTTTTTATATTAATCTTTTTAGAAAATATAATAGAAAGATATTAGATTTTGAAACAAAAAATTTAAAGAAAAAAGATAGTATTACAAGTTTATTAAAGCTATATTAATAATTTAAGTTTTATATCTTTGAGATAAATCTATTATTATGTTTGACACGTTTGAGAAACAAGTATCTTAAGTATAATATTCGATATATTTGACAAACAAGTATTGCGAACAACTATATTTGCTATATTTAACAAACAAACAAAACAAACAATTAATATTTTCTTAGTATATAAAAACTAGAATACAACTCTTTTATAAATTGTGTTTAACTTATTATAGATTTTTATTTATTGTTACTTTGATTTATCGAATCTCTCTCAAAATTTATTAAACATAGAAAATTGTCTATAGTTGCAATTTTTGTTATTAAGTAATTGCTTGCATTGTTTGAAGACGTCTACAAATCTCTTCAATAGCACAACTTACTCTAATATCTTTGTAGGAAGTACTAGCGTAATAGCAGGCAATTGCTTATTAAGATAGAATTGCTAGTTTATCTAAATAGAAGATACAATACAAATTATTGCTATGTATTTAGATAGACTTCTCTTTATAGAATTTAACTATCTTTTATCTATCTTATTAATTTGATAGCTTTAATTATCAAGTTTGCAATACAATATTATTGTCTATTTATCTACTAATATCTTGTTCTTCTAGATATACTATTTAGTATCTTTTGACAATTATCGATAAAGTTACGAAAACATATTAGCTCTACAATTATCTCAATAATCTTATATCTTTTATTAAGACTCTTGTTACAATATTTTTGCTATATTAAGAAATTTCTTATCAATACAATATTTCTTATCGCAATTCTCTTACAAAAGTATCGAAATATCTATCTTTTTGTCTACAACAACAAAATGACTATCTTAATAATATTCTTTTTATATTTGCTTATTTATGCTTTTTAAATTTACAACTATTTAAAGATAGTAAATCTACTCTATTCTTTTATCGAAGCAAAATTTATTGTTATTAATATTGTTAAAGAACATCTTTGTCTTATTGTAGTAAAAAAATCTACTAATCGAATTATACAACAAGTACAATTCTTCAAATTGTAATTGTATTTTGCTAAGTAAACTATTAATCGAAATTAACTGATTTGAAATATTAAAAGCTTTGTTGCAAAATATAATATTTAAAAGGTCGAAATTGATACTAGCAATAAAAAATCAAATACAATAATACTATTTAGAAAAAATTATTTTATAAAAACAACTTCAATTTATATATTTTTAACTCTACAAAAAGAGTTTTATAAACACAAATATCTAAAATATTTCTAATTTATCAATAAATTTGTTTTATCTTTTATAGAAAAATCTATTGCAAAAAAAAATTTACTACAAGTTAACAAGAAAATTTCTCTATTAACAATTCTTTTACAAGTCGAAACTCTCGAAACAAATCTACGTCGATACTATTGTTTACTACTATGTCAAACATTTTTTAGCAAAACATCAATTTTTCTAAACAACAATAAAATGTTTTGCAAAATTTTATTAAAAAAGTTTGTACAATATTTAATTTAATCGATTTAGCTAATTCTATTAATTTTTTTAATTTTGCAAAAACTACAAAAGATATTAATTCTAATAAATAAAATATTGCTAAAATAGAGTTCTTTAACTCTTATTATAACAATAAGATTGTTATTACTATCTTAACAATAAAGTACGCTAAAAAAGATATTTATTTTTGCAGTATATATATCTTTATATAGACTAATCGCGTCGGGTCGGGTTACCAAGTTCGGATCAGATACTTGACTCGAATTGAGTCGGGTCGATTCCAAAAGTTGAAATCGAAAAGTCGATTCGATTCCTAATGTTGGAATCGACAATTTGGGTCGAGTTGCAAACTTGAAACCGAAAATCGACTCGAAAAATCGACTCGAATCGTCAAGACTACTATTTTTAGTAACTTATTTTATTTTTAGTATTAATTAATTAATAATTTAATAGAAATAATTAATCTATTTAATTTAATTAATAAATAAATATAGTAGATTATTTTTATATTATGTATTACTATTGTGCATTACCTAAAAAATAATTAAAAATCTAAATTTAAACTTATTTTATACTATTTTTAGTGTTCTTGGCGTTCTTGGCGATTTGATTCGATTTCTAATATTGAAATCAAGAATTGAGTCGAGTCGAATCGATTCAATTCCAAAATAATAGAAATCAAATTAAGTTTTAGATCGATTTCTAATGTTGGAATTGTTGGATCGAATCAATTCTAAAAGTTGGAATCGAAACTTGATTCAACAATCAATCTATCTTTATAAAGTGTTATAAAAATATAGCAACTATTAAAAGTTCTAAAATAATTAAAAATAATTTTTATATCTATCTTTATAATATTGCTCTAAAATAGTATATTTTTATATTGTTAAAAAAACAAAAAAAATTTATTAAGTACAAAAATAATATTGTTTATTAAGCAAAAATTTTAATTAAAAGATAAAAAGAATCTTCTTTTATAATATTAGCTACAATTATTTGTAAACAATATACTATAAATAATATATATCAACGTCGCAAATCTATAGAATTTATTTATATTATTATAAAAGTAATTAGATTTGCAAATATATTAATTTACAATTAAATTTACTTAATATACAATAATCTTAATCTAGAACTTTGTTAAAATCTAAGTTTATTTATTGAAGCAATTAATATAAATTTCTTTTTTAATAAGATAAAGATTAAGAAAAAAATCTAATAAAAATTAGATACTAGATATCGCAAAAATATTATTTATATAATATTTGTTAGAAATTAACGCAATCTAGACAACTTTAATAATTGTCTTAATAATATAGTTTAATCTTACAATTAAAATTAATACTATTAAAACAATTATAAGAACAATAATAGTGCTACAAGAACAAACAACAATACTAGTAAGATACAATCTAGTTATTTTAGCTCGCAATCTTTGTTACGCAATCAATTTTTTACATTTTATTAATTTCGATTTTCTAAATTACAATTTTAAGTCTTATTTTATTAATATTGTGCTTACTAATCTTAATAGTCTTAACAACAAAAATAACTATTTTAGCAATTTAATAATTATTAAAGCAAATTTTAAAATAAGATTCAAATTATTTTGTTTAATCAAAATTAATTATCTAGAAATATTGATCGATTTATATTATTAAATCTCGCAACAAACGCGTTTGCTTTGTAGCAATCTTTCTTTTATTTTTTTTCGAACTACAATAATTAAGTCTAGCTCTAACGTCTCTAATATTTGTAGCAACAATAACAAGCTTGCGTATATTATAATAAAACAAACAAAAACAAGAATTTTAATTAAGAGAATAATTCTAATTATAAGAAACATAATTATTAGAAAGATAAAAAATATTATATCAAAAATAGTTTCGCAAAGAAACAAAACTACAATATCGAAATCTTCTTTTTTTAGATTTCTAAATTACAATTAAAAGATATTAAATATAAACAATACAATATAGAATTCTCTTTTAAAAATAAGCTTTATTAGCATCTTCGCAATTGCAAAATTAAATTAACAAAAAAAAATTTATCGAAAAAAATTACAATAAAATTATTATCTCGATAGCGTATTATAGCATTCTTGAAGTTATCTATTTAGAAGTATCTTTTAACAAAGCACAAAATTTAGAATTTCAATTGTAACATTATATTATTATTAAAACTTCTATTGTTGTTATTTAAAATAACAATATTGTTCTAAATAATAGAAAAGATAATAATAATAATATTATGTCAAACTTTAAATATACAATATTGATAATTGATCGCAAATTTTTATACAAATAATTAATTACTATTATTATTAAACATACTTCTTAATTAATAAAAGTTCGAGATATAAAAAATATCTATTTTTTATTATTAAAATATACTATTTTAAAACTATTTGTTAACAATAGTTTAAATAGTGCTTTGATTTACAAGAAGTTTTAAAAACAAATATATATTGTAAACAATCTAAAAATTAACATATTAATAGAATCGAATATTTTAGATTCTTAAAAAATATATTTAGATTACAAGTATAAACAATTATTATAAACAATTGTAGGAAAATATTTGTTTCAATAAAAGTAATCTTAATTAAGAACAAAATAAATCGAATAATACAAACTCTTATAACAATTACAATTTTATTTAAGTGTAATACTATAATTTTTATATATTTATGCAAAAATACGTAGCTATCTTAGAGTTGCGGTTTTATATTTGTATTTTACTAGCAAATATCTAATTGTTTCGATTTCGAAAACAAAATTCTTTTTTATGTTATTAATATCAATTTGTCTATAATACAAGTAAACAATATTCTTAATTAGTTTATTAAAATAGATAAGAATTTCTATCTAGATATTTTACAAAAATACAAGAAAAAAAATTGTTATATAGCAATTCTAAAATACTTTTATTTAGCTATTAGTTTTAATATTTTTATAAGATTCTAAATAAAGAAGATCTTTAAACTAAATATAAACGCTTTAATTATATATACTTTTACGTTTGTAAAATCTAAATTATTTGTTAAAATATCTATATTGTTTACAACAAGATTCTATATTGCTATAAAAATCGAATCTATTTTTATCGAAATAACAATCTTAATAGCTTAGATATTTATAAAGTATATTAATTTTAATAGTATTATCTTTTATAATGTTATCGAAGTTAATTAAAAACAATTTATTGTAATAACTAGAACTTTTTCTCTACTATAACAAGATATTAATTAAATTGTTAATTTATCGAAATCGAAATAGATATTAATTATCTTAAAATCGAAAATTAAAATTGATATTGCAAAGATTTATTTTCTTAATTTAACAAACAAAGAATTTTACGATTAAGAATTTAACAAGTTGCACAATCAAAACTGTATACAATTTACTACTTAGTTTATTAAGTTTAACTAATTTGTTTTTGTAATATAGAGAACTATAGAACAAACAAAAAAACAACAACAAAAAGATAGAATTGTTGTAAATATTTGCAATCTAAACAAGATTACTATTATCGACAATTATTTGCTATTATTATAGTGGAATATTATTTTATAAATAGCAAAATATAAATTTATAACAATAGTAAATATTGCGAAATTCTTTTATCAATAACTCGTTTATCTAGATAATAGAAATAAATTAACAATAAATTTTATTGCAATTAAGAGCAATTTAATATCGCAACAATAAAATTCAAGAATTTATTATTTTACGTGCAACAACAAATCGAAAATATTCTTTAATCTTACTATTAGTACGTCAAAGTCTATATAAACGATATAGTAATATTCTTTAAAATTTTAAAAAAATATATCGATTATCTACAAACAATTTTTTATTTGTTAAATTTCAAAAAAGTTATTTTGTTCTCTAAAAAGTTATTTTTAAACTATTTATTTGTTATTTTATTAAAACAAAAGATAGATATTTTTAATCTTATTGTCTTAATTAATAAAATTGCAACTATTAAAGATCTAAATTTTTTATACAAGCTTGCTAATCTAAAATTATATCTTAATCTAACAAAATAACTACAAAATTATATTGTATATTACGTTTAAAAGACAAAAGCTCTTTAATGTTGCAAAATAATATTACTTAAATTGTTCTTGTTAAACAAGAATTATATAAAAAAAAATTATAATTAGAGAAATTGTATTAGAATTATCTATTGCAAAAAAACTAAATTTCTATTAGCAACTCTAAAAGTCTTTTGAACGCGTTAAATTTCTTGTTTACTTTAATTATTAAAGTAAATAGACTAATTGCGTCGGATCAATTAATCGAGTTCGAATCGATTAATCGATTCGAATTTTAACAATTCGAATTAATTCGATTCAAAAGTTTTGGCAAATCGATTTCTAAAGTTAAAATCGAAAATCGAGTCGAGTCGAATCAATTTCTAGAGTTAAAATCGAAAATCAATTTGAAAAAATTGATTCAAATTATTAAGAGATAAAGTTATTTAATAACAAATTTGATAAACAAAAATTAGATTTTAAATTTTATTATTTTTTTATCTAAATATTCTATAGTAATACAGTAAAGTAATATATATAAACTATTTGATATTTATATAATAAATAGATTACAACTATTATAGTCTCTTAATAAACTTCGATTCTATATTTTATCGAAAATTATATAGTAATATATTTAGATAATATACTTAAATTTATTAATACTATTAACTAGTTTAAGATCTCTACAATCTTATAATTAATTTTATTTTTAGCATTATTATTATTGTTTTTACTCTTGTTATTATTATTATTGTCTTTGTACTCTGTATCTTTATACTTGTTATTTATTATTTTTATATTATTCTTTGTCTTTTTCTATTTTATCTCTATTTTATTATTATTAATTTTAATCAAGTTTTTAATATTGTTATTTATTAATTTTAAAAAATTAGATATTTTGCAATTTGCAATATTTTTATTGCTTGCAAAAGTGTTTTTGAATTTTTTAAATTTGTTAATTGTATCTAAATTGTGCGCTTTCTTCAACTTATTAAACTCTCTATAATATAGAATGCGTTGTTAAATTATTTCGATAATTAATATTATATATTTGATTACATTTTCGTTTAATTCGAATTAATTAGAATTAGACTAATATATAGATTAGTTATTTTATTTATATTAGACTTTATATATACTTAAATATTAAAAGATTGTATTGTATCTATATCTTTACTCTCTAAGACTATTTGTATAGCAATTGTATTAATTTTAGTCTATTTTACAATATTTTTGTTTTTAATTTTCTTTATTAATTTGATCTCAAAATATTGCGCTACAATATAATTAATTTTTTGAATATATATATATTATTTAAATATATTATTATACAGTTCTTTTTCTACTCTTTTATTAGCTACTATATTTCTAACATTTTTTTCTATATTAATTTGAATTTGTTTAGAAATTTTCTTAAAAACAATTGTTATTTGCAACTTAATTAGATACTTATAAAGTATTATACAATTAATATTTTGTTTTTTGTAAAATAGCTTTTTATTTTCGATTTATATTGCAACACAATTTCTACTAACAATAATTTGCAAAAAAGTTAATAAAATAGACATTTTGCGCTTTAAATTAGTCTTAAAAATAATATATATAAATAATGCAAAACAAATCTCTTACTTAATAATATTGTATTAGCTACTTAGCAATATTCGAATTTCTAAATAAGAAGAAATTCAATTTTAAAAAGTCTATTCTTTTAATTAGTCTTAATAATAATGTATACAAATAATATAAAACAAATTTGTATATTAACTATATAGATTAAGACAATAGATAGTATTAAATATATTAATTAATATATAATATTTAAACAGAAAAATTGTCGCAATTATAAAATAAATTTACGCGCTTAATATTAGAATTAGAGTTTAAATATTACTTTTATTTAATATTATTACAACTAAAAATTATTATCTCTATTATATTAATTATTGTATAATATATATTTTTTAACTATCGAAATCGAACACAAATACGCGTATTTGCTATATATTATTCTATTGTATTATTTATCAAATACTTAATTGCAAAACTTATCAATTCTTGTATTCTATATTGTTAATTCTTTTATTTAATATTAAAAATTCTTAATTTAATAACACGTTTTGCTCTAAAACTCTAATAGCTCGAATTAAACAAATTAATAATATATTCGAATAATATATTTAATATGTTACATATTGCTAATATACTTAATTTAGCTTGTAAAACAAAAGATAAAAAATTGCAAAAAAATATAGCAATACAAATTAATTGTAATAAAGAAAAGAAATCGATTAAGACAACTTCTAATATATAAAAAATAATACAAAAAAATAATATATTAAGCTATTATTAGCTAAGTATTTATAATATAGAAAAAGCGCAAATACAAATTTAAAATAATAGCTCTATATAAAATTTGCAAATATTAAAAGACTAATAATCTATTAATTTCGAAAATATTTTTTGCAAAATTAATTCGAAAAATCTTGTAAAATAAAACTATTAGCAAAAAAAACAATAAAGAATATCGAATTCAAATATCGATCTTATTAATTTTTTAAAAAACTATTAAAAATTTTATAATCAATTTCTTTTCTAGTAAATATATTATCTATTTGTATTACTATTGTTTCTATACAATATATACTAATATTTTGCTTTATATATTTAGATAGTAATCTTCTTGCTATTTATATTAATTGCAAAACTATTAAGTCTAAGAATTTGCAATTGTTAAAGTAGTTAATACAGAATTTGAAATTTTACTATAATAAGTAGTAATAAAACTGACGTTCAAATATTTTTGTTATATCGAAAATCGAAATAGTTAGCAAGAAATTAAGAATTTAAGCTATTCTACTTATTGTACTTTATTATTTGTTTTATTTTGTTGTATTATCTATTAAGCGCATTGTCTTGCTATATATATTTTTTGTATTTTTTTCTATTAAATATAATAATTAAAAAGTGTATTATAATTATATATTTAAATTATCTAAATAATTAGAGTTAAATTATTAATTTAACTTTTTTAATTAAAGAGTTTAACAATCTTGTTCTATATAATTTTATAAAAAATTATACAAAAAAAAATTATTGTATCTTAAGAAAGATTCGAATCTCTATTTTTTTAATTTTTTATACTAATAATATACAATCTACAATATAATCTTCAATAGCATTATAATATTATCTCAAACAATATTATAGATTGCGTGTTATTATTATAAGAAACTAAATACACTATTACTAAGTTATTAAGACTTGATTATTTATTCTTATTATATTTAAATATATATTAAAATTAGAGATAATATAATTCTTAAAAAATTAAAAATATTAATTTAATACAATTTTTAGTATTTAGTTATTTTAAATATATTATTTATTTGTATTATTGCTAATAATATTTGTTTGTTTATAACAATATTATAAATATAAAATCTTCTATACAATAATCTAGCTATAAATAAATTTTACTCAAAACAATCTTAAACTTTATTTAAAAAGAATTTTTACTTTTATTAATTTGCTAATTATTATCTTGTACTTTGCAATATATATTTTACAATTTAACAATAATTTTTTTTAAATTCAAATTTATAGTATAATCATAGTACTTAATTATTATAATTTGTTCGATTGTTTACAAACTTATTTAAGATCGATTCTAATAATATATTTTTTAAGCAAAACTAAAAGTTTGTTTAATATTTATTAATAATACTAAACAAGAAAGAATATCTCTAATTATTTGTGTTAATTTAAAATAGTTCGAAGTATTATCTCTTTAATATTTTTATATTAAATATTTATTTTCTATAATATTAGCGCAAAGATATTAATTGTCTTTGTTTTAAATTAAACAAAAATATTAAAATTGTCGAAGTAAAAATTTTACAATATTTGCGTCAAATTATAAACAAAATTAACTAAAAATTAAATACATTATTATATTGTATTATCTTTTTAACAATATTTGCTCTTTGTATTTTTGCTTTTAAAGTAGCAGCTAAATTATAATAATATCGAAAATAGATTTTAAATTTTGTCTAATATTTTGTTTTGTAATTTATAGAACTATTGTTATTTTTTTTGTTTTATATCTTGTAAAAACTTAATTTTTGCGTAGAATTCAAAATATTAATAAGATTGTATAATATTTTATTAAGTTTTTTTGTTTTCGAATAATATTTGACAAGCTTTGTCGAAACTTTTTTACAAACTTTTAGTATAATTTTTCTTAAAAAACAACTATAAATTATTATAGTTTTCTCTATATAATTAAGATAATTAAATACTATATTAAATACTCGAAATCTTAAATAAATATTAATATTAGTTGTTCGAGAAATTATAAAAATATATTTATAGAAAGAATTTAATATATTGTTAAGCAATTAAATCGATTGTTATTTGCTTTTGTCTAGTCGAATATATTAAATGATTTAATTTTCTAAATATTTCTCTATTTAAAGATTAATATAGTTACGTAGTTAATATATACAACAAAGTATTAAATAAATAGAATTTCAACAAATACAAATATTTTGTATTAATTTTTGAAATTTTTTATTCTTTTGTTTTTGAAAAACTCTAAAACAAATTAAACGCTAAAACAAACTATTAATAGCAACAATAAAAGCGCAAATCTAAATAAGATTTAACAAATATATTATTTCTTTGTATTATTATACAAACAAATATCTTTTTAATTACAACAAACAAATCTATACTTTTTGCAATATTTTAAATTTGTTTATTCTCTAATTGAAAAACAATATTATTAACAATTGTTTTTGATTTAAGAGTTGCAATAAAGTCTTAAGCTATTAAATTAATAATATAAGTTAAACAAAAAATAGAATTTTGTTGTTTATTCTATTGAGATTCTTGTTAATTCAAAACTCTATTAAATTTGTTTTTAAAGATATTGTTATTGCTTATGTTATTAATAACAATTTTAAGAAATTTGTTTTTAATTTTAAAAAATTTTAATATCTTTATAAGTTTTAACATTAATTGTCGATCTATATATTTGATATTAAAAAAAGTAAATCTAATAAAATATTTGCAATATTAAAATATAATATTAATTTAATATATTAATACTTTAAGATAGACAACTTTTTAAGAACTAGACTATATATCTAAAGTAATAGAAATATATTAAAATTCTTTTAAATTTAATTTAATTTTGTTACAAATTTAATCGAAATTTGTAAAAATCAATTTCGATAATTTAATACAATCTAAAAGTACTAGATTTAATTAAAGTATTTTTAGTAATTTTCGAAAATTCGAATTATTAATAATTCGAAAAAATAGATTCAAATCAACAAATATTTTGTATAGTTAATTTTCTCAATTATTTTAATTAAAAAATAACAAATCAATATAGTTTTTTTTCTATTAATATATTAGTTTTGTATTATCTATTTGTATTATTAACAATAACTTACGCAAATAAAGATTAGATCGATTACTAATTATAATTGAGATTTTTTTTATTTTAAACAAAAAACAAATTGAAGATATTTTTTTATATTTAATATATTTAAATAATTGTATACAATAAAATAATTCAATATCTTTTAATAACTTTTGCAAACAATTTTTGACAAATTATCAATAATTAAAATTATTTAAATATATTTGTTTTAAAACTTAAATTGTACTTTAATATTAATTTTTTTAATTTAATATAAATAAACAAATCTATTTTAAGTCTTGTACAAAATATCCTTATTAATCGTAGTATATAATTATGATTTAGGCTAAATCTTAGTATTTGTATTTTACTTAATATATTTGTTTTTGTCTTTTAATTTAAGTAATAGAAAATTACTTAAAATCTTATTTGATACTTCTTAAAACTCTCTTTTTCTAATATCAAATATACAATTAAAATTTTAATCAAATTAATTTGCAAATTAATTGAAATATAAAATACTAGATAACAAATTGCAAAAAATAGATTTACTAGAATTATCTTCGAATAAAGATAACTATTAATTAGAAATTTTTAAAAAAACAAATATTTTGCAATCGAGAATAGTATAAACAATATTTTTGAGTAGTTTAAAAAAAAAATTCTAAAATAAAACAATAATACAAAAAAGTAATATAAGTATAAGATAAATTAAACAAAATTTTATATTAACAAGTAATTATAATATAATAATATAGCAAATTGTAATCTCGATAATATATTATAATTACACAAATCTTAAAATAGTAATTCTTGATATAATAATGTAATTTTCGATTTCTTAACAATTCGATTCGATTTCTAATATTGAAATCGAAAATCGACTCAAATCGAATCGAATCAATTTTAAAAAAATAAAAATCGACTCGAATTTCGATTCGATTTCTAATATTAAAATTGTCAAATCGAATCGATTTCAATAGTTGGAACCGAAATCCGATTTAACAGTTACTCTACTTTAATTGCAATTGCATTCTTTATATTGATATAAATATTTTTAAATAATATAATTTCGATACTATAATTTATTATCTTAAAGAAGATATCAATTTAGAAAAACTATAAAGAATTGACATAAAATCTATTTTGTTTCTTAGTCGATTACTTAACTTTGCAAAAACGCGATACTAATTTATTAAATTAGAGATAATAGATCTAGTATAAATAGTCAAATGCGTTCGATATATAATTGAGACAATTTCTATTATTACAATTGTTTTTACTAATTATTTTGTCAATTCTTCTATAGTTTAAGCAATATTAATAAACTTAATCTATACTTAGTATATACGTTTATCTATTTTAGTTAATTCTAATTGAACATAAAATATTATTTCTAACGCGCTTTCTAGATTGCTTGCTATATCTACTATAGAAATAGATATTAACAATTTAGAAACACTAAATATAGATATCTACTACAATAATATCAAGAATTTTAAGATACTAGATTAGATATATGTTTATTAAGATATCTTAGTTACTATATTAACAAACTTTAAACAACGTTTGTTTAACAAATACTTTAAGAAAAAGTTCTAACAAAATCTTATAAATATACTAACAAACTTAAAACAACAAATTTTTCAAAAACAAATATCTTCGAAACAAATATCTAATAATAATAATTAAATTTTTGATAACTATAATAATATTAATAAGAAATTTGTTCTTAAGAAATTTTGTATAAAAATCAATTTTAAATTTCGCGACAATTTAGTATATTATTGCAACAAAGAAAATTGTTTGCAACTTTATATATTTAGAATAATAGAGAAAAAGATTTTTAAAACAATTTATAATAACAATTATTATTTTGACTATTATTGTTGCTTTGCAAAAATCTTTAATATACTTTTTATTTTGCAAGCACTTAATAAGATTTGTATCTATATCGAGGATTGCTTTATCTATTAAATTAATCAAACAAAATATTATTGTTTGTACAATAACTTAATATTTATCTTTATTAAATCTACTTTATTTTATACTATAGTTATAGATTATATAATTAAACTATTTAATAGATATAATTGTCTACTTACTATTATCAATAAGTTTAGTTAATATCTTTAATTAATTTCTAATTATATTATTAACTTTGCAATTATTTAAATACAATATATTCTAAATTGTTGTTAAACAATAAACTAAAGTGTTTCTCGAACAATTAGTTTTAATTGCAACTCGAAATTTACTTTTAATTTCTAACAAAAAATCTTTCTTCAACTAGATATATTACTTCTAACTAGCACAATCTACTATTTGCAAACAAACAATTAATCAAAAAGATCTAATTAAATAATAAAAATTGTTATTTGCTATTTTATTACTATTTATTTAGATATTAAGTAGTAACAAACTTTATCTATTTTATAGTTACAACTAAACAACAATTTAAACGTTGCTATTAATCTTATTTGTAACAAAATAATTTATAGCTTTAAGATAAAGAAAACGCTCTCTTTACTATATAATAATTTCTTGATTACAAATATCTTCAAGAAATGTTTAGAATTTTGCGCAAAAATTATTAACATCTTTGCTTTTGTTAATGCAAAAGCAAAGATCTACTATAATATTAAATATTAGTTTTTGCTACTTAATTTAAATAACAAAATTTATTTGTATCTTAATTATAGATATTATCTATTAGAAAAGTTAAACAAGAAGATTTTATTTTAACGTTGCAATTCTTTTCTTGTAAAAAAAAATTAATTGTTTTGTTTATTTTCTAAAACTATTATCTATTTAAAGAATTTACTTAATAGTATTAATAATTTAACTAGAATCTTTTTTTTTCGATACAAATTTTTATAAATATTTTAGATTAAATTATTTAAACTTGATCGGGACTAAAAACAATATATTATAGTAAAAGTCTTATAAAGTAGAACGTATTATTGATAAACAAATACGTATCTATAATAGCAAACAAGTAACACAATATCTACTACAATAAAAAGATTATAATTCTAAATACAACAAATAACAAAGCATTATTAAGCTAAATAACTACATAAATTTGATAAAGAACTACAAGATAAAAATTACAAAAATTTCTAATTATTGTCAATCTTTTAGTCGATTTTAAAAATTTGCTATTGTAGTACAATTTTGATTTTGTATTGCTATTGCAACGAAATCTTAAATATCGAAGCAAATCTTATTGTCTTGTTTATCTAGATTATTTTATTAAGAGTCTAGATTTATTACAAGAGTCTTATGCAATTCTATAATAGTTATATTACTATTGCGCAATATCAATTTTTCTTCAACTATTTTGCGCAAATTTATGGTATTTATATCTTGTCGCAGTTCGTCTTAATAAAAAAATCTCGCTATAATAACAAGAATTGCCTAATAACTTAGAGCTATTTGCTAGATATAGTATTAGCAAGAACGCTAGTCTTTTTTTTGTTTTAATAGTATGTTGTTACGATCTTAGCAAGCAATTGTTTATCAAAATAGAATTGCTAGTCTATCTAGATAAAAGATGCGATACAAATTATTGCTATATATTTAGGCAGACTTCCCTCCATAGAATTTGATTATCTTTTATCTATTCTATTATAAAGAATCTTGTATTTCAATAGATTTTAAATCTAATATTAAAAAAATTATAAATATAGTATACTAGTTTAAGAATTCTATTTTTGTTAAACTTCTTTTTAATAACTTAATTTTGTATTTAATTCTTATAAATAACAAGAACAATATTATTTTTTATAATTATTTTATCTTATAATATTGTTTAAATTCTTGTTTATAACTTTTTTTTAAGCATTGTATTTTTTAATTTAATTTATATTATAAATTTGTTTACAACAAAGCTAGCTTAATGCAAATTAGTTGTTATTTTATTAACTAGCTACATATAGATTAAGAAAGATTACTTTTTAAAAAATTATTAATATTAATAAAGTAAAATAAAGACAAATTAAATTTAACAATAAATTCTTTTATATTATATTGTATTAAACTAAAACTAACAATTTATTTGCAATTATTTATTTGCGTTAATATAAAACTAAATATAAAATTATTAATTTTATTAATTTTATTAATTTTATTAATTTTATTAATTTTATTAATTTTATTAATTTTATTAATTTTATTAATTTTATTAATTTTATTAAT
>JAABUS010003934.1_pt1 | contig 22697 bp, 18 predicted proteins | sample 5560161 | NCBI WGS metagenome assembly JAABUS01 (sample SAMN10711885, study PRJNA513376) | rock metagenome | isolation source: Antarctica rocks | place: Antarctica: Victoria Land, Trio Nunatak nord | collected 2016-01-04
CGACAATGAAGATTCATTCAGAGTTCACTTCAAATCTGTTATGATTGAATTCAAAAGACTCTTTGAAAGAATAACAAAATGAGTCGTTTGATTTTATAGTGATAAATGATGAAGATGAATGAGAAGTGAAGAACATACTGAACTTCAGACATTACAGAAGACGACTGCAATATCATGTTGATTGAAAAGACTATGACGTTGATTTACATTATGTCAGAATCATGTCTAAATAAGTTAATCAGTGAAAGTCAGAATTAAATAGTGCTTGATCTTTAGAAATAGCTATAACTGAATATTAAGAATACAGAAGAAGATGAGTACAAAAGCTTCTATTTAAGTAATATTCAGAGACTGCACTAAGTCTGAAGAAAATGTGTTTGTGACATGAGTAGAATATGATGTAGAAAGAAAAATGATGTTGAACAAAGAGATGTTGAGAAAAGAAAATAGAAACTGAGTCAGATCTGAGCTAGAAGCATTGACTAGCTCTAATCAATACGCAGAGTACTTGCTAGCGTACTCTGCAAATTGATTAAAGCTTCAGTCTTTTTCAGTCTTAATACGCTCGTAATATTATCTCTCTCTTTGAAAATTTATGTTTGCATGAATGTAGCTCATTTGCTTGCTTTCTTATTGAGTTATTTCAATACTAGCGTGACTTTCTTAAATATAGCATATAAAATTCGTTCAAAACTTTCTTGAAGTCATCGAATTCATCTTTATCAACATAGTATCATTCATCATCTTTATCTAGATTTTTTCATTTGATTTTGTACTGTATTCGACCTTGATAGCATCTGAAGTTCAGAATGTCATTTATCTCTCAATGTTCATCGTCATCTTTATTAATAATGATGAATCTGAGAAATTCTGCATGCTGTTCTGATAGAAGATCTTCTGAATATGATCACAGTAGCTTTAAGTTGAACATCAAATGCAGATGCTTTATGCTGACTGATAAATGAAGATGATAAAAAACTCTTGCTTTGACAGTGATCTGATATGATTCTAGTTGTTTATCTTTTAAATCTTTGCATGATCTTGTGATTTTGACGTTTTTGAAGAATAGTCAAACTCAGTTTTCTACTTCATAAATGATGTCTCATCTATGTTTATTGATCTGTGCTTCGATGATCAGCTTCATCTTTTTCAATTGTTGATGATCAAAGCTCAGTAGCTTTTTCATTCAAATGATAATATTATTTGCTTTTCTAGCTTTCAGTCGTTCACAAGTGATTTTGTAGTCAGTTGTATCTGAATCAAAACTCATTCAAGAGTGAAAATCTTTATTAAAGTAGAAAGAAATCATTGAGATAATTGAGAAGATATTGAAATTGTCGCTGAATTTCATCATAGATATTCATTTGACTCAGTCGTTCTGCATGTAATTGCAGTAGATTCTAAGTTCGCGTTCAACGTTTTGATTGACTCATTTCGTCTGATCGTCGATCTTCAAATGATAGACTGTGAATAAATTAGCTGTGATTCTCAGTCGCTTGCAAAGACTCTTTCACATAGTTGATATGAATTGAGAGTCTCTGTTTGAAACAATAAAACTGAATAGATCATGCAGTCGATAAACGTTTCATAGCATGATTCAAATCATTTCTTCAACTGAAATGTCATCGTCTTCTCAATGACAGAAAACATAGTGACGTTCTTTGATGAGATAACATATGATTGTGCAAATGACGTTATAGTCTTCTGATAGAGATAGCTCAGTAATGAAGTTCATAGTTATATCTTTTCAACATTCTTGTGAAATGAGTAGAAGATGATGAAGTTCATTGATGCTATCTTTAAAGACTTTGCTTCGCTGACAGGCATGACAGTTTTGAATGTACTGTCTGACTGTGACTCAATGATTTGATCAATAGTAGAATCGTTGAATTAGATCAATAGTTTGTTTATTGTCGAAATGAAAGATTGAGAGCTGATCATGAGTTTTCTGTAGCAGTTTCGTATGCATATTCTTGAAGACTTACAGTAAGTCTTTTTTAAAGAGAACGCTGTCAATGATTTTGCAGTTCTTCAATTTAGTAATATGAAATTTGAGCTTGTTCTCATTCATAGCTTGCTTATATTTATCGCAAAACTCATTCATTTGATTAATCATATGCACTCACTGATAGAGATTTGCTTTTGATTCAACGAGTAGAACATTGACTCTATTGAGAGTCAGAATAGTCTGAAAATGATCTTCAAGTCGTTGAGCTGATTCAGAGACGTTCACTAGAAACATTCAAGTTAAAGCATTAACTTTAATATTTATTTTGCCTGATCTAAAGATGATCTGAAAGTTAAACTTCAAGAGAATGTTCAAATAGTTGACTTGTCATCGACTCAACTGTTTATTTTTCATGAAGATCTTCAAAGCTTAATAATTAATGAATATCTGAATGAGTAGTTCAGTGCACTTCAGCTCAAGTCATCAGTGTTCAAAGCATTGAATAATGACTAGTAATTTCTTGTCATAGATGTGATAATTGATTTCAGCGAGAATCATGCTTTTACTGTAGAAGATCATTGAATGAAGAACTTTCTCATCATTGTACTGAGATAGTATTTCATCTTTTACATAGTTTGAAGCATCAATATTCAGAATAGCTTGTCGTTTGAGATCAAAGTGACAAAGTACTGAGATTGAGCTGACTTGTTTCTTTAAATTGTTAAAGACTTGAACACAGATCTTGTTTTAAACAAAAGACATGTTCTTTCTAATCAGCTGAGTGAATGATTTGACTAGCTTCAAGAAGTTCTTAATGAAACGACGATAGAAGTTAACAAATCTCATGAAGCTCTGAATTTCTTTTAGATTGATCGAAGTAATTCAGCTGACTATGACTGTCACTTTGCTGAAATTCATACAAAGATCTAGTTCTGATACAATGACTTCTAGAAAGACAGTCTCTTCTACATCAAATTTGCACTTTTGAATATTCATCTGCAGTTCAGCTTCACGTAGTTGACTCAATACTAGTTTGACGTGATCTCTATGTTTCTTTCTCATTTTGCTATAGATGAGAATGTCATCTAGATAAACTTGATAAAAGTCGTTCAGAAAGTCTCATAAAACATCATTCATATATTGCTGAAAGAAGATCAATTCATTAGTCAGTTCAAATGATAACATTTTGTATTTATATGCTTCTAAAGCAGTGATAAAAGTGATGTAATTCTCATTATTAAGATGCATTTGAAGTTTGTTGAACGCTGATATGATGTTCAATCTAGTCAGATGCTTGCAATTCACTATTTTATCAATGATCTCGTCTATTAACGATAGAGAATATCTATTTCTTTTGAAAATGACATTTAGCTTTTGATAGTTCATGCAGAATTGAAGATCTTCATTTGCTTTGAGAACGAATAAAACGAAAAAGAAATAGAAGATCTGACTAGAAGTGATGAATTTCTTCAACATATTCTCGTTTAAGTACTTCTTTACTTTCAGAAGTTTGACAGAAGACATTCAATAGACTCGACAGCAAGAGAGTGTTAAATTACTGATGAGTTCAATTTTATGATCATAGAAATGATGAGAGAGTAGTTTCTTCAATTGAACTCAATCAAAAACATCTAGAAACTCATGATATTCTGATGACAGCTTGACTTTAATATCTTTCAAATTCTGAGTCATTTCATTGATTAAAAAGACGTTTAAAACGTTCAAATCGCGCTGAGTATTGTACGTGATTTCTCTATCAATATCAGTCATGAATAAAACAAAAACTTCAGTCTGATTCTTCTTTAATTGATTCAGTAGAGTTTTGAATGAAGCTGCATTTATGCTTCGAATCGAGAATGATTCTTTCTTAGTCGTAGTTGAAACAGATCATTTAAGCATAATGAAGATTTTAGTCTGAATGATAAAAGAGAACGAAGTTGATCATGATCAACTTAAGTGCTTTGAATTGAGAAGAATTGAAAAAATCGAAATAGAAGTATTTAATTGATTCGAAAAAACAATGACGTCGTTCTGCATATTCAATAATATTTCATTTTTGTTCATTCAGAGCTTACTCAATATGACTTCATGATGATTGATATCAGCTATCAGCATGAATACAGTCAATTTCTTATGACTTTCAATGATGAGATTGAGTAGAATTTTATGAATGATGATCTTCTTAAATATCTTCTCATCATAGTCTCTTATTAACTTCTCTTTTGTCAGTGATATAAATTGAATTTCTAGTTTCTTGCATACTTTATTGACTAGATTAGCATGTATGAGCGTATGAGCGACTGAATCACTGTTTATCAGAGAATGAAGATTAAAAGATCGATTCTGAGAGTTAAGAAAGACATCAATTAGAAACAACTTTTCAAAGTAATTCTCTTCTGATAGAATTTTGTCTAGTTTGCACAAAGATATAATCTTTATTTCTTTGATGACTTTTGAAGAGATGACTAGTTTTTTGAATCGAAATTTGAATTGAAATCGAACTCAAAACAATCATATTCATTGTTTACTGCATTGATTCTAGTAGATTGATCAGAGCACTCTCTAGAACTATGATCTGATTTATGACATATGAAACAGATTTCAACTAGAACGTCTGCTTCTTTGACGCTAGTTAAAATCGCGTCATGCAACTTTAGATGATCAGATTTTGAATGATTGACTGATTGAGTAACAACAGTTTTATGAAAGATGATCTTTGACAGATCATTAACACATTTGATGAGATTGACTTTGTTCTTGATTTCTCGAATGACTTGCTGATCATTATTCAAATGAATCAGATAGAAATAAATCTCTTTAAGAAAATCAGGTTGAACTAATTAATTTATTCAAACAAATCAAAGACAAGAATTTATTTTATCTTTCAGATCAACGATCAGTTGCTTTTCGTGATACTTCAAATAGAAAGATAATTGTTGAAACTGAGTGTAAAACTCACTGAACTTCTTTGATTCTTGAATCAAGTTGTAGTATTTTCTACGAAAGTTGACTTTCTTATCTGAATCATTGAACAACTCAGCTAGTTCTTTCAAAAGATCATCGACAATCTTATAGAAATTAACACAGTCATGTTCGCGTCTAGATTGAGTGACATCAGCTGCGTCATTGAATAATCTGAAATGTACATAGCTCAGTTTGACTCGTTCATTTAAAAAGAGATTGATGTTGATCTCTAGTTTATTCTGAATTTTGTCGTATCAGTTTTTTCAAGTAGAATTCTTTTCATCAGTAAATCAGAAAGAATCAGGTATTTTCTGAGATCTAGAACGCTCAGAGTAAATGAAATCAGAAGAAGTGATTTCTTTAGTTTGAAGTTTAGTCTTCAACTCTTTGATTTTGTCATCTCGTTGTTTACTCAGCTTGTTGAGTCAATCTGTTTCTCTGTCGAGAATCATGCATCAAGTCTTTCGATTTTCGATAGAAACAGAAGATATTACTGTTTCAGCAAATGAGTCATCATCTTCATTGATGAATGATTCAGCACTAGAGAGTTTCGATGAATCAGTCTCAGAGATTTGAGAAAAGTGACTTCGAAATTCTTTAAAATGTTCTTCAATAAATGAACATTTTGACATGATGAAATTTGAAGAAAGAACGAAATTGAGTGAATGACGATGCTCAACAGTATTAATGAAGATGTATGATCAAGTGTTTACTCTTCAGAAAAGAATGTTGTTGATTAGAAGAATATTTTTGATTTGTGAGTTTTTTGAATGATTCTCAAGCAATTCACGAAGATTCTTTATTGTCGATTCTCTTAATCAAATTAAACAGCTTATTTTCACTCGTCTGTTTCATGAGAATGAGTTGATTCTCTTGATCGAATGAACTTTACGTACTTAGTGAGTAATAAGTTGTTTAGTGATTCAAACAGTCTTGTCGTTGATTTTATCAAACTCTCTAATGTTATTCAGTCTTTTGATTGCGTCAATCATCAGATAAATGAATTTCTTTAGACTCGTTCTGTCTGTATGAGTATATTGAATGAATAATGAGATCAGTATCATGTGATTAATGAATTCTTAATATAATGTCAGAATCATGTCTAAATGAGTCAATTAGCGAAAGTCAGAATTGAATAGTGCTTGATCTTTAGAAATAGCTATAACTGAATATTAAGTATACAGAAGAAAATGAGTACAAAAGCTTCTATTTAAGTAATATTCAGAGACTGCGCTAAGCTTGAAGAGAATGTGTTTGTGACATGAGTAAAATGTGATGTAGAAAGAAAGATAATGTTGAACAAAGAAATGTTGAGAAAAGAAAATAGAGACTGAGTCAGATCTGAGCTAGAGACATTGACTAGCTCTAATCAATACGCAGAGTACTTGCTAGCATACTCTGCGAATTGATTAGAGCTTCAGCCTTTTTCAGCCTTGATACGCTCGTAACACATTGATACAATGTTGATGAAAATGAATTCAAAGACTGCTTGAAGATTGTAAATGACTTTCATCAGAAGTATTCAAACAAATCAAAGTAGAAATCAACTCAACAAGAATTGATTGAACTGCAGCAATGAGAACATTGTTAGATGAAGAAGAGAGATAATGTTGCAAGCATGCATCTTTGATACTTCTGATTAGTCTGATTAGTCTAACATAAACTAGTATAAAGCTGTGAGTAAAGCTGTTGTTGACACGCTAGCGATCTAGCGTGTTTTCATGAGTAAAACTCATGTCATGTTGCATCTTCTTTCTACTTTAGCTTTGAACTTTTAGTTAGAATACACTCATATGATTCGCTCTATGCAGACTCATAATACTATCTTCAAAACTTCATCTTTTGCTGTATTGTACATGCGTCATTGAATTCTATGAGCATATAACAAGCTCATGATTCTGATAAAAATGTTGATGCATGATGACAAAGATTCTTCAATGATCGTGATCAAATTGTACTGTTTCATGATCTTGTGTAAAGCAAATAAAGTCACATGAGCAATGAGATCGCGTAGTATCAAAGCTTGTAGATGAAAAGAAAGTTTAGTCTTCATCATCTGAATGATTGCAACGTAGTCATGATGTTGATTCATAAGCAATAGCTTCAGACTATTTACAACACTTTTCAAATCATCAATGAAGAATGAAAGCTTATGCTTCAGAGTTGCATTGCTTTCTTCATCACAAGAAGTAGCATGATTATTAAAGTGTAATTTGCAATCAATTCAGTATTTAACAAACTTCTTCTTGTAAATCAGCAGTAGATCGTTCTTTAAATAGAAAATTGCTCATTCATGACTTATGTCATAAATTTTCTGAAGATTGATTAATTGAAATTAATACTTCGTCTCGATCTTAGCATACATGATCAGATGTCATGTTTTGTAGAATGTTTATTAAACTTCTTCAGTATCAAAATGCTTTTTGCAGTTGACTAAAACATTCTTGTCAATGTGTCAAATACACAGCAGATGTGAACTCTGACGAAAAACACTTCGCAAAGCGTTGATCAGATTTCGCTCACAGTCAGTCAAGATCACTGTCAAATCAGATAAATCAAGCTCAGTATACAGAAGCTTCAGCTGCTTTAGAATTCACACATAGTTTGCTGTTTTTTCAACTGTCATGAAGCAGAATTCAATGAAGAAGAAGATGTTCAAAGCAATGACTTTGATGATAATCAGCAATGACATTTTGTAACAATTGATTTTGTAAATGCAGTTCATGATGAGTATCTCGCTGTTGCATGTCAGCATATCACAACAGCTTGATTAACTGAAGAAGAGTTTGATGATTCTATCAAGCTCATTCTTTTCATACTGTCAGAATCAAAACTTGCGTTTCAGATTTTGAAGAAGAATTTGAACAGAACTTAAAATGTCAAGAGCTTGTCTTCTCTGTTGATTCTTTACATTGTAAATGTCATGTCGTGTGAAGAAAGAATTTTTCTGATTAGCATCAAGTCGAAGATGAGTGAGAATCTGCGTTGATTTAACTTCGAATTTGATAAGAAAACTTATTGATTCTTGAATCTTCTCTGTCATGACTAGTCTTTGAAGAGCTGAATGAGCTGAGACGAGTGTAGAAGTATGATTGTGACTTTCGTTTCATATAATTTCAAGATATCAGTCATTATTCTCATTTTGTTTGTCGACGACGCTGAAAGAACACTTCATGAGTCGTGTGTCACTGTGAATACATCTTTCAAAACTCATTAAATGTGCTTTTTCTTCACGATCGCATCGTATATAGACGATTCAATCAACATCTTTCTTGAACTTCTTGAAGCGTGCAATGATGACAGCATAGTTCTCTGACTCAGCGTGTTTATTGAGTTCTTCAATCAGAAGTTTCGCATCGTTATAAATCTTTCTCGAAACGAGAAATGAAGTCAAAGACATGAGATCGACGAAGGCGATGCTGACAGGTGAGATGTTGATGAGGGTGATCATGACAATGGCGATGACGATGACGATGAGTGTCAGAAGAAAGTCTGATGTGTGGGTTTACTAGGCTAGATTAACCGAATTTAAGGCTGTGGGGAAGGTCATGAAGAGGTTTCTCAGAACCATATGTAAACACTTGAATTACCTACTAAATTTGGTGTGTAACTGAGTGACGTGCAATGGAAATTTCAGGTTTCCCCGAAGGGGTGTACATGTAAGCAAAGGGGGGTGTACATGCAAGCAAAAGGGGTGTACCGGTAGGTGCTCCCTTTTTTTAAGGTTGAAGATGGATTTTGTTTGTACCGAGAAAAGAAAGGATGAATAAGGTAGAGGGAAAAGAGGGTGCTTTGAGAATGTGGTTCATCCATATCACCGCTCTATTTTGGTCCCTGAGAAGCCTTGGGGAAATTCCCAGGGGTGGTGGTGAAGTGCAAGCGTGAGAACTGGAAAGAGCAGATTAAGGATGAGAAAGGACATGCGGAATCATCAGGAAAGATGCGATGGAAACGGATTGCTTCGGAATGCATAGGTTTCTTATCGTTAGGAAGGTTGACTCGCAAATGCCTCGAAACGTATATGTCGACCCTTCAACGATCAGGCCCTTGTTAGTATGGAGATTGGATATCCGGTTCCAGACGGTTTGGCTACCTGACTCGAATCCACTTCAATGACCAGATCCTATGCCTACCTTGACATTGCCCTCCCGGTTCTCCTCATTAAAACGCCACTGCAATATTAAGGGTTTGGCAACTGTGCTAGCACCCCTGATAAGTTTGCTTTGTATCAAAGATTTAAGTAGCAAAACTTGGGCGTTGGCTTGTTCTCTAGGTTGGAAGGATATCAATTTTCCATTGCTGTGGCTAGCATCTTTAGCAATTAGATTGCTTCTAAAGACGATCCACAAGCTCTTCATACTAGCACATTCCATAACATCAAGTCTAGCACAATGACACAGCCTTGGTCTTTTAGCCATCCGCCGTCTAGACCTTGAAACCCCTGGAGCGTCTCCTTCCACGAGCGCGCTCGAATTTCCTGCCTTTGCTCTCAACGTATGGTTTCTACCATCCGATTAGCCCAAGTCATCCCCACCCCACCAAGAAACACCTATCAGAAGACTCACCTTTCCACTGTGTGGGCCGAAGCCAAAGTGCTTCACCGCCTCTCTCGCGTTCTTAGGTCCTCGCAACAACAACGTATTTGCCCCGGTCGGCGCCCTCAAAGCAAGTTGATCCAGGGTCAAGCACTCTCCTCCAGCCTTCTCGATCCTCGCTCTCGCAGTCGCCGTGAATCTCAGTGCTGCTATGGTCAGCTTTGGGACTGTGAGCAAGCGCGTGTCGTCGGTAATGGTGCCGATGACAACGAGGGTCTTCTCAGGTCGGGAGAGAGCAGCGAGACGTGAGAGTGACAGGGGAGGGCGATTGATACGGGACATGAAGAGGCGACGAAGAACAACACGGTTGAAGGGCGAGGTTGTTCGGCCTGTTGATTCGAATATGGTTAGATTGAGATTGAGGGTAATGCTACTCGGGGGGGCAAGAAGACGTACGAGCTAGGAAGCGGTAGAGTTTGACGAGTAGTTTGAGGTAGACATTGTCGCTCTTGGGTGCCTTACGATGGCTGGAGCGGACGTGGTGGTCATCGAGGTCGATACCTATGCGACTTACATGTCAGCTAAGGACCCCTTACGTTTCGTCTCATGGTTCTTGATGACGGCCCATTGCGTGGTTTCTTGCAAAGAGGAACCACAGGGTAAGGCCTCTGAGCGAAGACTCAGCAACGAGGAACATATCCAGCAACTTACCCATCTTTGCGGTTGGTGTTGTCGTGTTGTGATAGTTGTCGTTCAATTTCTTGGGTGCTTGTAAGTTACCGTGCGCCTCGCTTAGATTAAGGCTACTAGCGCATTCTCTTGAAAGCGACTCACGAGTCACACGATAAATAGAATAATGTGATATATACAACAGCAATCACGTATCTGAAATACTTTTGAGGCTTCTCTCGATATCTAGCACTCAGGTGGAGTTTTTTAAACCTGAAAGTCACAACCACTGAGCTTCGCCACTTTTATTCTTCACAAATTCAAAGCCAATCTCTCATGCTTCCAAGCTTTTCCCCCTAACCCATACTCCTCAGCAACTTGCCCGTTCCCACTAATTAAATACTTGTAAATCATCAGTCCCTCCAGCCCAACTGGACCCCTCGCATGAATCTTATTAGTGCTGATTCCCACCTCTGTGCCAAAGCCAAAGCGCATTCCATCTGCCATGCGCGTGCTCGTGTTCCAGAAAACACAGGCGCTATCAACGCCTGATTGGAAACGGCGGGCGAGGTCCTTGGAGCTTGTAAGGATGGCATCAGTGTGTTTAGATGAATGTGCGTTTATGTGGGCAATGGCTAGGTCGACGGATTGCGTGGGGGAGGTTCTGGAGGGGATGGTTTTGATGGCGAGGGTGGGGGAGAGGAATTCTGTAGCGTAGTCTTCTTCAGTGGACAATTGGAGGACAGCGGACTGGTGCTTTGGGAGGGAAGTTGTTAAAGCGGCTTTCGAGGGGGCGTCACAACGGAGGGAAACGCCTTGTTCCAAGAGTGCTGATGCTACGCCCGGAAGTATGGACTGAAGCGCGACTTCATCAATAAGCAGGGTTTCGACAGCGTTGCAAGCTGCAGGGTAGCCGAGCTTGGCGTCTAATAGCACTTTGATACTCATTGCAGGGTCGGCGTTGGCATGGATGTAAATGCTGCAGAGGCCGTCGGCGTGGCCAAGGACAGGGATGCGTGTATTGTTCTTAATATAGCGCACTAATTCGTTGGAACCGCGGGGAATAACGAGGTCGATGTATTTGTCGAGGTCGAGGAGGGCGGGGATGACATCGCGGGTTGTGAGAAGCTGGATCGACGCATTTGGCACGGCAGTCTTTGTCAAGGCTGTAGCTATGACGGTGGAGATTGCTTTGAATGATTCTGTGGATTCTTTGCCACCTAAAGGGTGTTAACACGACGTTGACACTCTTCCATTGAAGTCATTGCCTACCTTTCAGGATGGCAGCGTTTCCCGACTTAATGGCCAATGATGCTATATTGGCAATAACCTCCGGACGTGCCTCAAAGATTAGGAGCAGAACTCCGATTGGGCAGCTGACTCGCTCCAGATCCAGGCCATCATCCAGACGTGTCCTCAGGGTCATTTTTCCAACTGAAGCGTACAGGGCCTCAAGAAGCCATGCACCACAGTGGTCGAAGCTCAGCGTTGCCAAAGAGGCTTATCACCTTCAAAATAAATTCTTATAGTTGCATTAATGTCAGGGCCGGTAGAGTCTTTCCCAGCTGTGGTGCAGAGCTTCTGTATGACCCAAAGTACGATCAGTCAGCCACTGCAGAATGTCTTGCAACTAATCATATCCTCACCAGGATCTTCGAGGTCTCGGACGTCTAGTATGCCTTGTAGCATGTCTTCCCATTTACCTCTTCTACCTAGATCTAATCTTTTGAGTGCACTCTGGCTTAGCTCTCCATTTTCAGTAGCTTTGTTGGCCAGTTCCAGGTCTTTCGCATTAGCTGCCAGGATACTTTCTTTTGACTTGACAAGTGCTTCATGTATTGCAGTAAGTGCCTTGTTCCGTGCTTCAGTAGATAGAGTGGCCAGGCTCTGTGATGAGATGGAAGCAGCTTTCGCAACCTCTAGAGGCGAGGAATTTGAGAGTGACATGGTGGTTCGACTGACAGCCTCCGGGAGACTGTGATGGAACGTAAATGGACGCCGAGCACATTACCCTAGCGCCGTAGATCACCCACGATGTTCAAAAGAGTTGTGTATGCAAGTTCTCTCCTACCATCAGCAGTCCTTGTTGTCTGTGGTCATGTTTCGTGCCCATCATGCGATTGGCCCAATGCCAATTGATGACCCCACTGGAAGAACTATGGCCCGAGCCTGGATGATGATCGGCCGGGTAGGGCTGGACGTGATCACACTAGGATGCGATACTGCGGTTCAAATACTTACCTCAATTCGTAACAAGGTCCACCCCCCAACCCGCGTTGAAGACTTGGAGTCTGGAGGTGCATGGTTGGGCCCAGTAACGGAAACAGACAGCGCAGATATGGATGCCATCCTACCTCAACTCCTCTCCTTCCCCCCTCATCCTCCGCCTGTAACGCCGTTGCCTGATGCCGATTACGACAAACAGATTAAGATTGTGGTACAGCTGCTTAACAAAACCCCTGCAAATCAGCTTACGGCTGGTGTCTCTGGTGGTGGTGATCTACTTGATGTGAGTTACTAGAGTACATACTTAAGCTATCACTACCTTCCTACCTTCGGAGATTGAGCTCAGTGAGCCCAAACTTGGAGAGCTGACCCTTGTCTTACTACTCAGATACTGAACCCGAACATCAACACACTTCCCTTTCTCTATGTCCTCCTCGCCCATATCAGTGGACCCCAAGGTGGAAAACAAGTAGTGGGAAGCCAATCTAGTAGACTCCTGCCAGGTGGTGCCTTGTGGGCAAAGGTAGAAGACTTTACGGAGCGCTTCGATCCGGTGCAAATCAGATACGCTGGGAATTTGTTCACGCGCCTAATTGACATGGTTGCGAAAGCGGCGAGGACCGCATTGAAGGTTGGTTTTATACCGCTATCTCCCTTGCTGAACCGCAACTTCTTACCCGTTTACGTAGCCGCACTTGGCCGTACCTCTGGTTAGGTCTGCAATTCTCCGCCTTGATCCATCAAGCTCCACCTTTACATCTTCACACCTCGTCTTCGCCCATCTTTGCCTGGACGCTCGTGCATTTCGCGCTGCCTTACCAGTACTCGACAATGACATCTTTCACTTCCCACCAATTTCAGAAAAGGCATCTGCCAACTCGGGCAATCAGTTACCCTGTTCAGAGTATGAAACCAGTTCAACATTCATAACAATCCCATCAGGCTTGACGGACAAGCTGGATTATAGAGATCACCTACAGTATTTCCTCTTTGGTGCAATGCTCTACATGGGTTTGAAGAACTGGGAGCGCGCGCAACTGTTCCTGGAACTAGTCATCATATCTCCAACGACCAACGCACCGAGTATGATACAAGTCCACGCATATAAGAAATGGGTTCTCGTGAATCTCTTACTTGAAGGTCGGGTAAGTAGGATCATGTCTTCAAGCACAAGCTCAACTGCAAGTCTCTAACCGACCTTCTAGCCTTTGCCGATGCCCAAGACGACAAACGGTCATGCTGCAAAAATATACCGAGGCATTGCTAAAGCGTACGACAATCTGGCAGAAGTTTTTAGAGATGGAATATCCAAGGAGACAACGGCGGACAAACTAAAAGCCGAGGTTGACGCGGGTCAGGCTATATGGCAAGATGTATGTTGAAACCCTGTTCGAACAGTCGTCCATTATCAATGTTTATATCTGGTAAGCATTTTGCTAAAATTCTCCAAGGACCGCAATATGGGTCTTGTTTTCCAGGTCATCGATGCTTTCCGCCGCTTCTCCATCTTGAAGCTCGGCCAAACCTACATAGCTCTAACTATCGCAGACGTCGCCAAGCGAACATCCGACAATCCCAATGATTACAATGGAACTGCACATCACTTAATATCGTTAAAATCGGCTGGCCAGCTCAACGCCACCATCACCCAAGCTAATGATGTTCGAAATTGGGTCTTACGCTTCGCAACCTCTTCGACAACAGGTCCTCTGGCACGTACCGAAGAGCAAACAAGCGAAGAGATTATCAAGCAGTTTGCCCATACGACAGCCCTTTCAAATCATGTCAAAGAACTTGACCGGAAGATGGGAGTCAGTAAAGAGTACATTGATTGGGCTAAGAAGGCGCAGAGGAGTAAGGAACTGAGTCCTAATGGAGATCTCGAACCAAGTCATTCCCACGGTCCAGACGAGTATGCCCCAGATGATGAAGACATGATGGGGGATCTTTGAGTATTTTGAGGTGGCAATGATTCTTTGCGAGCTGGCATAAAGGGCGTTGGCAAGTATGAAGACATGAGGGAGCCTGAAGACATGGGCTATGATTTGAATGGATTGCATAGCATCGGAGTTGCTCAGATGTACTAGGCCATGTCTGGATCAGCCTGGTTGTACATAGAATAGTTCGATCATACTCCTGTCATCCTGTGTATGACCTGGAAGTTTGAAAATCTCTCAAATTCTGCTGACCCGTTGCCGAGCAAACCTGATTGGTAGATTTGCATAGATCACGTGGGGTGCCGTTTACCACTAAATTTATAAAACGCATCATCGCTACTCGTAACTGCAATTGTCTTCTACAATCAAAGACATCAAAACACTCGGCATCAAATACCTCGACCTAAGGCTGTTGTGTTTCATCTACAGTCCATCTACACAGTGTGTAATATCTACTCGGAACTGCCTTTCATGATGCTTAGAAGAATCGCCACTACGGCACCCCGCGCGGCCAGCAGAATCCTATCAACCACCGCCAGACCATCCATCATCTCTCAAGTCCACATCACAGCACCGGCAGCCGTCTCAGCGCAAAGGAGCTACCATGAGAAAGATAAGTAACCAGCTTCTCCCACATCTCCGTATTTATATCGTTTCCGTCCACCCACCCGTACCCCACCGCATCCTCTTCCTCGATCCAAGCTAACATTCCCCTCACTGCTCGACCACTACTCCTCCCCGCGAAATGTCGGCTCAATGTCCAAAGCTGACACAGATGTCGGCACTGGTCTCGTCGGAGCTCCCGCTTGCGGCGACGTCATGAAGCTGCAAATCCGCGTTGATCCCAATAACAACACCATCAGCGATGTAAAGTTTAAGACGTTTGGATGTGGAAGCGCTATTGCAAGCAGCAGTTATTTGACAGAGCTAGTGAGGGGTATGACGTTGGAGGATGCGGGGAAGATTAGGAATACGGAGATTGCGAAGGAATTGTGTTTGCCACCTGTGAAGCGTGAGTTTTCTTGGGCTTGTATTGGGTGGGTTGGGAGAATAAGGACTGATGCGGGTGTTAGTCCACTGCTCCATGCTAGCCGAGGACGCTATCAAATCGGCAATATCAAACTATTACACCAAGAATCCCAAGGCCAAGTCAACAGATCTTGGAGGCACGGGGTCGAGTATGCCAAGGGTGGAGATTGAGACAGTAACGGGGACACCGGCGCAGCAGACTGCGACGGCTTAGTGGCGAGATGGAAGGATTGCGTTTGAAAAGAAGTACGCGGGACTGGACTGGGAAAGGCAGGAAATTGATAAATGCAAAGCTTTCCAAAGGCAAACGTGTTACGGCTGAAGGAGAACAGAAAATGAGTCTGCTGTCAGCAAGGAAAGGTTTAGGAGCAATGTAGTGGCGAGCAATTTGTCTCAAGCAATTCATATGCAGAGGGCGTTCAGGTACGGTGGTGGCAATCGGACGTTCAAATCCTCAACTCGCGTTGTGTTGTGCTTCTATCGCCAAAGTCACATGTAATGAATGATACAAGTTATTGATTACAAGAAGGTACCCCCGAATGCAGAAAGAATTGTCACCTTGGGAGGCCGTACGTAGCCTACTCCCTGAGGCTAGCTCCTCACACCCTTCTCTAGATCCGCGACTCCAGCAAAAGCATCCTTTCTCTCCCTTCCCCCCCCCTCGGCCTGTGTTTTTATGAGCGTGATGCAAGTTGTTGACCAACAGGTCTGAATGAGACTTTGTGTATGCAGATCAGGATAACGATCCCACCCCATCCCCATTCCCCATCCACCCACACCGTACCTACCCCCTCCTGACCGCATGGCACACCACGACCGTACCTCCACCGCAATAAGATCGATAACTTCCATGTCATCCAAATCAATCCGTGTCTTGTATGTAACAGAGAAAATGGGGGCGGTGTTCGTGGTGATGGTAGGGGGGTGGAAGAGAAGGTGGCAGAAAGGAAGAGGGGAAATTTGGGGTTTCAAGATTTCCTTGCGAAGAGTAGGTGGACGATCTCAAGCGGAAAACGGTAGCTTGTGCAATGTCTGTTATATTCCAAGAAAAGTTGCGAATGAAAATCTTACACGAAGTCCGAGCTGTGAGGAGGGCTAGGGGCTGTCAGCGAATATTACGAAGCACGAGTGCTGGTGGTTCTTAACATCGTCTTGGATCAGGAACGAGTATGGAAGAACGTTTACCGCCCGTGATAGAAAAAAGATTGTGTGTCGACTAGGTCTGCAGCCAGGCTATCTGGTCTTATTGAGTCTTCCTATTGTATATGCAGATGAGAGCAACAGTGGAATTACGACGAGAAATCGTGAATTTCCAACATTTGCTGTTGGCCGTCGGAAAAGCGGCCGGGCTTGAGCCTGATACTAGAAGTGCATACGACGCCGGATGTATCATGGGTAAGTACTTCAAAAATCAGAAAGGAAGATGACAGGTCGAAAAACTGAAATTAGACGACGCCATATTTGCCAAACAAAACGCCATTTCAAACTTAGAAAGACGCAGGCTTCATTCGCGCATCGTACCAAAAGGAAAATAGAGGAAACGCCGCGCCCAACATCAATGATAGCCGCCATGACCATATGACGAAAGAAATACAAATGGTCAAAGAAAGTAACCAGTGAACCACAACGAAGGCCGAATGGGCCTTCCAATCGCACCAGGGGTCACCGAACGTTTCAGGATGCCGCTGCCACTTATCGACCTTTCGTAGCACATCCTCCCTGAGCTTTCCGTCCTTGGAGTAAATTTCGAGCCGCATAAAGTCCTTCCATCTCTTGACCACCTGCTTTGCTCGGGTCTCACCTATAGCAAACCATTCGGCGTGCTGAATCTGGTTCCTGTTATTTTCTTCCTTATCGTGTTCGCTGGCCGACTTCTTGCATGAGCAAGTGAACTTGCGTCGCTCGTTGCTCAAGTCCTTATGGATGAGTTTCTCGAGGCGGACGGGCCAAGAAATTTTCTTGAAACACTCCTCCCCCTTGACCATGTCGAGGTCGTAGACTTTGCATTTAGACTCTATTTGGTTTTTTCGGGTCCTGATCTCATTGGTGGTAAGCCCTATCTTTACATAGCCAGGAAATTGGGGACTGCTGAATATGTAAATCCATCCGTCCTTAGGACTTTGGGTATTAGTGTTGATGTTCTGCTTCATGAGTTTGCATATGCTAGTGACTATGTCATGCCGATGCCTCACGTCTTTATACCTCGTCCAAGTGGGAAAAAGGGGCGTTCCTTCTGGCTGATCAGCTGCGTTTGATGATAGTAGTGAACATGGTGGAACACTTTGCTCCTCGTCAGAAACTCCAGAAACAGCCGCTCCGGCATCAGCCTCTGACGTTGCGGACTCGTTATCCGCTAGCTCATCATTCGGCATGCCATATAGCAGCTCAGAACTGCGCCTCTGTCCTAGTGTGACTGACGAGGGATCCATGTCAGCCGCTAGGTCGTTTGGCGCTGCATGCTGAAAGGGCGATCCGACTTCAGAGTCTCCATTTATTGATCCATTCTCACTCGTAGCTTCTTGACGTAGTGGGCTGGACTCGTGAACTGGTGAGCTAGAGATTCTTTTGCGTTTTCTAGCGTCATCAGATCGAATTCCAGGCGCGCCCAAGGCTGCACTCGCGCTGGCAGCCCGACGGTTGTTGGGAGACAAGAAAGGGTTTGTATCCTTCGTCCTCGCGGTCCTTTCCGAAGCGGACGTTTCAACCATGGGTGGGCGCGTATTTGGCGGTGGGACAGGGTTGCAGGTGTTGTTACTCGAGTCCGCAATTTCTATTAGCTCATTGTCGGCCTTTCTTTGTGTTTTTTGTTCAGTTTCGTCTGGATGATCCAGAGTCTCTCCTTTGCCAATGTCTCCAGTCTTGGATGAGATACCCTTGCCCAGCATGTACTTCAAAAGCTTCTCCGAGAGCAGCTGAGTGAGCAGCTCCGCTTTGGCTTTGTGGTGCTTACAAAGCCAATGTTTCGTTAAGTCTCGCAAAGCTTCCTCTGCAAGGATTCCGCCTATGGCGAGTTTGTTCAGAGAGGAGCAAATGCGATCGCGCTTGGGCTTCTCGAATCTGCACTTCAGCGGTGAGCATTCCTGGTCTTTATCAAAACCCAGAATCGTCCAGGTAGCCATATCTTTCTCCCAGCCCATATGTTTGAGCATGTTAGGTAAGGACGTCTCTGCCAGCCAATGGTAGGCAAACTGTTCTCCATTTTCCTCGTGGCCACCACAAGAACAGGAGATTGCAAGGTTTTTTAAAACGTCCATACAACTCTGTGGATGGGAATGGGATTGGCCGACCACTTTGAAGTCTTGTATTGCCTTTTGTGCCTTCGCTAACTCCTGATTGTCCAAGTGGACTTCAATTTTGCATGTTGTGACGTGCGGAAACGGAGAACCGAGGCAGAAAATAGGGGTTTTGCCAAGTCGGTCCAGAAGATCTTGCAGAGAAACAGGTTGCTGCCTGGGCTTGAATGGAGAACCCATTAGGGATTCGGTTACAGTAAAAGATTTTAGATTTTACTCCGAGAAATCGTATGAACAGCCAGATAGTCGGAATGCCGGGTGGCCCAGGGTTTGAGTTTTGGAGTTCGTTTACTCGAGGGATTTCCGGCGTCGTGGTCAGGATCTCGACGAAAACCTAAGGCGAAAGGATATATCCTGAGCAATTCTGGTCGAAGGGCAGTAAAGTCAATCGATTTTAAGTACAAAGCACAATGCGTGTCTGAGAGAGTTTCTTTGGTCAAGAAAAAGCTATTGGTATCTTATAATCTTTGTTAGCTTGAGATTTAGTGATGGTACCTCTTCCTTTTCATGTCCTCGGCTGTGATGAGGCACATTCGCCAATCCATGCAGTATGTGCTTTTCATAGCCCACCATCCCGGTAGGTCCAAATGTGGCTGTCTCAGGTTCCAGAACAAAACACTAAAGCTAAAGGTGCATTTAGCTGATCTACACAAGCTGATTTTGGCACATCTAGGACCCCTTTTAGGGACACATGATGTATTCGTTGTACTCATTTCAATCAGTCAAAAGACCTACAAACGAGGACTCTTTACATCTTGTAATACCACGCAAGATGGGAAATGAAATGGGGCTTCGAGAAGGAAACTTGAGTTTGGTCACGATATTCGTTGTTTCAAGGGGGGAGAAAATGCTGCAGACACGCATCAAGCATGCCAAAGATTCCTGCACTGCCTCTATCGACGATCCATTGCAGGCTGCATTCTTAACGAACATGTAGAAGATCAAGTCGATCTACGTCCAATGGGGATCACTGACGTACCGCGCGATAAAATCGTGGAGTCGTACGATAGGCTGGCCGAGGCGGACCATGTGGATTGGTGGCTTTGTCTCGTAGGTAGGTAGGCACAAGGTGACAAAGTGAGCTGGAGGCTGGACTGCACAAGCGCTGCAGGCGCTAAGCCTATCTTGCCGCGGTGGACCAATTAGACATGCAGATTAACCGACACCACGACACCACTGCAACACACAGCACCCTGATTCCGTACTACGTCTACGGATGTACTAGTACGTACCTTAGGGAGTACGAATCTGCCTTGTGCTACCTCATACCTTCCTTCCGTAACACAGCCGCGCGAGACGGGGAAGCGGGACAGACATCCCATCCGTGCGCTAGAGATTATGACGCTTCCAGTGTGACGACAACTCCTGCGTCTACACCACAGGACAGACACTCCAGGTTCTCCTAGGAGGTTTCAGGATGAACAAATGCTCAAATCGTTGCCTCGTCCGTGCTACAGAAAGATCCGGAGACGCAGGAGCTCAGTCAGCCACGCTAATTGGGACACCAGGCCCAGGATAACTCTGCTCTGTATGTCATGTGATAATGTCAGGCTTTTGGCAGCCTTGCGATCGAGAGCGAGGCATTTGATTACACCTGGACTACGAATCTTTGGCTATGGACTTGCTTACACGTTGAGGCGTAAAGCGATCTCTCAAGGAACAATGAGCTTTTGGCAATAGTATATCGGACTTTGTTACTTGCGCTCAGCTTGCATCACATGTCTACAACGCGTTGAAGACAGGACCGACAGAATGTCATACTTTCGCAAAAGATGTCTTAACTTTTCGCCAGGTTCTGTTGAAGGTAGGTGAAAATCTTCGAGATGCAAACGGTCGCCTGAGCTGGGAAGAGCACGACGTACTGTCGCACCATATTCTTAAGTTTGAAGAACTCCGCTCCTCGATCATGGATACTAGCCCTCCGACCATATACCGTACGTATAGGGAACGGTTCAGATATCGCAGATTACGACAAGATTCAAACGATCCACACATGGATAGAGATGAAGACGTAGACAGGGGGCCGCGGATATTACTTGGAATAATGAACTTTGGCGAAAGTATTCGGACCGCAAGCTTTGCTAAAAAGATGCCAAAACTCCGACGCGCAATTACCGCACAGGTGGAATTTTTGACAGCTTATAATGTCCTGTTAATTCAGTATTCCTTTCTCCTTAGAGTTCTACCATGTCGTTGCAGACCATAGCACTAGATCAAACCAAGACCGCATTCAAGATTCCCAGCAATGTACAGAATGCTCCCAAAAACAGATGACGTCCGCCCAGGAGCGCCTCGAAGAATCTCAATCTCGTATCGAAGTCTAATTGAAAGAGATATATGGATCACAACGACGACAAGGAACCCCGTTCATACGCAACAGTCTTGATGCATCCTCGCCAGAAGGCCATCAGATATGGATGAATCTAGGGAGAACTTTACGTGAGGAAGGCATCACACCAAGAATGATCAAGAAGAACAAGAACCTCCTTATCAGGGCAATGAAAGATACACTATGCAATAAGGCCTCTCCTTCGGGTTCACTCAACTAGTCTTATCAAACAGCTTTGAGTACCACGTTACTAGTCCAGATGACGAAGCGTTGAGTGCGAGCGTCAATCAAACTGAAGGCTGCTTGTTATCACAGCCATACACCTCACCACACGATTCGGTTTCATTGTTTGGTTCCGCACCACCAAGCGTTGCAACCTTTTCCTCGGAATTCCTTCACAGATGTGTAAGCAGCACCGGCCCGCTCGACCATGATCAAAACATAGCAAGCGGTGTAAACTCGTTGTTGCAAGGGATGAACGGAGATGATGTCGAGGCTCACGACTACAATGATTTCATCGAAGCTGAGGAACTCACAGATGCCGATGTGATTACGATGACGCAAAATATAGAAGGTGGTGATGCGATTACGACATGACGATATGTAAGGTGGGCTCACCTCCTTTTACGATGGTGTGAAATCCTCTGGATATTTGGATTGTCTCTGAGGGTGGAACATCTCGCCGAGGCTTAATATCACCTTGAAATAGGTAGACCAACTTCTCGAAGCTACATCCCCTGTTAAGGTAAAGGCTTCCCGCAACTCCATCGCCTCGTGACACTAACGATTCAATCTTCTTCCGCCCCCTAGCATCCCGTTCATCCGCAAACTGACCATTGTTTGAAAAACCGGCAAAATCAGCAATTACCTTACTCGCCTCCCCTCATCATCACTGAGGCCATCTCCCATTTTCCCAGTTCGCGGGGCCACCCACTTTTATTATACCCCAGTCTCTTAAGTGCACATTTCGCTCTTAACTTAGCATAAACACTTCTCCCCGTCATCGCCGTCGTCGTCGTTCCTCTACCACGATCGACCCCCATTACCACCTTCATCCCCATCCCCACCGCCCCAAACCCCCGCCATCATAACTACTCCTCACTACATAACAGATTGTTAAGTCTGTGCACGTGCTTCATCCCTGTTCTTATCGTGTCGTTCGCCTTTCCAACCCTCCTCTCCTCCCTTTATCATCATCCCTCAGCCTATTCCTCATCACCTTCATCCTACATCACATCCATCACCTTCATCACCATCTCCTCATCCTCCCAACCCTACCACCCCTCCCCTCGTCCAACTGATCCCTTTAAGGTTCACTGCCACCGTCGTTAACCCATCTCAACTACGTATCCCGCCCTTTTCTCTCATACGCCGCATTCATTCATCAATCCTTTGAACAATCCCAAGCTGAGGCTTTGTGCTGCATCGACTCACTTGATAGACTGGGGTCACGAGCTCCCCGTTTTATCAAAAACTGTTCGATTCTTTCCCAGTGACAGCCGGCAAGCACATCTATTTGGCAAGGAGCAAACCCTTTTCAATACAGTCCTGGATCCTGAAAAGACAGATGCAACGAGGCAATACAGTCAAAAGCGCTTGTGCAAATTAACATCGATAGCTTGATTATGCGCTCGAATATACTCTTAAATGAGATCATAAGGCCAGGCTGTTCAGGTGGGCTAGGAATCATGGTATTCGTTTCGTGTACAGGGTTGGGGGGGGGGGGGGGGGGGGGGGGGGGGGGTGGGTTTTAATTTTTGTTACCCG
>JAABUS010003935.1_pt1 | contig 22684 bp, 24 predicted proteins | sample 5560161 | NCBI WGS metagenome assembly JAABUS01 (sample SAMN10711885, study PRJNA513376) | rock metagenome | isolation source: Antarctica rocks | place: Antarctica: Victoria Land, Trio Nunatak nord | collected 2016-01-04
TCAATCTTTAGTGAAAAAAAATTAGATTTTACTCTCCATCCATCAACTTCATATTTTAAGGTTCGTTGTAATATTTATTCAAAACTTCTTTTTTAAAATATGTCAAAACAAAAGTTTTTCCAGCTTCTTTCCTACAATCTTGCAATAGTTCGTTGCCTTCATTATCATAACCTATAATAAATTTTTCATAAAGTTCATTATTATAATCAAAATGATAGCCTTTAGTTTTATTCTTATCAAAATTGATAATAACTTTGCCATGTATCCAACTTTGATCTTTATCGTCTTTTACATAACCAATATGTCTAATTAGGTGAGAGTAAAAATATTTTTCTGACTGAAAATTTTCATCCATTGGCTCAATTTTCATTTTAGAAATAATGTTTTTATCTAATCTCATAAAATCAAAGCAAATAGATAGATATACTTTTCTTACTGACAAATATTCTTTCAGATACTTTAGCTTTATTCTAACTCTATTCGGCTCAATAATAATTACTTCATCCAGATCGCCAACTTCATCTACAAAATAAAATTTTCTGTTCTATTTGTCTGTACCTTTTTCATAAAGTTTGAAATAGAGAACAAATTCTTCTGAAATATCTATATAAGAGTCTTGTCCGACACCAAAACTAAAATATTTTGAAAAAATAAAAGGCTCAATCCCTTTATCTGAATATGTCTGATATGTAGTTATATTCTTACCATTTCTATAGGATTCAATTACAGAGGGTTTACCTTCACTTCCGTTCCGAATCACCCAATTAGAATCAAGTTTGTATAATTTAATTCTTTTAGAATCTACAATACAGCAATAAATGAGTGTTTGATTATCATCATTAGGATCGAAATTATCATAAATAGTTACCCATCCATCTTTAATGAAAGAAGATTCAATTTGCTTTATTCTGTCAATTAATATAAAAGTATCTCTATCCATTCTCTACAATTTTTATTTCATCTTCTATTAACTCATAAAGCTGATAAACAATTTCATTTATCCTATTTTCGCAATAATCAATCTTGTTTTCAAGTTGGGATATTTTTGTTTGCAGTTTTATTTCTGATTTTTCTATATTATGTTGTAAAAGCTGGTCAACAAGTTTACTCAATTCAATATCATTCTTCTTATTGATTATTGCTATTGGAAATTGCAATATATCCCTAATCATAATTTGAGGAAAAGTGTCGTCATTGCTGATTTGAAATTTATTTTTAAAATACCATCCTATTAGTTTTGAATTGATAACAGCTAATATACTTTTATATGAATATGTTTTTTCTTTCAATTTAAGAACAAAAAGAAGGGTATTGCAATAAGATGTTTCAGGAACGTAAGTAGCGATAAGTGCTTTACCTGTAATTTTTCTGATGAGAATTTTTTCACCTTCAAAATTTATAGGGTTTCTTGGCGCCGCAAGCCATTCTCCATATTTGATCCAATTATTTGCTTTCCACAATAATTTATAGCGCCCTATATATTTACCGTCAAAAAACGGAAACCAATTTTTATCAATTTTTACTGAGGATGTATAAGGCTTTTCAGTTCTGACTTTTTCTGTTTGGACAGGTTTTCCTTTTCCTACTTCATACGTCTTGATACCTGAGAATATATCTGCAATATTACCTATGTTTTCCTTCCCGGATTCAAGTTTGTTAACCAATCCATTTTCCGTATTGTCTGTTTGAAGATTAAAAGAATTTTGCTCAAACCAATCTTTTGTTTTTACAAAAAAATCCTTTTGTGGATTTTCAATTGACGATATAGTTTGTTTTTTACCAAAAGTTTTTACCCAAACATTTGAGGAATGAAACTTATCGGTATAATTGGCTTTTTCTGTATGCAAAATAATTGTGTCAACGGTTGCAGCAAAAAATACATTAGATGGCAAACCAACAATTTCAAGTATCCTGGAATTTCTTAAAAGTAATTCTCGTGTTGGTTGTGTAAATCCTAAGTTTAAAAGTGTATCCGGAACAATAAAGCTTAGTGATCCATTTAGATTAAGAAGTTTAAGCCCTTGTTCAATAAACATCAGATAACTTTCACCTCTCCATACAGATGTATTGTATCTGTTTCTAAAATAACTAAGTTCATCAATAGAAAACAGAGCGCCATAAGGAGGATTCCCAATTACTATATCAAAACCACAAATTTTTCCATATTCCTGTTGAGGTTCTTTTACAACATACTTATTTAACAAATCATCACTATCTTGTTGTAATTTTTTTACTTTGTCAAGCTGTTTCTTGAAGTCTTGGTTTGAAGTAGTTTTCTTCATTTCGAAAACATCGGGAAACTCTTTCTGCCAATTAAAGGGCTTTATCTTTTTTTCCTGTTCAAATAACTCATACCCATAAAAATCTGTATCAACCAAACTATTTCCGCTTTTAATATTCTCATCCAAGGTGGGCAAAACCCTTTCATTAAACATACTTGTTTGTGCAATACTTGCTTCGGTTTCTCCTTCCATACATTTTAAAAGCAAGCTCAATTTGGTTACTTCCACTGCGTTTACATCTATATCTACACCAAAAATGTTGTTGAGCAAAATCCGCTTTTTTTCTGCTGTTGTTAAGTTGCCTTCCGGTGTTAGCGGATTATCTTTTTTCCCTTTGGATGGCTTGCCGTTATTGCTGTAATGGTTTTTGTGCCAATCCAACAGATACTGATATGCACCAATCAAAAAACTGCCGCTGCCGCAAGCCGGGTCAACAATTTTTATTTTGCCAACCTCTTTTGGGGTTTTGTTTTCTATTAATTTGCCAACGGTATTCTTTACAATATACTCTACAATATATTGAGGTGTGTAGTAAACGCCTCCTGCTTTTCGTACTTCGGGCTTTTCTTCAATCTTAGCACGGTGAAATTTGTCAATTTTGATTTGCTTGCCCAGAAATTGTTCATAAGCACTTCCTAAAATCTCTACAGATAAAACAGAAAACTCATACGGGCTTTCGGGATAATATAATTCATTGATGATTACTTTAAGCGTTTTGTTATCAATTGCAAGTGAGCCACAGATTTTATCTTTCTTAAAATCAAATAATCCTGAATTGTATTTATCGTCTGCCCGAAGAAACTGTTCAAATAAATTTTTGTAGTAGTCGCCCTGTTTAACCGTGAGCTTTAAATTTCCGTAAGGTTCGATACTTCGGTCTTCGGCAATCCGTAAAAAAATAATCCGGTCAATCGTTTGCTGAACGGCAAAGTTGATTTCGTCTTCGTCTAATGTTTTATTTTGCTTGGCAATAGCTTCCGCAAATAGTGTCCGCCATTTATCTAATGATTGCAAAAATTCTTTGTCAACTGTTGTCGTTCCTTTTTTACTGGCGTTTCCGGCAACAAACTTGTCAAAGCTGCCTTTTAGCACCCGGTCTTTGCTAAAGGTTTCCCATAAAAAATCAAACTCTTTCAGGTAATCTTTAAAGTTGATGTACTTTATCCGGGCGACAGATGCCTTATCCGTAGGATTTGGTTTTTTAGTGCAGTCGTAAATTGCAAATTCTTCAAAATCTGTAATGATACTAATAGAAAGTTTCGCACTCCATCCATATCTGCGCACTTGGTAGGCAGGTTCGATTTCATCTTTAATTACAACACTTGGTTTCTTTGCTTCCACAAAAAAAAGACGTTTCCCTCCTACCAAACGAAAAGAATAATCAGGCGCTTTGGTTGCTTTTCCAACTTTTACCCGGTCTTCATGTATTACTTCCCGATAAGCTTCTGCATGTCCGTTTTAGTTGTCTATATCCCAGCCAAAAACTCTAAAAAAAGGATCAATAAAATCACGACGTGTAAGTGTTTCGTTGTATTCAGCTTTTTTGTATGAATCGAATTGGTCTGTAAAACGTTCTATCGATGCAGAAATTTGGTTGTATGCTTCTTCTTTGGTTATCATTAATAGTCTTGGCCGTTTAGGAATTTGTTTCCAAGCTAAGGTAAAATTTAAGGCAGTCTTTCTTTCAAAACAGCAAAAAGAATTTCCTTCAGTTTTATGCCGGTAAAAGAAGCATCTGCCCCCAAATTTTAAAAATTGTTAAAGTCAAGACGCTTTTGCCGATGCGTGGCGTTAATAACTATATTCGCTTTCTTTTGATATGATTAAAAAATTTATGCGCCCGGTCAGGTTTTTACTATCTCCACTCCTATTTTTTACTGTTTTCTGTTCTTACGTTTTTGCCCAGGATACCGTTAGTTTAAATACCATTATCAGCAAAGCGGCCAAATTTTCGGAAAGCCGTCCCATCGAAAAAGTATATCTTCATTTTGATAAACCGTATTATGCCATCGGCGATACCATTTGGTTCAAAGCTTACCTTACCGCCGGGCTGCACGAGCCTTCTGTTTTGAGCAAAATTGTTTATGTTGATGTTTATACCAACCGGGATTCGTTGATAGAAACCCTGAAGCTACCGGTTGTAAACAGCATTGCTTCCGGCGATATTACTTTGCAGCCATTGGTTTACAAACAGGGAAATTACCACATCCGCGCTTATACCAATTACATGCGCAATGACGATCCTGACTATTTTTTCAATACCAATATCGCCATCGGAGATTTGATCGAGAACAATGTATTGACCAAAATTTCTTTTTCGGGTGCAGCTAAGGATAATCCCTCCAAAACAAATGCCGGCATTTATTACAAGGATGGGAACGGCGCTCCTTACGCCAACAAAAAAGTAAGCTGGCACGTGGAAGTGGATTATGAAACCGTAGCCAAAGGCAAAGGCACAACCGATCAGAATGGCTTTTTGCCGGTCAACATCAGCAGCAAACCAGGCACACCTTTAAATACGGGCACTTTATTTACCGTCATTTCCAATGATAAAAAAACAGTTACCAGTACCTTTTCCCTGCGCACGGCAACGGCAACGCCGGATGCGCAATTTTTTCCGGAAGGCGGCAGTTTGATCGCCGGTATCCGCACAAAAGTAGCGGTAAAAGCAGTGGCAGCAAACGGAATGGGCATCCAAGTGAAAGGCACCGTAACCGATAATGACGGCAAAACGGTGGCTGATTTTACGGCGGAACATTTGGGAATGGGCATCTTTGCGCTCATGCCAGAAGCCGGCAAAACTTACCGTGCCAATCTGGTTTTTGCCGATGGCAGTAAAAGCACCGTAAACCTGCCCAAAGTTTTAAGCGAAGGCATCAGTCTGGCCATAAATAATGCTGATGAAAACAACCTTTCTTTGCGCATTGCAACCAATGATATTTTTCTGAAAAAGTATCAGAACAAAGGCTTTTATATTGTTGGCCGTTGCGGCGGCGTGATCTGCTATGCTGCACAAACTTCTTTGCAGGCTTTGGTTTACACGGCTTCCATTGCCAAAAGCAAATTCCCAACGGGCGTTGTCCAGTTGACTTTGTTTTCTGCGGATGGCCGCCCGGTTTGCGAACGCATCGCTTTTATCCGACATAATGATCAATTGTATATCAATTTAAGTTCGGTAAAAACAGCATACCTTACCCGCGAAAAAGTAAAAATAAACGTAACAGCAAAAAACAAAACGCTGCCTTCGGAAGCTAACCTTTCGGTCGCGGTTATTGATGAAAGTAAAATTCCGGTGGATGAAAACGCAGAATCTACCATCCTGACCAATCTGCTCCTCACTTCCGAACTGAAAGGCTACATCGAAAAACCAAACTACTACTTCAAAAATCCAAATGAACAAACCGCTGCAGATTTGGATATATTGATGCTTACGCAAGGTTACCGCCGCTTTTCTTATCAGGCTATCCTTGCCGGCACCGCTCCGGAAATTACCTTTTACCCGGAAACCGGCATTGATATTACAGGCACTTTACGGGACCTTTCCGGCCTTCCGCTGGCCCGCGGCGTGGTGAAGCTGCAGGTGCCGGACCATAATTTTTCGACACAAGTGGTTACCAATTCTTCCGGGGTTTTCATTTTCCCAAAGGTGCTGGTGCGCGATTCTTCCAAAGTAACCATCAGCGCAAACGGAAGCTCCAGCAGCCGAAATATGATGATTATGCTGAGCGGGACCAATGCACAGGCGGTAAACAAAAACCCGCAGCTGCCGGATGAGGTGATGAATATCGACAGTACCTTGGGCGTGTATCTGCAAAACAGCAAAAAACAATATTTTAACGGCCGTACCTTAAAAGAAGTAACCATTAAAGGAGTGGTGGATGTAAAAAAACCAAGCCATGTAGATTATCCGGCACTTACCGGGTTGGGCATGGTGCCAGACCAATTAATCCAGGGCGACAAGCTGATGGCCTGTGCCATGTTTTTAACTTGTTTGCAAGGCAGTCTTTTCGGGTTGACGTATGTGGACAATAACCTGTACGTCCGCCGGGATTACCAGCAGGGAAACAGAACACCGGTCCAGGCTTTTGTAGGCGGAATGCCAGTTGATATTTCTTATCTCAACAGTTTGCAGTCTTCCGAAGTAGAATCCATAGAAGTGTTTTTGAAGGATGATTTGAGCGGCATCAACCGCACTTATAATACAAACGGCGTGTTGGTAGTCAACATGAAAAAAGTGGAACACAAAAAGGTGACGATGAAAGACCTACAAAGCCTGATCCCAAACCCGGGCGTGGTTACTTTCGTGCCCAAAGGTTATACCAGCAGCCGCGTTTTTTATTCGCCCAAATATGAAGCAACGCGAAGTACGATGCAAGGCCTGGATTACCGGAGCACCATTTACTGGAATCCGCGCGTGCTGACAGATGAGAAAGGCAATGCTTCCTTTGAATATTATAATGCAGACGGCAAAGGGACTTACCGCGTAATTGCAGAAGGAATTGACAAAGATGGCAACATTGGGCGGTTTAATTACCGGTACAAGGTGCAGTAAAAAGCCTCACCTAAATCCTCTCTGGGAGAGAGGAGTTTAAACGAGGTCGAAGCTAACTCCCTCTCCCATGGAGAGGGTTGGGGTGAGGCTCTGGAGTCAATGCTTTTTTTCAACCTTCAAAATCCAAACTTTGAATTAATTCCCAAGGTCCGCCCACATATTCCCAAAATGTAAAACCCAAACCCTGGATTTCAAAAGGTAGAAAACCCAAGCTCAACTCCTGCTGCAATTGTACCGCCGTTTGCCGCTCAACTTTATTTTGAACAGTGATATGCGGCCACAAAGTTTGCTTGTCTTGTGGTGTAAGCCATTGCATCCATTGTTGTTGTAGTTTTTTATGGATTTGCTTCAACAGGTCAGTTTCCAATTTAAAAGCTACGCCGGCACCAATATTGACCACTCGTGCAACTTGTAAAACTATTGATTTTTGTTGTTGGCATACTGTTTTTACCGCCTCTAAAATTTGCGGTTCATTTCCCGGCAAATGATGGAACAAAGTTAGATGTGCGTCCAAGTAATTGCGTTCGGCAGGAAAATGTTTTTTGCGTAAACCAGTAAAATATTCAGCAGCTTCCGGATTAATTTTTAGGGTGAGGATGATCGGGTTTTCAGTCATTTATTTTTATGATTAAAATGAAACCGGGAACTACGGATACTGTTTTTATGGCACTAAAAACAGTATCTGTTAAAGTCAAAATCAACAAAAAAACTACTTTACAACAGCTTTTCTTTCAATGCAGCTTTTGCGAAATTTAGCCATTCGTCTTTCAACATACTCAAAATTATACTGTCGCGGCGGCCGCCGTCAAGCTTTGGCAAATGCTTCCGTAAAACACCTTCTATCGTGCAGCCAATGCTTTGCATCGCCGCAATACTCTTTTTGTTGTTGTTGTCTGCCCGAAATTCCACCCTTTCCATGCCCATTTTTTCAAATGCAAATTGCAGCAGCAAAAACTTGCAATGCTTGTTTAAACCTGTTCCCTGAAATTGTTTGCCGTACCAGGTAAACCCCAATTGTATTGTTTGCTTGTCCAATTGCATATCGTAAAACCTGGTGCTGCCTGCATATTTTTCCTGGCGCTTGTCAAATACGATAAATGGATATTCTTTTTTTTCTTCCCGCGCAGCCAAAGCAGCATCAATGTAACTTCTCAATCCTTCAGCACCAGCTACCGGTAGTGAAGAATATTTCCAAATTTCCGGTTCATTAGAAGCAAAAGGAAGAAGCAAATCATAATCATCTTTTGTTAGCGGACGAAGCAATACAAGTTCATCTTGTAAAAGATAATCGGATGTGAAATCGAAAGGTTGCAGCATGGCTTTTTTGTTTTTAAAAAAATCAAAGATAAAAGTATAGACGAAACTATTTCCGATCCATACTTCTTTTATCACCTAAAAATCAGTATCCAACTTTGGATAACCAATCAGATAAGTTACATGTAAACCAAACTTGTTTTTTACAAGTCCGGCTTTCCAAGTATAATTATGATCTGGGATAGATTCCGCCAATTGCAACAATTCTTTCGGTCGGTACAAACGCAACAAAGAAACGCAACCGTCCCAAATAGTACAAAGCGGAATCAACGGAATAAAATAAGTGAACAAAATGCGCGAAATTTTAAACGGACGAAAAAAAGGTGTACAAAAAAAGAAAACCAATGGATGGAACACAATGGAACCCAGCAGCAGGAACAAGTTTTTATCGCCGCCATCAAACAAACAAATCCCTTTTTGTTGATCAACCGCTGCTTTTAATATAGATTGGAGTTGTTCCGGTTCAAAATGATGTGCTGCCGAAAACAAGGTCCGCACGCCTTTTAAAACATCAGGAACCTGGTTTGCATCAACCGAATTTGGATAAAAGCCAATCAAATCATTTGTCTTTTGTTGGAGATATTGCCAGGCGGCCGGATTGGGAAACTTGTCTGTTAAAGTGATTAAAACTTTCTGTTTTGTTTCTTTTAATAAATTTTGATGAACCTGTTCGATTGCACCGCCTCCGCCCGAACCAAGATCAATGATATGGTTTTCTTTTGTCTGCTTTAAAACTTCAATCAATAATGGCGCAACAGGCTGATAAACATCCAACAAGCGGATGAGATAACGTAAATAATCCATCATTCCCGAACGGATGGTGTTAGGAAACCAGCTCAAATCCTCAAACTCAAATAAACGAAAGCGCATGCTAAATCCTGCTTTTGGGTTTAACATGCAGTAGAAGGTTGTTAAATTTCAATTTAGAGATGCTGTTTTTAGGGCATAAAAATAAGTAAAACATCATTTATTTATGCTGATAAATGGTCAACCTGATCTGTTTGGCCAGCCATCCGGACGCTTCCATCGGACTTAAATGCCCAACTCCTGTTGTTGTGATTAACTTGGCATCAGGTAAATGCGGCATGGTTTCCTTCAAAATACTTTCAAAACTAATAGCGGGGTCATCTTCGGAAGCCAGGACTGTTATAGGCAAAAACAAATTGGCGGCATCTTCGGCAATAGAATGGTGCACGCCTTTTGTAAGCCACCAGTTCCAGGTTTTGTTGTCGGTTTCTAAGTTATTTTTAATTACTAATTCTTGCTGCGCTTCGCTTAAAGGTTTTAAGGTGATTTTTTGGAGCGTTGTTTCTGCTTCTTTTTGATTTGGATGGTTTAACATCCGCTGCAATTCTTCATCCGGGATACGTTCAATTGTTGGCGGGGAAGGCGCCACCAAGATCAATTGTTCAACAGCAAAGTTTGGATCATTGGTAGCCACATCAACCGCAAATTTTCCGCTCATGGAATGCCCGATCAACACATAAGATTCAATGTTCAACGAATCTAATTTTTGTTGGATAAAAGAAGTGTAAGCCGCGATAGAAGGTTCGGGCAAAGCAGGTTCCCCGCCAAAACCTGGCAAGTTTAGCGCAATGCAATTGAAATCGTTTTCCAATTGTGCAATGATCCCTAACCAGCTTTCCGCCGATCCGCCAAAATAATGCAGGAAAACCAATGTTTTTTTTAGGTTGGTTTCCTCTTTCTGCGGATTATAATTAGTCGTACTGTTCATGTTGTGTTTTGTTGAAACCTAAATTTCAACAGAAGTGTCCCGGATTTGTGTTGCCGCTATTTTGTCCTCTTTTCCAATACAATAATACGCTCTTTAAACTGGATTTTTAATTCTGAGATCAATGCAGAAATATCTTTTTTATTCAACCATAATTCATAAATAGCAGAAGTTTTTATTTCCTCCAAACTTTGTATCAGTTTCAATTTTTTATGCCGTAAAAACAGCATCATTGATGGCAGGTCTTTTACAGTTCCGGGCTGATCAGCAATATAAGTTAGTGCATTTCCGCTGATGATGTGTTCGTGCAAACGGTTCAGTTCTTCCAAGTCGCCTCTTTGGTAAAGCTTGTTCAACTCAACGGTTACCGCAGTTGCACGTTCGTTCAGTTCATCATCTGCATCAACAAATTTATCGGGATGGATTTGTACGATCGCTTCTTTATACAAACGCTTTAGTTCCTGCTGATCGTTACTTGAAATTGGATTTTGATTTAAAGTTGGATGGACCACTTTTAATCCAATTGGTTCCTTGTAATTTTTGCCGCGCTTTTTCTGCGCTAAACGTTTTATCTTTTTTGATTGCTTCTGATTTTTGTATAAAATTGTTAATTGTTGAATCTTTAAAATTTGTGTTGATAAAGCAGAACGGATTTGTGATTGAAAAGCATTAACTTGTGTTTCCAATTGGATCAGTTCCGTTTCCAACAAAACGATTTCCAATTCTAAAATTTTAATTTCATCGGCATCAATATTGGTTTTAATTGGAAGCAACATTTTTTATGTGATAAAAGAGGCATGATGAAAAGGAAAAGCATTTTCTTCGCGAAAATCTACAATTTAAATCTTCAACACAAAAATAAGTAAACAGAAATGGTAGAAATATAATTTTCAGTGTTTGTATTTATAGGCAACTTAGAGAAACGCCTGTGTTGTAAAACAAAAACGCCGCCTTTATCGGGCAGCGTTTTGTATTGAAAGTATAACTTCAGCTTAAACCAAAGTGGTCAATAATTCTTTTGTGAAGCCTTTTAACTCGTTGTTGCGGCCTTGTGTTACTTTTTTAATCCAGTTAGGATCGGCCAATAAAGCACGGCCAACGGCAACCAGGTCAAACTCGCTTTTTTCCATACGGTCCAACAATTGTTCAATTGATTTAGGTTGAGAAACTTCCCCTTGGAAAGCAGCCATAAACTCACCCGAAAGCCCGACAGAACCAACAGTGATTGTTGCTTTGCCAGATACCTTTTTGGCCCAGCCTGCAAAGTTCAAGTCAGAACCTTCAAATTCAGGTTCCCAGAAACGGCGCTGCGAGCAATGGAAAATATCTACGCCAGCATCTGCCATCGGGTTAAGCCATACTTCTATTTCCTGCGGATTGGCTGCTAATTTCACGCTTAAATCCTGTTGTTTCCATTGTGATAAACGGATGATGATGGCAAAATCTTCGCCAACAGTAGCACGTACTGCTTTGATCACTTCTACTGCAAAACGACTTCTTTCAGGCAAAGTTTTTCCGCCAAAAGCGTCGGTGCGTTCGTTTACTGCTCCCCAGAAAAACTGATCGATTAAATAACCATGCGCACCATGTAATTCAACCGAATCAAAACCTAAACGTTTGGCTTCGGCGGCAGCTTTTGCATAAGCGGCAATGGTATCGGCAATATCGTTTTCACTCATCGCTATACCGCCTTTTTTTCCTTCGGAAACAAAACCGGAAGGGCCTTCAAAAGGAGCCGAGGGAAGCCAATCACCTTGTTGCGGCATAATGCCCATGTGCCAGATTTGCGGGGCCATTGTACCGCCGGCAGCATGTACGCCGTCAATTACGTGTTTCCATCCGGCCAAAGCAGCATCGCCATAAAAATGCGGGATGTTTGGGTCGTTGGAAGATGATGCACGGTCAATTACCGTTCCTTCTGAAAGGATCAATCCGGCTTCACCTTCTGCACGGCGTTTGTAATAATCTGCCACGTTTTCCCCCGGAATACCGTTTGGAGAGAAAGAACGCGTCATCGGTGCCATCACAATCCTGTTTTTCAGGTTGAGGGATTTCAGTTTAAACGGACGAAAAAGGGTATCGAGTCCGGCAATATTTTCTGTTGTGTTCATAGTTGTATGTTGTAACAACCAAATGTATCAACCTCAATCTAAATGCGTTAAAGTAAGAGAACTTGTTACCAGCGTTTGACAATAATTCTGCTGCTTTACAAACTGCTGATACTGATTTGTTTAAACTTTTACACCCGGTATTTTACGTGATGCTTCTTTTATGGAATAAATTTTGGCAGGCAACGCTCCCTATACCTCCAATATCAAGATCAGAACGAATAAATGATAAATAAAAAATAATAGTTTTGGTGTTGATCAAAGTAAAACAGAGGTCATCATTCATTTTAAACTTACTTTTGTTTTAGGATCAGGCAGTGTCTTTTCAACCACGAAGAATGATATGTTGCTAAGAAATAAAGACAAGGAAACACTCCTGCAAATTTTTTCATTGGTAAAAACACCTTTGGAAGTATGGGCCTACGGAAGCAGGGTAAACGGCACGGCACATGACGGCAGCGATTTGGACTTAGTGGCACGAAGCCATAACCTGAAACCTCTTCCGATAGAAATTTATGTTGAGTTGAGCGAAAAAATAAAAGACAGCAATATCCCGATACTGGTAGAATTGAGGGATTGGGCTATGCTGCCCGAAAGGTTTCATCGCAATATTGAGCAACAATTTGAGGTATTATATAGTAATACAGAACTTATTTTAAATGAAACCGCTTCGAAATATCAACCTAAATTATCGGATTATGAAGAAGATCAATAAGCTTTAAATTATTTATATCAGTTAACTTCTTCTGCATCACAGAAGGCTGGAGCGAGGTTAACCTACTTAAAACGAATTGCTTTAACCGGAGAAATAGAACTTACCAGCATAGAAGGTATCAGCAGCACCAACACGCAAACCACCAGTGTGCCAACATTTAACAGTAATACATCGGACCAGTTGAGTTGAATCGGCACAAAATTCATGTAGTATGAAGCTTGGTCGAGCTTAAAAAAGTGCGTATAATTTTGAAAATAACTGATACCAACACCAAATAAATTACCCAAAAGCAAACCGGCGGCAATTAAATAAAGTGCATTGAGCAGAAACATTTGCTGGATGCTCCAATTACTTGCGCCCAATGCTTTCAGCATTCCAATCATGCTGGTCCGTTCCAGGATCATGATCAATAAAGCAGAAATCATGTTGATGACGGCCACAATCAGCATTAAAATCAAGATAACTTGTGTGTTCACATCCAGCAAAGTTAACCACTCAAAAATGGTTGGATAAAACTGCTGTACAGTAAAAGATTTAAACTCGACCGGCAAAATATTGTTCAGTACAGCTTCGGATTTTTCCAATTGCCCAAAAGCCGGGATCTGCAGTTCGTAGCCGCCCACTTCATCAGCTTTCCAGTTGTTTAAACGCCTGATTAGCGAAAGCGAACCGATTGTAAAGGTTTTGTCCACTTCCTCTACCCCAATATTAAAAATGCCGATGATCTTGAATTTGCGTTTTCGCAAGGGCTGCTGCACAAAATACATCAGGAAATCGTCGCCGACTTTCAACTGCAAACGATTGGCCGTGTACTGCGATATCAGGATTTGCTTTTGTGCTGCTGCCGGATCTTTGAAATCGATTACCCGGCCGGAAGCCATGTTTTTTTTGAAAAAAGTCCAGTCATACGTTTGATCCACACCTTTCAACACCACGCCTTCTATTGCATCGTTTGCTTTGATAATGGCCGGTTTGGTAGCGAAAGGCGCAATATGACTGAATGCTTTATTGGTTTTTACCTGTTGAAGAAAAGAAGCATCAGCCGCAAAAGGAGAGTTTTCGTAGGAAGCATTTAAATCATACTTAACGATTTGAATATCGCCGGAAAAACCCCTTACCTTTTCCCGGATTTCCTGCTTGAAACCTTTTACAATGGCCAGGCTCAAAATCATTACGCCCAAACCCAGCATAATGCCTGTAATGGCAATGCGCACGATCATTTTGGAGAAGGTGCGTTTGCTGCGGAAAGAAATACGGGCTGCGATAAAAGTGGCTATGTTCAAATGCGGATATTGCTATTTTTGTATCTTGGCAAAGATGGGGTTTTAAGCTGAAAATATCCTGCTGATACTTGAACCAAAAACACCGTTATGGACATTTTAGTTTTTTAATTGTTCCATGTAGGTTTTTACCCGATAAAAGAAGCATTTGCAAATACCAACGATGAACATAAAAAATATTTTTACGAGAAGTACAAAACGAAGCTTCCTGGTCGCGGCCATGCTTCTTTTACAGGCAAATTTTTGTAGCGCACAACAATCAAAAATACAAACCGGTGCCGATCAGACGGAATTGTACGTGCCGTTTTTGCAGGGAAAAAACGTAGGGATGGTAGTGAACCCAACTTCTGTGATCGGCACAAAATCAGTTTCTGTTGCGGATAGTTTGCTGAAACGCGGCATCCGCATAACTGAAATTTTTGGCCCGGAACATGGTTTTCGCGGCAACGCAAGCAACGGTGCAAAAGTTACCGATGAGGTTGATGCCAAAACCGGAATTCCTATTATTTCTTTGTACGGGAAAAAAAGAAAGCCTTCTAAAAAAGATATGGATGCTATTGACATCATGGTTTTTGACATCCAGGATGTGGGCTGCCGTTTCTACACCAATATCAACACGCTGGCTGATGTGATGGAAGCTTGTGCCGAAAATGGTAAAGAATTAATAATCCTGGACCGGCCGGACCCAAATGCTTTTGTGGACGGGCCAGTTCTGGATATGAAGTTAAAATCCGGAATTGGCAGGTTCCCGATCCCGATTACCCATGGAATGACGATTGGTGAGTTTGCACAAATGGTAAACGGTGAAGGTTGGCTGCCAAACAATTTGCAATGCAAAATCAAAGTAATCCCAATCAAAAATTACAGGCACAACATGGATTATGCTTTGCCGGTAAACCCTTCGCCAAACCTCAACACGCCGCAATCGGTTTTGCTTTATCCGTCATTGTGTTTGTTTGAAGGGACTACGATCAGCCAGGGCCGTGGAACATACATGCCTTTCACGGTTTTAGGCAGCCCGGATTTGAAAGAAAGTTACCGGTTTTCCTTTACACCCGTAAGTATTTCCGGGAAATCTGAAACGCCCCTGCACCAGAACGAGGTTTGTTTTGGTTTAGATCTGCGGAATTACAATACGGCCAAACTTCGTAAATCCGGACAAATCAATTTGAAATGGATGATGGAACTGTATAAAGCCTATCCTGATAAAGAAAAATTTTTCGACATGACGCAAAGCAAACAGATGGGAAACATTGATAAGCTTGCCGGGACTACTCTTTTTAAGGAACAAATTATTGCCGGCAAAAGCGAGCAGGAAATCCGCCAGAGCTGGGAACCGGAACTGGGCGGTTATAAAACGATGCGGCAGAAATACCTGTTGTATAAATAAATTATGCTATGAGAATTATTTTTATGGGCACGCCCGCGTTTGCCGTTGCTTCGCTGGATGCTTTGGTAAGGGCCGGAATGAATGTGGTAGCCGTAGTTACTGCACCAGACAAACCCGCAGGCCGTGGCCAGCAACTATCGGAACCGGCAGTAAAGCAATACGCAGTGCAAAACAATATCAAAATACTTCAGCCCGAAAAATTAAAAAATGAAGGTTTCCTGCTGGAATTGCAGAGTTTGAAAGCAGATTTGCAAGTGGTGGTTGCCTTCCGGATGCTGCCGGAAGTTGTTTGGAACATGCCGTCAAAAGGAACGATCAACCTACACGCTTCCCTTTTGCCGCAATATCGCGGTGCAGCACCAATCAACTGGGCTATTATCAATGGTGAAGTTGAAACCGGCGTTACAACTTTTTTTCTGAAACAGGAAATTGATACCGGAGACATTATTTTAATGGATAAAACAAGCATTACCGAAACAGATACAGCCGGAGATGTACACGATAAACTGATGCAGCTTGGTGCCGCTTTATTAATAAAAACCGTGCAAATCATTCAGGAAAATTCTTACCGGGAAAAACCTCAGGATGAAGTTGTTGCTGGTGGAAATGCTGTACCACTGAAACATGCACCCAAAATTTTTAAGGAGGATTGCAACATTAACTGGGCGCAACCAACGGGGCAGGTTTATGATTTTATCCGTGGTTTGAGCCCGTACCCAACCGCTTTTACGCAAGTGAACAATAAAGTTTTTAAAGTTTTTAAAGCAGAGAAGCAGCTTACAGAACCGGCTATTTATCCGGGCGGCTTCCTTACCGATCATAAAACGTTTTTAAAATTTGCCTGTACCGATGGTTTTATACTGGTAAAAGAAGTACAGTTGGAAGGCAAAAAAAGAATGGACATAGAAGAATTTTTACGAGGCGTAAAATTGTAAAGCACTTGAATTTAGTTGATTTAATTTGCAGAAGCAATTTGACTGTTGTAAACAATTGAAGCCAAAAAATAATTTTTAGATTTTTTACTTTAGGGAAACATTTTTAAAACCTTGGTTAGGTTTTATTGTTGAACTATATAACAAATCAAATAATTTCTATTATGAAAAAGGTAAGTTTAGCAATGATGTTCGCGATGTGTGTGTGGATATTCCAGGATGCATCAGCACAAACAAATCAAACAGGTTCAGGTAGTTCTACCACTTCAGGTGGTTCTGGTTCCATGGGAACAGGCAGTCAAAGTGGACAAAGCCAATCCGGCAGCGGCCAACACAAGAGCTCCGGCAAAAGTAACTCCGGTAAAAGTACTATGAAAAGTGGTTCTTCACACATGGGTACTTCCGGATCCGGTTCATCAACAGGTTCCGGTTCAGGCATGGGAACAGGTACTTCCGGTTCAACTGGTAGCGGTTCAGGCACTTCCGGCGGAACACATTCCGGCAGAAGTGGTGGAAAAAGCGGTACAGGAACTTCCGGTACAGGTACTTCAACCGGAACTTCCGGCACAGGTACTGGCTCAACCACTCCTCCGCAAAAGTAATTACTTTTTGCAGTAATGTTTTAGTTAAAAAATTTGTAAAATAAAAGGGGTTACTTCATAATATATGAAGTAACCCCTTTTTATTTAGAGGTGATCAATAATAAGACTGAGGGTTTTTTCTTTCGACTTTCTGTTGAAATACTGTTTTTAAGGCATAAAAAATTGTATTAAAAATTTCTTCCTGACTTAAATTATATAAATTTCATTTTTCGAACCTTGTTTTAATATGTTTCTTATACCGGTTTAAGTTTATTGGTATAATAATAAGAAGGTGGTTTGTCATTTTTTTACTTAGGGGAAATATTTTGAAAACCGCAGCCGGAATTAGTTGTTGATACTATATTAAATCATTTAATTTTTTATTATGAAAAAGGTAAGTTTAGTAATGATGTTGGCGGTGTGTTTATGGGTATTTCAAGATGCATCAGCACAAACAAATCAAACAGGTACAAGTGGTTCCGGAAGCTCTGGCACCATGGGAACAGGAACTCAAACCGGACAAAGCCATAGCGGTAGCATGAACAAAAAGAGTTCCGGTAGAAGCAAATCCGGTAAAAGTACAATCGGTACAGGTACAACCGATACTGGAACTATGGGCACTGGTACAACCGGTACTGGAACTATGGGCACCGGTACAACCGGCACTGGTACAACCGGCACAGGAACTATGGGCACAGGTACAACCGGTACAGGAACTACGGGCACAGGTACAACCGGCACAGGAACTATGGGCACTGGTACAACCGGTACAGGAACTATGGGCACTGGTACAACCGGTACAGGAACTACGGGCACTGGTACAACCGGTACAGGAACTACGGGCACTGGTACAACCGGTACAGGAACCAAAACTGGCACTACAGGTACAGGTAGTGGCTCTACTACAACTACTCCTCCGCAGAGATAATTAATTTCTGTAATAGTCAGTTTTAGTTAAAAAATCTGTACATTAAAAGAGGTTACTTCCTATATGGGAAGTAACCTCTTTTTTTACCAGTAATTTGTGATAAATTCAAGATTTTCTCTTTCGACTTTTTTGTTGAAATACTGTTTTTAGGCCATAAAAATTTGTGTCGAAATTTTCTCCGTTTAGAGGATAGGAATCCAAAATCAAGTATAATGTACTGCCTTTTTACTATTTAAATTTTTTGTTTCCCCCGGATAAATCAACAAACATAGAAAGAACGGTCTGATAAATCCCTAAAGAGCTTTTAGGTAAATAATTTGTGATCAACATACAAACAATCTTAAACCACCATTTCTACCACTTGCTCCATCACCAGATCAAATTGCGGCGTTCTGGTCCAGTCAATGGTACGGTGTTTTAACTGGTTTAAAGGTGACCATCTTTCCGGTTCGCCATGAAGGCTGATTATAATACTTGGCGTACCAAAAGCCGCTGCAATGTGGGATACACCCGTGCAGTTGGAGATCAGGGCAAAAGCATTTTTTATTAAAACCGCTACGGCACCTAAAGTGGTTTTGCCCGCCATGTTATAAGCTTCATGCTTCATATGCCGCATCACTTCTGCCGACAGATGCTCTTCCTCTTTAGTTCCCGTGATCACTACATCAAAACCCTGCTCCTGGCAATAATCGGCCAAAGCAGCAAAATAAGCAGGAGGCCATTGCCGTGCTTCACTGCGTGAACCGGGATGGATGCAAATGTATTTTTGGGGGATGATCTGAAAATTCAACTGGTCAAAAGCATCATAATCATAACTGTTGAGCGGAAACTCCAATTCCGAACCAACAGAGGGAATGCCAAGATGGTTCATCAGTAGTAGATGCCTTTCAATTTCAGAAATTCCTTTGGGATATTTTAAAAACAATGGACTTGGGCGGTAATCTTCTTCCCGGTAAAAACCAGCCGTATAAAAAGCGCCAAACAGCTCCGCCAAAGGATTTACAATCGAGCCGTTTCCCTGCATCTGCAAAGCCAAGTCAAATTTTTGCTGCTGCACTTCCTGCAAAAAAGCCGTTATTTTCTGCGGATTGATTTCCTGCTCCGGCAATCCCGGATAGCCCGGAAAAGGAATAAAAGCATTAAAATATTCCGGGAAACGGTTTAATAAACTTTCCGCCCAAGGCAAACCAACCAAAGTGATATGTGCTTCAGGATAAGCCGTACGCAAAGCGCGGAAAGCAGGTACAGAACACAACAGGTCGCCTAATTGAAGCGCCCTGAAAATTACAATTTTATGGATGGGATGCGCAGACAGCATAATGAATAGTTAGTTGAGTTTTTAACTTAAGCTGCAAAGTTATGTTTTAGGGTTTGATAAAAAACTGATACTGTTTTTATGCCGGTAAAAACAGTATCAGGATTACAGGTTCTTAAACTTCTCGTCGGAACTTGTAATATGGGTTTTACCGTGAGGTGTGGGGTTGCCGTCCCGGTCAACATTCACAAAAACAATTTTATCTATAGTTAGCAAGCTTTTACGGGTAACTTTATTCCTTACTTCACAACAAAGGGTGATAGAAGTACGGCCGAAACTGGTGGCTGTCATGCCCAATTCTATAATATCGCCTTGCCGGGCAGAGCTCACAAAGTTTATTTCCGACATAAATTTGGTAACCACATGCGGATTATCCAACTGGCAAATGGCGTAAATAGCAGCTTCTTCATCAATCCACATCAGCAAACTACCGCCAAACAACGTACCGTTTGGGTTCAAGTCTTCTGATTTTACCCACTTACGAGTGTGAAAATTCATGTTATTGTTTCAGCTTGCCTTTGTAGGTTTTTTTAAATTGATTAAAGCGTTGTTCCGAAACATTCTGAATATATGGATTGTCGCCATTATGTTTTGCATAGTTTTGGTGATACTCTTCAGCACGATAAAACTCCTTTAAAGGCACAATTTGTGTAACAATTGCCCGCTGGAACATACCAGATTTCAGCGCATTGGTTTTAGCCGTTTCTGCTGCTGATTTTTCGGTTGAATTAGCATAAAAAACCACAGAACGATATTGCGTGCCCTCATCCGGCCCTTGCCTGTCTTGCGTAGTTGCATCGTGCGAAGCATAAAAAACCTTTAACAACTCCGGGTAAGAAACTTTTTTGGGATCGTAATAAACCAAAACAGATTCAGCATAACCAGTTGTGCCGGTGCTTACTTTTTCATAGGTTGGGTTTTGCGTATGGCCGCCGGAATAACCGGAAATCACAGAATCTACACCTGCTACATCTTCAAATATTTCTTCGGAACACCAAAAACAACCTTCGGCGAAAGCGGCTACGGCTTTTCCTTTTGGTGCCGTTACAGAAATTTTACGAACGGCATCTCTTCCAGGCCCATCTGCAGCAGTCAAAGTATTAGAACTTGCATTTCCACAGGAAGCAAACAGCAGCGCAGCAAGAACAAGGTTTAGCATTTTAAATTGAATTTTCATAAGAATGAGATTTACGATCCTAAACAAGATACGCAGGAGCGTGTTTTTTATGTTGGCCCTAATTAAAACTTACACTGCTTTTACACGGTAAAAATTGATAGACAACTGTTTTTAGGTGATAAAAGAAGTATCCTACAAATAAACCTACTACTTCACCAATTGCTGCAACCGCTCCGTCTCATGATCCGCCAGTTTCTGCAACTGCTTGCTGGCCAACATTTTCATCATCATATTCATCTCCGCAGAAATGGTGAAACTGACTTGCGTAAGCATGCCTGCTTCTTTTATCTCCCATTTTAATTGCAAAGGAAAAGGAGGAGCTTCCACAGCATTGATGATGATTTCGTTTAAGTTTCGGCTGGCAACCTGCAAAACCAGCTTGGCCATATTCTGGATATTGAACCGTGCTTCATCTTTGGTGGATGTCCAGTCCACGATATTTTCGGGCATTAATTGCTGATGGTTGTTCAAATCAGCCAGAAAATTATATACGGATGCAGCAGGTGCATTCAGCGTAACTATACTTTCAATAACAGTCATAAAAAAGATTTAGCTGTACTCATTACTTTCCCCATTCTGCTGGGTTGGCGCGCCATTGCTGCAAAACATTGAGTTGGTTTTCATTCACGTATTGATTGGCAGCAGCATATTTAATCAATGCAGCAAAATTAGACAAGGTAGCAAAACGGCAACGTGCGTTTTTAAAATTCTCGTTTGCTTCATCCAGGCCATAAGTAAAAATTGCGGCCAGTCCTGCCACATCGCCGCCTGCCGCGCGCAATGCTTCTACTGCCTGCAAGCTGCTTTTACCGGTAGAAATCAAATCTTCCACCACCACAATACGCTGTCCGCGGTGTAACTCTCCTTCTACCAAATTTCCGGTGCCGTGGTCTTTTGGTTTAGACCGAACATATAAAAACGGCATCCCCAACTCTTGCGCCACCAAAACCCCTTGCGGAATCCCGGCGGTTGCAACGCCGGCAATACAGCTTACGGCACCGAATTCTTCCTGAACCATGGCCACCAATTGCTGGCGGATATAAGTACGGATAGTTGGATGGGAAAGCGTTAACCGGTTATCACAATAGATGGGTGATTTCCAGCCTGAAGCCCAGGTAAATGGTTTGTCCGGCTGTAGTTTAACGGCTTTGATCTGCAACAAAAACTCTGCAACCTGTTGTTCAACTTCACTTTTATGAAACATAACTAAAGTTGATCAAATGAAAAAAAATATGGTTACCGGTGGAAATACCAAAAAAAAATGCCGTTGCATCAGTTACCGGCGTGGTGGATATTATCATAATTGTTACTCTGTGCTGATTTGGACTTGGATAAATAACATGTTTTTCAGCTTAGCAAAGATAAAAATCCTACCGTTTATCGTGCATCCGGTTCGTATAATATTTAAGAAAAATATGGTTGTGCTGCTTTTACCGATGCTATTCAAGCGTTTTTCTTTAGGTTTTTGCTTTGCTTTTTGGCTTGCGCCCACCGCTCAAAATAATTTAAAAAAATTACAACATTGATAATTACGCTTGCGTATAACAGCCATTGCAAAATCCAATTCTCGAAAAACATCAAACAATATTGTCATGGAAATTCAAAAAATACTAAAGAATCTGAGTAAAGAAATAGAAAATAAAAACAGATTGCTTGCTACTGCCGAAGCCAAGAATTGCTATAGCTGTAAAGTAAAATTAGAATTGGAACTGGAAATTGCTGTTGAAAATTACAGCACGCTCTTTAGTGCATTGCCGATGCTAGTGTAAAAAATCAAAATATACTTGCCGAATTGAAGGTTTGTGCCTGTCAGATTAAACGCTGGCGAGTACAAACCTTTTTTTATTTAAACCATGAGCAAGATTTTTTCTGACGATAAAATTTATTCCGTTATTTGAGAAATGTTAATAATTGTTCCATCAGTTCATGCTTCTTTTACCATATAAAAATTGAGTTGGTCATTTTTCTAAAAACTGCCCGGGAAAAAATCAGAAAGAAACTATGCAAAACGCTATTTATAACATCTATATCAATGATAAGCTTTTGGCTGTAGCAGAAGCAGTGCCCGAAGGTTTTACCGGTTACCAGGAAATTGAACAGGAAAAACCTGATTTGAAACTGATTTATGCACATGTTGCCGAGTTGCCTAATCAGCATAAATTTTTGTTTTTGTGTAAAAATGCAAAAATAACACTACGGAAATTAGCCAAAAGTGTCAAATTGATCGAAGCAGCCGGCGGGTTGGTAAAAAACGAGCGCAAAGAATACTTGGTCATTTTCAGAAATGGTGTTTGGGATTTGCCAAAAGGGAAAGTCGAAGAAGGCGAAAAAACCAGGAAAGCGGCCGTGCGGGAAGCGGAAGAAGAATGCGGCATCCA
>JAABUS010003937.1_pt1 | contig 22681 bp, 20 predicted proteins | sample 5560161 | NCBI WGS metagenome assembly JAABUS01 (sample SAMN10711885, study PRJNA513376) | rock metagenome | isolation source: Antarctica rocks | place: Antarctica: Victoria Land, Trio Nunatak nord | collected 2016-01-04
TCTTGCTCAGATACTAACTGATTTGAGACTTTCTGGGTGTAAAGTAGGATCGCGTATTAATTTTAATGTGCTGAAATTAACCAATGGCTTAAAAGATTGTAAACAATTATTCACTCTGTGGCTCTCTGCGAAAACCTCAGTGAACTCTGCGTTAAAAAAAAAACTGAGTAGTAACAATTCTTTTTATAGTAATTTTTTATAATTAGAAACCCAAAGCACAGCAATAAATTTCTTTTACACCAATACTCACTTATCTATAAATTAAAAACCTTTCTTGACATACTATTTACTTTATTAATTTCAACATAAAACAGCACTGACACATATGCAAAAACTTACAATGGTTATACATGGCGGTGCCGGAACTATTAATAAAGAGGACATTTCTGCTGAGTTGGAGAAGGCATATCGAAAAGGTCTGCAGGACGCCCTTGATGCAGGTTATGCTGTACTTTACGAAGGTGGCTCTGCGCTTAATGCTGTAAAAGCTGCTGCTGTAATATTGGAAGATAATCTTCTTTTTAATGCTGGCCGGGGCTCTGTCTTCACTAAAAAAGGTTTACAGGAAATGGATGCTGCAATTATGGATGGTGAAACACTAAAAGCCGGTGCAGTGGCCGGAGTAAGAAATGTACGAAACCCTATAGAACTGGCAATGGAAGTTTTACGAAATAGTAATCATATATTTTTAAGTAGCAAAGGAGCTAACGATTTTGCGATTAAACAGGGCGTAAAGCTTGAGCCTGATGAATACTTTTTCTCTCAGTTCAGATACGATCAATGGAAGATGGTTCGGGATTCTGATAATTATATTTTGGACCACACCCTCAATGATGTTAATGAATTTCAGGAAAAGAAATTCGGTACAGTTGGCGCCGTAGCCTGTGATCTTTATGAAAATATTGCCGCTGCAACAAGTACTGGTGGTATGACAAATAAAAAATATGGCAGAATCGGTGACAGTCCGGTAATTGGCTGCGGAACTTACGCAAACAATAATACTTGCGCAATAAGTTGTACCGGACATGGAGAAGTATTTATACGCGCAGTTGCTGCTTATGATGTGAGTGCATTGATGGAATATAAAAGATTCTCAATAACAGAAGCTTGTAATGAAGTTGTATTCAACAAGCTGGTAAAAATGGAGGGTGAAGGCGGATTGATCGGTGTAGATAGTAAGGGAAATTTTGCTCTGGCTTTCAATAGCGCAGGCATGTATCGTGGAGTAAAGAGTAGTGATGGCACAAATATGGTTGCGATTTATAAATAATACTTTTTTTGGAGTTTCTTTTAGAGAAAGATGTGTTATTTATAAAACTGTTCACTCGCCGCGGCAACAGTTTTGATGTTTATTAATTGAACAAAATGCAATATTATATGGAAGTATTCGCAGTATTAGGCGTATTTTCTTTTGCATCATCTCTTTTTATGGTAGCATATGTTAGTATTAGTAACTGCAAAGCCATTAAAAAAATAGATAAAACGCTTAAATAATAAACTCGCAACGTTTGATATTTACAGAAACATGAAGGTTAAACTTTATCTTCTAATGGAAAAACTTAGCGCCTAGTTTAAGAACATTATTAATTTAAGAAATATTCATATCACAAATTTATAAATTAGGCTAAAGCAATAAGTCTTGGCAGTATTAAAAAAGCCTGGCTTCAGAATTGCCAGGCTTTTTTCTTAGTATTCACTTTTTTAATGCTTCCGCCATTGTTTTTCCAATATCTGCAGGGCTGTCGACTACATAAATTCCACATTCTTTCATAATCTTCATTTTGGCAGCAGCAGTATCATCAGCGCCGCCAACAATTGCACCGGCATGGCCCATTCGTCTGCCTGCAGGAGCAGTTTGACCTGCAATAAATCCAACTACAGGTTTGGCGCCATTTTCTTTTACCCAATGTGCAGCTTCAGCTTCCATTCCACCACCAATTTCACCGATCATAATTATACCTTCTGTTTCATTGTCATTCATAAGTAACTCAACGGCTTCTTTAGTAGTAGTACCTATGATCGGGTCACCGCCGATACCGATAGCGGTAGAAATACCTAAACCTGCTTTTACAGCCTGGTCTGCTGCTTCATATGTGAGCGTACCTGATTTTGATACAATCCCGATTTTACCACGTTTGAAAATAAAGCCGGGCATAATGCCTACTTTAGCTTCATCTGCCGTAATAACACCCGGACAGTTGGGGCCTACAAGGCGGGTAGATTTACAAAGCAGGTAATTTTTTACTTTCACCATATCCTGCACAGGAATACCTTCAGTAATACAAACAACTAAACTAATTCCTGCGTCTGCTGCTTCCATTATAGCATCTGCAGCAAATGCAGGGGGAACAAAAATTATACTTACATCAGCTCCTGTATTTTGTACGGCATCTGCTACAGTGTTAAACACCGGCTTATCCAAATGAGTGGAACCTCCTTTTCCCGGGGTTACCCCGCCGACTACATTTGTACCATATTCGATCATTTGAGTAGCATGAAAAGTTCCTTCTGTACCGGTGAAACCTTGTACAATTATTTTGGAGTTTTTATTAACTAATACACTCATAGCAAACGTTTTGATGTAGTTTTAATGTTGGCAAAAATAGGATATAAGAGTTATAAACAATATAAATTTAATTTATAAAACGAAAGAATAAAATAACCTGGCGATACTAATTAAAATTGTATTTGTTATACCAAAGAACAATTGCATTTACTAATTCCAAGTTGTTATAAACCTTCATTTCGGTCCTGCTTATTTCAAAAAAAATTCTCTGAATTTTTCCTTTTTATATCCATATTGTGATTGCTCATTTGGATAATATTATCTTTACATAATGGCTATCTCTAATTTGCTAAATATGTTTGTTACGTTTAAAAATAATCATTCTGTTAAATTACTTTACATTATTCTAATCGGTGCGGTTACCGTTTCTTGTCATTACGAAAAGGCAACTGCACTATCTGCTTCAGATAACGCATCCTCTGAAAAACTAATTTATCAAAACCCTGTTTTTAATCATGATTTTCCCGACCCGAATTTAGTTGAAGGCAGGGACGGATTCTTTTACGCATACTCGACCCAGGCAAGCTGGAAAAAAGAGAATTTCGGAGATCAGTATATAATCCCAATTCTGCGTACAAAAAATTTAGTTAACTGGACAGTGGTCGGAGATGCATTAATAAAAAAACCGAACTGGAAATCAGAAGGTGGAATATGGGCACCAGATGCTAGCTATTATAAGAATACCTATTTTCTGTACTATTCTTATTCTACCTGGGGAGATCCCAATCCCGGCATTGGAGTGGCGACTTCAAAAGTACCCGAAGGACCTTTTACAGATCATGGCAAATTATTTTTAAGCAAAGAAATTGGTGTAGATAACTCTATAGACCCTTTTTTTTTCGAAGATAAAGGAAAGCCTTATTTAATATGGGGCAGCTTTCATGGCATTTACGGCATTGAACTCTCTGAAGACGGACTACATGTAAAAGGTACCAAATTTAAGATTGGCGGGAACGCTTATGAAGGATCATTCATTCATAAAAAAAACGGTTATTATTACTATTTTGGTTCGACCGGCAGTTGTTGTGAAGGCGAAAAAAGTACGTACAAGGTAAAAGTGGCAAGGTCTGCAACATTTGAAGGACTCTATACAGATAAAGAAGGTAAAGATTTATTGGAAAACGGAGGTACTTTATTACTGCAAAAAAATCCTGATCAGCAGGGATTTATTGGCCCAGGGCATAATGGTGATATCGTAACAGATAAAGCCGGACAAACATGGATGATTTATCATGCTTTTGACAAAAAACAACCTACACGCAGGGTAATGTTATTAGATAAAATCACCTGGAAAGAAGGATGGCCTGAAATGGATAAGTCGCAGCCCAGCTTTAAGTCTCATGAGGGTCCGGTTTTCCGTTAATGTTGAAATACAAGATTTTCCTTTTTCACAATTAGTCGTAATTTTAAGGTAATCAAATTTGCTATCAACCGCATTTAGTAAATTGCAGGCGGCATGAAAAACTATACAGATACATATCAGTACAAAGGTTTACGAAAGCGGCTGGTAGATCAGTTAAGAAAAAAAGGGATTACTGATGAAAATGTTTTAACCGCCATAAATAATATTCCCCGGCATTTCTTTCTTGACTCGGCTTTTAGTAAAATCGCTTACGAAGACAGAGCGTTTCCAATTGCTGAAGGGCAAACTATTTCTCAACCTTATACAGTCGCTTACCAGACCCAGCTTTTAGAAATTAAACCATATGATAAAGTCCTTGAGATAGGTACAGGAAGTGCTTATCAGGCTTCTGTTTTAGCTGAAATGGGTGCAAAGGTTTTTACAATTGAAAGACAAAAAAAACTTTTTGAAAAAAATAAAGAATTTATCTTCAGAAGCAAATATCCATATATTAAATTTTTCTATGGGGACGGTTTTGAAGGCTTACCCACTTTTGCTCCATTCGAGAAGATAATTATAACTGCCGCAGCTCCTTATGTTCCTCCCAAGCTTGTTGCACAATTAAAAACAGGAGGCCTGATGGTTCTTCCTGTTGATTTAGGACCATTTCAACAAATGCTCAGACTTACAAAACTTGCAGAGGGAACTTACAGTGAAGAAAGATTCGATAATTTCTCTTTCGTTCCCATGCTGGAGGGAAAGAGCGGCAATTAATTGCAGGGGCAAAACACTTTTAAATTATACATAAGCGGAGAAGGTTTAAGTCTTTTAGCATGTTTTACTGCCGGAGACCTAATTTTGATATTCTTAAATACAAGAAGACAGAATGGAGGTATTGAGCGCCGATGCATTAACAATAAAACAGAATGGAAAAACCATCATTAATAAAATCTCATTCATTATTTGTAATGGTGAGCAGTGGGCAATTACAGGGCCATCAGGCAGCGGAAAAACTACTTTATTGAAAGGATTGGCGCGCCAACAATTTTTTAATGGTCATTTAGTCATCAATGATCCCAATCCTACTTTAAGGAAAAAAGTTGTTTTAGTTGAACAACAGCATCATTTTAAAAGCCTGTCTAATACCAGTAATTTTTATTACCAGCAACGTTATAATTCACAGGATTCCGAGGATTCTATTACTGTAGAAGAAGATTTACAAAATGTGCTTTCTAAAAATATATCAGGTACAGATGAGTTGTCGTGGCTGACCGATTTGTTTGATATAAAAAAACTTTACAAAGAAAGATTAATCCAATTATCGAACGGAGAAAACAAAAGGCTGCAAATAGTGAAGGCCTTACTATTGCAGCCTGCTTTTTTGTTGTTAGACAACCCTTTCACCGGCCTGGATGTAAAAAGCAGGCAAATTTTTGAAGATGTTTTAGACAAAGTTGCCAAAAAGGGCATTCATATAATAATGACTACGTCTGCTGCCCACATATCATTTTTTATAACTAATGTTTTATCACTTTCCGGCAATGGTTCTTACACTTCCTCACCGGTTAAACCTTCTGAATGGAATAAAGCGCATACTATAGATAAACCTGCATTTTTATTAAATAAAGATTTATTACACGAACTGACAGAAAACGATAAGAATATCTCATTTGAGTTTGCTGTCAGAATGAAAAATGTCACTATAAAATATGACCATACAATCTTAGATAATATTAACTGGGAAGTACGCAATGGAGAAAAATGGTCACTGTCAGGGCCAAATGGATCGGGAAAGTCTACACTGCTCAGCCTGGTCAATGCGGATAATCCTCAGGCTTATGCAAATGAAATTTATTTGTTTGACAGAAAACGAGGAACCGGCGAAAGCATTTGGGATGTGAAAAAAAATATAGGATTTGTATCGCCTGAACTGCATTTGTATTTTGAAAAAGGTATAAATTGTTCTGATGTAGTTGCTTCAGGATTATTTGATACAATTGGTTTATTTAGAAGAATAAACGAACAACAAAAGATGCTTGCAGCAAAATGTCTGCGACTTTTATGTATTGAACATCTACGCGATAAGCCTTTATTTCAATTGTCAAATAGTGAACAAAGGCTGGTCTTGCTTGCCCGTGCGCTGGTAAAAAATCCACCTTTGCTCGTTTTAGATGAACCTTGCCAGGGATTAGATGATGAACAAACAGCATTATTTAAAGCTATCATAAATGAGATATCTTCAACAGGAAATAAAACTCTCATCTATGTATCTCATTATGCACACGAAATTCCGGAATGTGTAACTAAATTTATCAGGCTGGAATAAAGAACCAAGATACAGAACCACGATTAATTTGATTACTTACGATTATGGGGAAACAGTAACTATATTGAAAATATCTTTATTTCGCATAAATCTTTAACTAATCCGATATATCGTGGTTCTATAGACAGACTATGAGGGATAGAACCATAATGAGAATCTCTCTATTTCCTCATAATCCTTCTAATCCAAATAACCGTGGTTCTAAGCTCTTCTCTTGCTTGTCAAATACTTTTGTTTTATTATTTCACTCATTGTTTTCCTATATACCTTGCTTTCTACCCACGAAATAATATCTAGATAGGCAAATGAGCGAGTTTCGAAACGGTTTTTTTCAAATTTTTTAATCTTAGTAAGAAATTTCTCAAATTCTGGTTGCATTTTTCTTCCTGATACATGAAATGAGCTTCGCAAAAACTTAAACATTTCTTCCTCAATTACAGTCAGATTTTGCATTTTTGCCATGAAGCGATATACTGATTTTATCAGGTATTCTATAATCTCAAAATTTCCAAGTTCATAATGCGCCATCAGGTGCAGCAGTCGTGCATAACATTGCAAGTCCTTTCGCAGATCAACATTGTTATTTATTATATCCTGGAGGTAATCAATAGAAGTTCCATAATCGCCATTACCAAAATACAGGGTAGCGATCTTGTAATTAATAACCGAAACCCTGTGTCTGTCTATAAATAATGAATAGTTATTTAACTTTTCTTCGATGTACGGAACCAGCGAAAGCCCCTCATAAAAAGTGCCGCACATAAAGTGCTGGTTAATTTTTGCACTATACAGGTACACAAATGTTTGTATGCGAAAATTATCATGTAGGTTAGCAGCCGCTGATTCAGCAAACTTTTTAAACTGCCGCAGCACTATATCAAACCGCCGGAAGTTGCGTAAATCGAAATGGGCATTCAACAAATTGTGCATACCCTTTATGTAATGTCCTGTCTCTACACCTATCATTATTGGGTGTTCGTGAAAAAGGTCTGCCCACTTTTGCGTATAGCGATAGTACATTAAAAAATCCTGTCGTATAAAAGCATACCAGCAGTAGCTTTGATACAAATACATGCGTTCATAAAATCCTTTTTGATATTGAGCCTCTGGAGGTAAGCTTTTATTGAAAAAATTTTTAACATCCTTTTCTTCTTCTTCATTTCGTGCATGCCCGTTTTTTATATACCAGCTATACAACTGCAAAGCCAGGTTGGACAGCCGGGTAAGAATTTTTCTTTTTTCAATTATATCATTTGCTTCTGCTGTCAGCCGGTCTGCCCGGTCGTGCATGCTTCTTGTAATATGCAGTGTTTCTATTTTTTTCTCTAAAGAAATTACCTGCATTAAAAAGCTGTCCTGGTTATAAACACGTGCAAGCTCTTTTAATTTATCTAGAATTTTAAGGCTTTGCAGGTACAACCCTTTGTTGTATAAGATTCGGCCATAATCTAATTGTTCGTGGAGTTGGAGGTCTATATTCTCTGAGGTTTTCAATAATCTGAGGCTGGCCAACACTTGCCTGTACAAATGTGTTTTTAAATTAGATAATTGCGGCTTCTCTATAGATGGAAGTTTTTTAAGTAAAAGTTTTTCATCATACTCGCTCAATTTATCCAATGCATCAAACAACTGAATAATTTTAAGGTCATCTTTAGCTGAGTTTCTTTTAATATAAAGCTTAAAATTTCTCTTTTCAGACTTTTCTAAAGAATGAATCAGTTGAAATAAAGTATCTGAAAAACGATTGGACATCATTAAAAAATTACGGTGAAACCCAATACTGGCAAAGCTTTTAACAAAACCGTTGACCATTTTGCCATAATGAAACGACAAATAAGTTGTTTATTTTGTTATGAAAACCATGATTACATTTGTATAGAAAAAATGAGAAACTACTAAAAATATTTATTTTTTAAGTAAGTTCTCCTAACAAACTAATCTGTAGCAGTCAGCACAAATATAAGTATTCGAAGATTTTCATATGGCAAGCAATCGTTAGAGGCCGCTCCGTTTCCACGGAGAGGCCATTTTTTTTGTGTTCAACTGAACTGTGGCATAGGCGCAAAAAAAGCCCTGACATAAGCCGGGGCTTTAAAAAATACTTTTTTACATTGTCTTAGCTAACTGTAAAACTGACTGAATAAATGCCCCACAATAATGTAATTTTTCCATCTTTACTTATATTAAAGGTCATTTTCTCTGTTGCAGAAGGAGCTTTTCCTGTTTCTGTAACTACTCTTAAAGCATCATCACCTTCATTATATTCAGTGCCCCATTGCTTCCATGTTTTATTAAAAATAATTGTCCAGTTTTTCTCACCGGGGATGCTGTATAAACCATATTTACCCGCAGCTAAAGGATATTTACCATTTATTTTTGCTGCCTTTGATATTTCAAAAAGAGTAGCTTCATTAGCCCCGGTACGCCAAACCTTATCAAAAGGAGCAATTTCTTTCCCTATTGTTCTGCCTTTTACGCTGGGTTGGCTGTAATCTATTGAAATGCTATTACCATTGGAAGTAGTTTCCGATACTTTTGCAGGTGGACTTGGCCTCTTCGATTTGTCTTCCTGCGCAAAGCTTTTCAAACAGATAAATAAAGTTGCCACAATAAGAGAAAACATCAAAATCTTTTTCATAATGGTCTTTTTTTATAATAATAGGAGAATTAAAAATAGCAAATAAAATGGTTTAAATAAGATGCTGAATAAAACCAAATTGCAATTCCCAATAAAACAAAATTAAAAGATTTTTACGTTGCAAATTGATTTATTATTACTATATTAGGCAAATAAAAAGGTATCATTCAAACACAATTAACTTTAATTTCCCTTGCCGATACAATATAAAGTTAATTTTTAAAAAAAAGAATAAGAAAATGAACTTTATAGGTATAAAAAACGTCTATTACCATGACTTTCAGCAATACTGATTTTAGTATACCCTTCAAAAAAGTTATACAATCGGTTCTAAAATACAATATTCTTTAACAGCAGTTAAGAAAAAACCAGGTTCGAAATAAAACAACAAATCAAACATTTGTAGTAAAGAATGGTTTTTTAAAAATTAGCTCATGAGAAATAGTATTACTTCCGACCAATTGGTACTTGAATTATTTTTGCAGGAAAATTCCTCCAAACAAAACACTATATCAAACTCTGTCATTAATTCAGAAGCAAGAATTACTGAGTTGGAAAACGAACTAAAAAAGCAAAAAGCTGCCGCTGAAAAAGGAGCCAAATTAATGCAGACAATATGGGGGGATAAGTTTCAATCTGATTCTTTGCATTAAATTTTAATAAAACCTACTTCTCCAACTGAGCCTGCATTTTTCTGATCCTATCTTCAAGCTTTTCGCTGCTCATATTCTCGCGCATGCTGTCTACTTTAACAGGAAAACAAAAAGGAGTTAGTTGTTTGGGATAGGTAAGTATAATAGCGGATTGCTGAATACGTTCGAGCATGTTGCGCAGCCGCACTTCTTCCATTTGCTGTTCCATAACTTCATGATAAGACTGACGAAGCAGGAGGTTATGAGGATCAAACTCACTAAAGACATTGAAGAGTAATGAAGCTGAAGACTGCAGGTGACGGGCTTTCTTTTGCTCGCCCGGATAACCCTGGAAAATAAGTCCGCCTATTACACCTATGTCCCGAAACTTTCGCCTTGCCATTTCTGTAGAGTTTACGCTTCGCTGAATATCTGCAAATAAATTATCAGTAGAAAAAAGTTCATACACATTAGTATCATCCACAGGAACGGGCTGATCGCTCAGCAATTCAAAACCATAATCGTTCATAGCTAATGAAAACGTGATAGGGGTAATCTGGCTGATTCGATAAGCTAACACAGCAGCCATTGCTTCATGCACGAGTCTTCCTTCAAAAGGATAAACAAATAAATGATATCCGTCTTTTGTTTCAATCTGTTCTATCAGCAGTTCATTTTGGTGTGGTACATGTGATAATTTTTTTTGTAAAAAAAATAATGGCTCTAATGCTTTAAGTTCAATATCGTTTGAAGTTAGTGCCTCATTAAACTTTCTTCTTAGCATCATACCGAGGTTGGATGATAAAGGCATTCGCCCGCCATCCCAGCTTGGAACGATTGCTTTTTTTGCATTTGATTTTCTTACCAGGGCGGTCATTTCTTTTACCATTACAAATTCAAGGTTTCGTCCTGCTAAAGTAAATACGTTGCCTGGCTCAAGTCTTGATATAAAGGTTTCTTCAATCACACCTACATAACCACCGCTTATAAATTTTACTTTCATCATCGGACTGCTGACAATGGTACCAATATGCATTCGGTGCCGCATAGCCATTCTTCGGTTTTTTATACGGTAAATACCATCTTCACCTGGTTCAACTTTTTTATATTCATCATATTGTTGCAATGCTTCTCCGCCGCTTACAATTGTATATAAAACCTGTTGCCATTCTTCTTCATTCATATCTGCAAAACACCAGGTGGCTTTTACTTCTTCATAAATTTCTTCCCGCATAAAACCTTCACCTACGGCAAGCGTGCAGAGGTATTGAATTAATACATCGAAGCATAACATTCTTGGCTCGCGGCTTTCAATAATATTTTCTTCCATTGCCTGTTTTAGTGCAGCGGCTTCTACGAGTTCTAAAGAATGAGTTGGAAGAAAATAAATTTTGCTAATCTTGCCGGGTTGATGTCCGCTTCGCCCTGCACGCTGTAAAAAACGGGCAACACCTTTTGGAGAGCCTACTTGTATTACAGTTTCGACCGGACGAAAGTCAACGCCAAGGTCAAGACTTGATGTGCAGATAACTGCTTTTAATTTTGTTGTATGTAATGCTTCTTCTACCCACAACCGAATCTCCTGTTCAATACTGCCATGATGTAATGCAATGGCACCGGCAAGGTCCGGAGCTATTTCTAAAATTTTTTGATACCAACGTTCACTCATTCCGCGGGTATTGATGAAAACGAGTGTAGTATTATTGGCACGAATAATTTCTACAGCCTGTTCGGCTAAATTCAATCCAAGATGACCAGCCCAGGGAAATTTTTCGATTTCTTCGGGAATGACTGATTCAATTGTAATTTGTTTGGTTAGATGAGCTTTGATGATGACAGTTGTAGCCTCACCCCCAGCCCCTCTCCTTGAGGAGAGGGGGGAAAGAAGGACTTCTTTTGCTTGTTCAAGGTTTCCTATGGTTGCGCTGATACCCCAGATGGAAAGTTGATGGTTGACAGATGACTGTTGACAGTGGTCGAATTGTTCATCTGACTTATCACTTCTTGCTTCTATCTTCTTTCTCTTATTTTCTGACTTTTGAGTTTCCACTTTTGACTTTCCACTTATTCCAACTATTCTTGATAATGCTAACTCTACCTGTACGCCTCGTTTGCTTCCAAGCAGTTCGTGCCACTCGTCTACTGCAATTATTTTCAAGGAAGAAAATACTTCCGGATAATCTTTTTGACCTAATAATAGATGCAGGCTTTCAGGAGTGATAATCAGCGCTTCGGGCATGCTTCTTTTTTGTTTTTGACGTTCGCTTGTATCTGTGTCGCCGTTTCTGATACCGACCTGCCAACTCATGCCAAGTTCATAAACCACTTCCTCCATTGCCCGGGCTATGTCTTTGCCCAATGCCCGCAGCGGTGTTATCCAAAGCAATTGAAGACCATTTTTCTTTTTTGTTTTATAATCCTCAGGATGTTGATTAATAAAATTGATGAGAGCTCCGAGAAATACTGAAAATGTTTTTCCAAAACCTGTGGGTGCATTTACAAGACCGCTGTTGCCAATATGAATTTGTTCCCATGTTTCCTCCTGGAATTTAAAAGGCTTTCTGCCTTTCGAAGCAAGCCATTGATTTATTACTTTGTAACCTTTTGTGTCCTGAAGTTTCAACACTAAATATATTTAATAATGCTTCTTTCTTTTTAAGAAGAAGTTGAATAGGGCGTCTCGGAATTTCAATAATTGCAATGTTTAGAGCCGGATAATCCATTACGGTTAACGCCAAAATTTTCTTTTAATATTGACAGATCAGCTCTTATTTCCGTAAGAATGTCTTGATGTGTCATTGTTCAAATTTATGAATGAAAGATGAAATGGTTGAAGAAACTATATTAAGTAAGGCATGAGTGATTGATAAACTTTTGCAAGAATTATTGCTTTTTCTTACATTTGATTTGTAAATATAATTATAAATATGAAATCAAAATACGTAACATATACAAGCAGTCTTCCTTCAATAGTGATGGAGGAACTTCAAGAATATGCGAATCGGAATAATCAAAAGAAAAATAAAATTATTGAGGAAGCAATAACTGTTTTTTTAAATGAAAAAAGAAAAAAAGAATATGCAGATTCTTTTAAAAAAATGAAGAATGACCCTGAGCAAAAGTTTTTAGCTGAGGCGGGGCTCGGTGATTTTCTTAAAATGATTGAAGACTATGAAAAATCTTAAAAATGAAACAACAGGAAATATGGTAAGCAAACCTTAACCCCACTGAAGGACGTGAGCAAAATGGAATCAGGCCTGTTGTTATTATAAGCGGAAATAATTTAAATGAACATTCAGATTTAAAAATTGTTTGTCCCCTCTCTTCCCAAATAAAACATTATGCAGGTACATTATTATTAAAAAAAGATAGTATGAACAAATTAACAAAAGACTCTGAGGTATTGGTTTTTCAAATACGTACAATTGACCAGTTAAGGTTAATTAAGAAAATCGGGAAATTTCAGAAGATCAAATGCAAGCAATCCACTTTTATCTTAATGAAATGCTTAATTATTAGCATAGCTATATGTTATAGCTATGCGCTTAAATTTAAATTTTCTTTTGCAGAATTTGTTCCATATACTTCAAGCATCTTTTTCAGATCGTTCAATGTATTTATTTCGTCAGGTTTTTTATCTTTTCGCCATCTGTTTATTCGTGGAAAACGTAGTGCGACTCCGCTTTTATGGCGATTACTTGCTGCAATACCTTCGAAAGCAATTTCAAAAACCAGTTCAGGTTTTACCGTTCTTACAGGACCGAATTTTTCTAATGAATTTCGTTTTACAAAGGCATCTACTTCATTAAACTCTTTATCTGTTAATCCGCCGTAAGCTCTGGTGAAAGGAATTAATTTATCATCATTTTTTACGGCAAAAGTATAAGCTGTGTATAAATTGCTTCTTCTTCCACTCCCCTTTTCTGCATATATCATAACACAATCAATAACTAAAGGATCAATTTTCCATTTCCACCAACCGCCCGTTTTTCGCCCAACCTGGTAAATGCTTGATTTTCTTTTTATCATAAAACCTTCGGCTCCGTTTTCTCTTGAGGTTTTTCTTAATGCTGATAATTCATCCCAATCAGAAAATTCAATAACAGGCGAAAGAATGATAGTTGGAGTTGTCAAAGGAGCGATTATTTCTTCCAGTTGTTTTCTTCTTTCCGTCAAAGGTCTGTTTCGCCAGTCTTCATAATTGTACTCAAGAAGGTCATAAGCGAAGAAGGTGATAGGAGTTTCCAGCAAATTTTTTTTAGTGATATTTTTTCTGCCAATCCTGGTTTGCAATAGGGCAAAAGGCAAGGGCTTTTTTTCAACACTTGGAATAATTTCTCCGTCCAATACTGTACCATCGGGCAACAAATCTTTCAAACAGTTATACTCGGGAAATTTTTCTGTCATCAATTCCTCACCGCGGCTCCAGACAAATAATTCATTGTTTCGTTTAATCATTTGTCCGCGAATGCCATCCCATTTCCATTCGACCTGCCAGTCATTTGGATTACCTAAAGTTGCAGGATCATCGTCTAAAGCATAAGCGAGATAAAAAGGGTAAGGCTTTGAGTAATCTGTAATTGCAGGGCTTGCATTTAAAAGTTCTGCAAAGGTTGCAGTTGACGGATCCCAGTTGCCACTGATACGATGTGCAATAACCGAAGCTTCAAGACTGGTAAATTTTGCCAGGGCATTCACCATCATTTTTTGAGAAACCCCGATTCGAAATGCACCGGTAATTAATTTATTAAAAACAAACCTTTCATTTTGATCCATCTGTTTCCAGCTATCAATGATAAATTGTCTTTTTATTGATTCATCCTGTTTTTCAATTTGTTTAAAAGTTTCTATGTAAAAATGCAGTGGCTTGTCTTCATGCTGATCTGCTGAAACAGTTTCAGGAAGTAACAGTGCAATCGTTTCAGCGAGATCGCCGACAGTATGATAACTTTCACCAAAGAGCCATCCCGGTATATCTGCAACTTCAACGCACCATGTAATCAGTTGCGTTGTGTTAACTGCACGCTTCGGTTTTCTTCCGCTAAAAAGAGCTATGACCCATACTTTATCTTTATCATCTGCTGTTGCAAAATAATGTGAAAGCGCTTCAAGTTTGTCATTTGTCTTTGTGCTTGTGCCTAATACTTTTACCAGGTTTGCAAAGCCCCTAACCCCTAAAGGGGAGTGAGCATCTCTCTCATGTTCGAGTTCTATGAGATTATTAATATCGTTCAAATTTTTATTCATCAGTTTTCAAAAGCCTCTCCGCCAGTTGGCGGAAGGTTTGGCGGGGCTTCTTCAGTTTCTTTAGTCTCCTCTTCTTCCGGGGAGATTGGCAGGGCTATATCTTCATCATTTCCATATTCCGTTTTAACTTCTGCTGCTTCAATACCATTTTCATTTAGGTACCTGCTGAAGGCTGCCTGGAAACCATGTGTGACAAAAACTTTTTCTGCGCCTGTCGCTTTAACCGCTTGCAGTAAGCCAGGCCAATCTGCGTGATCGCTCATAGCAAAGCCTGCATCAACATTTCTTCTTCTTGCGTTGCCACGCACCTGCATCCAGCCGCTGCAAACGCCGACACTATAAGGTGTAAATCTTTTCATCCATATACTTCCGTCTGCACTTGGGGGCGCAACTACTACGCTTCCTGCAAGCTCTTCCTTTTTTGTTTCGAAGGTTACTCTTTTCACTGCAGGTAAGTTCCATCCTGCCTGCAGTAAAGTTTCGTGTATACTGTAAATGGCGCCATGAACAAATATATTCTCAGTGATTTCTGCAATCGCCTTTAGTACTCTTTGTGCTTTACCAAGACTATAAGCAATTAATACACTTGTTTTTCCATCTGCCTGGTTTTTAAGTATCCAGTTTTGAATGTCTTTGTTTATTTGCTCAGGAAGTTTCCATTTATATATTGGAAGGCCAAAAGTAGATTCGGTGATAAAGGTATTGCAGGGAATAGCTTCAAACTGTCCGCTGATACCATCATTCACTACTTTATAATCGCCGCTTACTACCCATACTTCACCATTGTATTCTACTCTTATCTGTGAAGAACCGATAACATGCCCTGCAGGATGAAAAGAAACTTCCACGCCATTCATAAAAACACTTTCATTCCATTCGACAGTTTGATAATAATTGTCACCTAAACGAAGCTGAAGTATTGGTTTGGAGTAAGTATGGCATAAATAAGATTGAGAGCCCCATCTTGCATGATCGCTGTGTGCATGCGTAATTAATGCTTTCTCAACGGGTTTCCAAGGGTCGATGTAAAACTTTCCCTGCGGGCAACATAAGCCTTTATCTGTAAATTCGATTAATGGCATTAATACATAATTAGAAGCATTTTATAACAGAAAAAACTCTGCCATTGTTTGCCTTATCTCGGGCCATTCTCCTCTCGAGAAGGGGGAAAGCATCCTCGATAGAAGGGAGAAGGTATTTTTCATTTAAATATGTTCATTATATTATTATTTAAATGTGTTTGAAAAATGATATGGCATGCTGCCGTTGATTTAATAATAATAAAATATTAAAAGTGGTGTAAAGCAACGGAAGTATGTTCGTGATCTTCATATTTCTTGTAAAACTCCTGTTTCAAAGCTAGCCTAAAATATTAAGAGGCCTCCCCAGGTTTGGGAAAGCCTCTTACATTTTACAATAATTCTTTTAAAATTATACCCTGTCTGTATTGGTGCTTATATTATCGTTTTTATCTGTTCTTTCAACATCTACTTCAGTACTCCTGACCGTATCCTTAATTGACTCTTCCTTTTCTGTTACTTCTTTATTCAGCGATACTTCTTCAACAACCCGGGCTTCTTTTGATACCACGGGGACTTCTGCCCGTTCTGTAAATTCTAATTGTTCTTCCTTTAAATCGGTAACATTTGCAGGGCGATCAACAGGAGTTCTTTCTACCTGAATTTTTTCTTCACGAAGATTGATCTTTTCCTCCACTTCATTTTCTACAATTCTTGAACGAAGGCGAATACCACCCTTTTCTACTTCCTGCTTTCCTACCTGTAATTCTTCTTCTATAACCGGTATTGTTATATTTTCATCAGTATCTGATTTACGGTTACGATAAAGATTGTCCTCGTTAAAATGATCGTGGTTGTAAAAATCATCGTCATTTGTATTTCCCGCTCCAGAAGTCGCGGCCGCTCCTGTTAATGCAGCGCCACCTATGCCAGCAAATACATTGCGTATCTTATTTTCTGCATCCGCATTGAGGTTTTCTTCTTCATATTCAGGCAATGACCGCAGCTGATCTGCTGTTACTCCAGGTAAAATAACATCATCACCTTTATCATGAAGCTGAGCTATACCAATAGGCACCAAAACATCCCGGGTATCAAGGTCAAAAATATTTCCTTCCAGGTCAAGGACAATATATCTTACTTTGCGTGACTGTACGTCAAAAATAAGCTCGTCTACTTCTCCGATTTTTCTGCCGTTTTCATCTTTTACGTCCCATCCCTTAATATTAGGCTGCCCATCTGCAATTTCAAAATCGCTTCCGCCTAACTCCTGCAGGCGTCTGTTTTTATTTTCGTTCGACATGATTTTTTTAATTTTTTTAAAGGTTTGCACCTTTATTGTTAATAATGTTTTTTTTGTTTCTAAATGTGAAACTCATAACCTCTACTGACCGTTGCTTTAGCCTGGTTTTGCAACTATCTCAACCCTGCGGTTTTGCTGGCGTCCTTGTTCTGTAGAATTTGACGCAACCGGACGGGCTTCCCCTACCGGCTCAATTGAAATTTTGTCTTCAGAAACGCTGCCGTTTTTAACCAGCCAGTCACGTACAGCTGCCGCACGTTGTTCCGCCAGTTCTTTGTTGTAGCCTGCGCTTCCTACAGCATCAGTGTAACCGAAAACACGAACTTCACCACCTTTGTAGCGTTTCTCTATAGAAGCGGTAACCTGCTTTAAGTTTTTCTCTGCATCAGTGCGGATAGTGTTTTTGCCTTCGTCAAAAAGAATGTTTTCACCTAAACCATAAATACCATAGTTATTATTGCCTCTTATGTCTATGTTTTTATCCGTAATCTCTTCATAAGAAGCAGCGGGTGCATTAAAGTCAACATCACCCCAAGCCTGGCCCCTGGCTCCGGTGGCGTCTGTAGTTGTGCCGGTACTGTTACTTGTACTGGCGGAGGTACTATCTGTTGCCCCTTCTTTCCCTTTATCATTATTGCAACCACGCATTAAAAAGAAAATAAGTGCAATAATACCAAGGGCTAAAAGCAACCACGGTATCACCGATTTTTTTTGCTTTGGTTGTACATTTAAATCAGCCATAGTTGAAAAATTAAATTGTTTTTGAATTAAAAAAAAGTTATCCGTGCAAATATTTTAATAATCATGCCTGACTAAAATAATAAACTCTATATACAGTTATTTCTATTTTTTGATGAAAAAAGCTTCATTTCTTAAACAAAAAGAAGGACAGATGCCGGAGAACGTTTATAAAACTCTACAATTTGATAATTATAAAACATATCCCAAAAATGTGCAGCAGTACCTGGGAAATTATTATTGATAGCAGCATCTTTTGGAAATATAAAATTAATAGAATAAAAGTAACAGTTCCCGTTCAATTACTATGTAATAATCGTGACCTTTGCTCAGGAACGTGCTTTTTTATACTTATCAGTGCTTTTAATTATAAATTGTATTAAATCTTGAAAAAATGAAAAATTCAAACAAAACAATATTTTGTACCGGGGCTTATTTAGAAAAAGAAACTAATCCTGAAATAGAGCCAAATGAAACACCGGGTCCAAAACCACAACAAAAACCAGAAATTGAACCTGATGCTTTACCGGAAGAAGAACCTGGTATCCAACCCGGTACAAAGCCTGGAAAACAGGATGACGATGATGACGATGATGACCCTTTTACAGAAACTGAAATTGGCGATGATCCTGAGGAAATAGGAAAGAAAACTACAATTATGCAGTTTCTTTTGTCAAAGCTTTAAAATCAAAAAAAGTATGTTCTGCATTGCTTAAAACGTCAGCCTTTTAATTGATTTAGGCTGGCGTTTTTGATTTCGGTTGAATGAATTATTGGTGAAGTTATAGTTGCAGCCCTGCTATTATTACAATGCCCCAACGCATACCAGATAACTATAAAAATAAGGACTGTACTAAAACAACCTCCGCCTAATTTTTTAGCGCCATATCCGGCTATTAATGCTCTGAAAAAGTTATTCATGTCTAGATTTTAGATAGCAAAATAGGTAAAAATTATTCCATAAAAAATTATTATTGTAAAGATTATTTTAGCAGCAAAGCGGTTAGCTTTGCTGTGCTCATTGCTGGTTATAATTTTTCGCCTAACGGGGAGCAATTGACAAACTATAAAATGAATAAGCAATCATGGATATAGAAAAATTTAAGAAATTAACTTTAGATGAAAAGCTGACCGAACTGAGATATTCGGGGAAGCTGTTAGGCTCTTATGAACGTAATAGTGAAAACAGCGCTGGTAAGACGCCCGGTGACATCTATGAATTGTATGATTTTTGGGTGTACCTAAGTGAAGATGAAAAAATCGTTGTTCCTTCAAGAAGAAATCCTTTGCCTGTTCAATAATATTCATCATTCAGTAATAGTGATGTATTTGATAAATGTAAAGATGGTTCTATTTCTAAATAAATTTCAATAAAAAAAGCAAGAGAAATCTTTTAATTTTCACCTGCTTTTTTGTTATTTAATTAAACTCAAATTATATATCGCAGTTCAACCTTCCTGATTTTTGCTGGTAATAACTTTATTGGTAGTTCCCTGAAAATACTTTTTGCAACAGCGGAGTAGTTCTTGCAGATACATCTTTACGTACCTGCACCTCTTTTTCAGAAATTTTTCTAAACATCGCCTCGCTGACAGTGCCTGCCATAAGGGTAGCCAAATCAAGATTAAGTTTATTTCCAGCTATCGCTTTAACCGGTTTTATTATATTATTCCATTGCTCATTTAACTTATACTCATCAAGAGTAGTTTGCATAATGGGTCTTACGGATCTGCGGAGGGTATCGCCTGCAGAAACTCTTAAATAATCAGTAGCTGAGGTGCCGCCATTTTTAATTATCCGTATAGCATCAGCCAATTTCATGTTATTGATACTGTTTACGAAAATGGGTACTGAAGCTGTAGCTGTTTTTTCTGCTGCAGTACTTAAAGTAGTGGTAAACCTGTCTATCTCATTAGTCAATCCGAGTGTATTTAAAGTATTTAATACTTTGTGCACAGGTTCAGGAAAAAGTGTGGCAAGAATAGTTTCTTTGCTGAATGCACCTGCTAAATTATTATCCCTGGCGCCAATACTTAATAATTGCCTGATAGCTGCGGCAGCATCAGTCTCAGTGAGTGTATAAATAGAACGCAGGGTGCCGCATGAATAAGTTAGGGGCAATAAGACGAGGAACAGGAATGGAAGAAGAATTTTTTTCATGACATTTAATTTTAAAAATTAATCCCCGGAATCGGGTTGTCTTGGCATAAGAAAATAGCTTGCCGGATTCTGTTCTGTTTTGTTAAAAAAGACATCAGCAAATTCCGTGACTTTTGTTCATACCGATGTATTATGAATGATAACCTTTTGAAGCTTATCATTTATAGTCTGGCAATGTGTCTATAAAATTTGACAACAAGTGTCTGTAAAGCTATGGTTACGAAAAAACAGGAAGCTTATAAAAAGACCTGCGGAAAGTAAAAAAAAATCTTACTACAAAGAACGTTTAAGGCTATTATAATGGTATAGGCAAAAAAAGAAGCACGAAATAAATTCGTGCTTCTTTTTGCCTGGATAATGTGTCGTAAATAATTTGTTTCTTACTAAGGAATACAAGAAGACTAATTATTGAATATCTTTTTTAGTATTTGTCAATGTACTCCGGCCGGGCAAATAAATCTGGAAACCGACACCGAGATTTAAATCGCTACTTGTAGTTTCGGATCCAAAACCAAGACGTCCTCTATATTTTAATAATCCTTCAAGTCCGATGTTAGGAGTAATAAAATAAGCAAGTCCAGGCCCGATGCCGATGCCAAGTCCATTAGTGCTTGACCCGGAGGAAGAACTATTGATCCCTTCAATACCTACATTGCCTTCAAAGAATAAACGGGTATGTTTTAACACACTCAGAGCGTTACCGCTTACATATTGCCGGGCTAACGCACCAAAACCATAATTTACAAATGTACCTGAATTACCTCCTGTCAAAACTCCAAGTTCTACATAAGCGCCAACAGCAGTGTTATCTTTTATAAACCAGGCTGCCTTAGGATTAATGTCCATTTGAAAGCGAGAGCCTTTATTAAGCCCCAAATTAAAATTAGCGATATCACCACCGACCAATACATTTCCTCTTTGAATTTGTGCTTTTCCCGCAAAGGCGCCTGCAATAATTATAATTGCAAGCATTACTGTAATTTTTTTCATGATTATTGTTTTATTTTGTTTTACTTAATTTTTATGCCAGCCTAATCAACTTACAGAAAGCTTCTAATAAGTTTACACTATAAATATAGAGGCAACAACTTTCAAAGATGCTGCCTCTGACAAACTTTTTTATTTTTTTTTATTTATACACATGCTGTTAAAACTTTATCTTAATATGAGGTAATGCCACTTTTAGAGAAATATCAGAGAATATTTCTTCGTTGAGTCGAAAAAAGCGCAGAAAATAATATAATCTTCATTGTAGTTTTAACAGCAAACTGGAAATAAAAGAAAGGATATTCAACAACATCCCTGACCTGTAATCTTTATCTTGAATGAATTGAAACTTTACACCCGCATTTGTAATAATATCTTTGATGCGTTCTTAAAACTATTTCAACCGGCGCAGGTTCTTCATTATTGTTTAATATTGCAGGTATATAACTATCAGTCCAATACATGAAAAAAATATGGATAAGTTTTTTGTTTTCTTCGATGTATATTTTTTGTCTTGCTCAAAATGATTCATCACGGCAGGCGAAAAGAGATTCTACGCGGATTGTTCGTACAGACTCAACCCGACTAAATAGTGATTCTATTCAGGGATTAAATATAGATACATCTCTTCGTATTATAAATGTCAACCCGTTTTTTTCTGTTCATGTTGACTCTATGTTAACTTACCAATTCCAGATAAATAAACCTTTGCCTGATTATTTTTGGTATTTAAAAAATGCACCCGTTGGTCTGCGGTTAAATAAAGACAATGGATTATTAAGTTTTAAAGCAGATAAGTCTTACTTTCTTTCGGGCAGGCTCAAATATGACTACAATTATAAAGTTAACATTGGCATACAGAACCTTTCAAATCCCAGAGAGAGAGCAGACACTACTTTTACCATTGTTTTTTTCAACACAGAAATCATTCCTTCAATATTAAAACCCTCAGTAAGCGGAACAGTTTGGATTGAGGAAGGAGATACCCTTAGTTTTAAGGTTTTATGTGAAACCGGAAATTTCCCTTTTGAAAGTATTCTAACCCTTACCAATGTTCCTATAGGCAGATTTTCTCCGGTCCAAAAATGCGATGATCAGTTTCAGTGGACGCCATCTTATGATTTTGTGAAAGAAACCGATACCGGAAAAGTAAAGTCTGTAACTGTTAGTTTTATAGGCTCTACTAAATTTAAATTGCAGGATACCGCCCGGTTGAAAGTAATGGTAAGAAATGGATTAAATTATCCATTGGCAGTAGTACAGTATAACGAGCTGATACATGATATGAATGCTTATATAATGAAGCTGAAGTTTACTTTTTTGCAAATAGATAAAACGATAAAAAAAACAAAAACGGCACGAACAGGATTTGATCTTACTGCCGCTTCCGCAGCTTTAACAGGTACTGTTTTATCAACCTCAAATAATGATGAGTCGAAACGTACAGGTCTTATATTGCCAAGTGTAGGTTTAGTCTTGTCTCCTTTAAAAGAAGCTACGGCGCCAAATAAAAATACAGAGCAAAATCAGGCTGCATTAATCCGGTCTTCTATTAAACGTCTTGAATATGTTTTACAGGACAACAGGCTTTTAGGTGAAAAAGATCCGGATATATCTCAGAAAATGGCAAAGATCAAAGAGGAGCTGAAGCAAAGTCAGTTGCAATTGATTGATGTGCCAATTGAAATGACAAACAATATAACAGAAGAGGAGCTTAACAAGT